>OLSM01000072.1_pt1 | contig 102727 bp, 110 predicted proteins | sample 1672721 | NCBI WGS metagenome assembly OLSM01 (sample SAMEA3136717, study PRJEB25190) | human gut metagenome
TGGATACAAGTTCTTCTTTACTGAAGAAGAAGCCGAAAAAGCATTGAAAGAAATGGAGAGAAAATGAGAAATCCTATTATAATTTTCACAGAATTGATCGAAATAGAAAGCGGGGAAAAGGCTTATAAAATAACGGATTATGTCGTTTCCCTTGCTTTGAAAGATTATTTTATCCCTATTATAGTTGGTTTGATTTTTTCACTTTTAAATCCGATCGGGCTTATATGTCTAGGAATAGTTATATTTAGTGCATTTCCTTTCACAAAATACATTCTAATTCCTTGTATTGATAAGAAGTTTGACATTTGGAAAAAGAACAGAACAAAATAAAAGAAATGGAGTGAAAATAATGAGTAAAAGACGTGTTTTAATTGTGGTTGATATGCAAAATGATTTCGTGACCGGAGTGCTAGGAACAAAAGAAGCACAGGGGATCGTAGAGAACGTAAAGACAAAAATCAAATCCTACAAAGAAAAAGGACAGGATGTAGTATTTACAAGAGATACGCATTCAGAGAATTATTTATCAACACAGGAAGGCAGGATGCTTCCAGTTCCTCATTGTGTGAAAGGAACGCATGGATGGGATTTAATTCCTGAAATTATTACAGAGTTTCATAGGTGTGGGGTTTGTGACAAACAGACTTTTGGCAGTCTCACATTAGGGACATTTGTTAAAGATAGAAAGTACGATATTGTTGAACTGATCGGAGTATGTACAGATATTTGTGTCGTATCAAATGCTCTTCTGATCAAAGCATTTAACCCGGAAGTACCAATTTATGTTGACGCATCCTGTTGCGCCGGGGTTACACCAGAGAAACATAAAGCAGCTTTAGAAACAATGAAGTCTTGCCAGATTATTGTGACAAACGAGGAGGAGAAAGCCAATGATTGTGTTGAATAATAAATTTGTGATTGATCAGAACCATTTTCCAGATGGGACACTGCGGTTATCTGTTCCAAATTGCTATCCAATGCAAATCAGTTGGTATTATGACAACGATGAAGAATTGATTACTTTAATCTATCTTGTAAAACATTTAAGGAATTCACCAGTTGGATACCCAAGTCAAATTTCTCTGTTTATGCCATATGTACCAAATGCAAGAAGGGACAGAACAGAGGATAGCAAAAATGTTTTCACATTAAAGTATTTTTCAGAGATCATTAATGCCCTCAATTTCGAATGCGTAGTAATTGCGGATCCGCATTCAACAGTAACTACATCTTTATTTGATCGAGTAATAGTTGTTCCTCAACTTAGTCTACTTAGCAACGCAATAGTTGAAATATCTGAAGAAAGTTCAGAGGAAAGCTTTACAATTTTTTATCCAGATGCCGGTAGTGTGAAAAGATATTCTGGGGCTATCAAGGAACCATATGTTTTCGGAAATAAAGTAAGAGACTGGGACACCGGTGAAATAAAAGGTCTGGATGTGATTGGTGATATGGAAAGAATCAAAGATCATAATATTCTGATTGTAGATGATATCTGCTCTAAAGGTGGAACATTTTATTATTCTGCGAAGAAATTGAAAGAGTTAGGGGCAAAAGATATTTACTTGTATGTTACTCATTGCGAAAATACGGTGTTGCAGGGCGAATTGATCGGAAGTGGATTGGTAACACGAATTTTTACTACAGATTCTATTTATACAGCGGAACATGAGCTGATTAAAATAGTAAGACGTTTCCGTATTCTTAATGACAAAGAGGTGAAAATAAATGCTTAAACCACATATTTTATTATTATCTGATACTTATAAACAGGTACATGATAGGATGTACCCGGATGGACTGACACAGCTTGTTTCTTATTGGACTCCGAGAAAATCTATGTTTAATTATATTGATCGGATGGTATTTTTCGGGTTGCAGGAGTTTATTTCTAAATATCTTGTAGAGGCATTCAATGAGTTTTTTAGTACTGATTGGTCCATTATTAAAAGAGAGTATGAAACTTATATGGATACTCAGATCGGACGTAAAAACTATGATATACAGAAAATTCATGATTTACATGAACTTGGATGGGTTCCGTTGCTTATCAAGTCGTTACCAGAAGGAACATTGGTCGATATGGGGGTTCCATGTATCGAGATTACAAATACTCATCCGGATTTTGCATGGCTTGTCCAGTGGATTGAATGTATTTTACAGGTAGAACTTTGGAAGATGTGCTGCCATGCGACGATTGGGCATGAATACTTTAAGGTCGCAAAATATTATTATGACAAAACGACAGATGGCGCAGACCCAGCGATGGCAATGGCAGATTTTGGTATGAGAGGAATGTCTTGTCTTGATGAAGCAGTAAGAGCTTCGGCTTCCTGGCTGTTATCATTCAATAAAACAAGTACGATTCCAGCATTAAAATACTTAGATTACTATTACGGAAGGAATAAGTGCGAAGAAAAAATTGGAATCGGAGCGGTTTCTACGGAGCATAGCGTTATGGGTGCAAACTATGCGGTTGACGGAGACGAAATCACTTTTATTAAAAAGTTGCTTACAGAACTATATCCGGACACTTCTTTCTCGATGGTTTCCGATACATATAATTACTGGAATTTGGTGGATAACCTGTTACCGCAGTGCCGAGAAGAGATTATGAATCATAACGGGAAACTTTTGATCCGGCCGGATAGCGGGGATATCGTAGAGATATCTGTAAAGACAGTCCAGAAGTTATGGGATATGTTCGGCGGAAGCATCAACGAAAAAGGATATAAAGAATTGGACCCGCATATCGGAATTATCTATGGCGACGGATGCACATTAGATCGAGTAAAAGAAATATGGAGGCAGTTGGAAGAATTAGAATTTGCTGCTAACTGTATTACGTTTGGAGTAGGAGCATTTTGTTTTACAGCATTGAATGAAGATGGGAAAATGGTGATTTTGACAAGAGATACTTTTGGAATTGCGATGAAAGCTACTTATGGAGTCATTAATGGCAAAGAGTATTTCATCTATAAAGATCCAAAAACAGATACAGATCATCTGAAAAAATCACACAAAGGATGTTGCCGGGTTTATAGAGAAGATGGTCAGTTGAAATGTGAAGACGAATTGTATGGATTGTCGGACGATACTTTATTACAGACGGTATTCTACGACGGGCAGATTATGAAATGGGAGACTATTGAAGACATCCGTAAAAGATTGAAAGGAGAATGCAAATGATTCGTGTAATCGATGGAGATCTTTTTACGACAGATGCAAGATTTATTGTTCACCAGGTAAACTGCAAAGGAGTTATGGGATCGGGCGTGGCCAAGCAGGTCAGAAATAAATATCCGCATGTATTCGTTGAATATAAAAAGGCATGTTCAGAAGAGATGCTTGGAAAGATTCAGGTGGTTCCATGCAATCCTAAGATATTGCATTTATGTAAAGATAATCATTGTGGAAGTGTAAATATATCATATCCGCAGCAATTCATTGTTAATGCATTTGCGCAAGGTTCTTATGGGTTTGACGGGAAACAATATACAGATTTGAATGCTTTAGAGAAGTGTTTTAAATCAATTCAAGCTCTTACACATGAAAAGAACAATAATAATGGAGCTACGATTGCAATGCCGTGGAAGATAGGAAGTTGTAGAGGTGGAGCAGATTGGAATACGGTATATAAAATGATTGATGATATATTCAGTAAAAATCAAGTAGAATTATGGAGGTTGGACAATGTATAAATTTAATGCAAAGCAGACAACAAATAATATTATTAACTGGATTCAGGATTGGTTTTCTGAAAATGGGCCGGATTGCAAGGCGGTTATCGGGATTTCCGGCGGTAAAGATTCGAGTATCGTCGCTGCTCTGTGTGTAGAAGCACTTGGGAAAGATAGGGTGTACGGAGTCTTAATGCCGAATGGAGTGCAAAACGATATTGATGTTGCATCCAGATTATGCAAGTTTTTAGGGATTGACTATGGTATTTTCGACATTAGCGGGGCGGTAGATTCGATCCGGAGGAAAGTAAAGACGGCGCTTGATGATCATTGGAGTGTTCAGTCGTCTATCAATCTTCCGGCGAGAATTCGCATGGCAACATTATATGCAGTGTCTCAGACTATCGGCGGACGTGTGGCAAACACATGCAACTTATCTGAAGAATGGGTTGGTTATAGTACCAGATGGGGTGATTCAGTTGGAGATTTCAGCCCTTTAATGGATCTTACAGTAACGGAAGTTAAAAAGATTGGATATGTGCTGGGATGTCCGGAAGAGTTTATTGAAAAAGTTCCGGCTGATGGGCTGTGCGGTAAAACAGACGAAGAAAATCTTGGATTTACATATACAGCTCTGGATCAGTATATTCGGACTGGGATCTGTAAAGATCCGGATGTGCGTAAGAGGATTGATGATTTGCATGAGAAAACAGGATTCAAAAGGATGCCGATCCCTTGTTTTGAGGATGCGGTATAGAAAAGAGGATGAATAAAATGAAGGTATGTTTTACTTCTGATTTACATTTCGGGCATAAAAACATTATCCAATATGATCAGCGCCCGTTTTCTAGTGTAGACGAAATGGATGCAGCACTCATTGAGCGGTGGAATCGGAAGGTAAGTCAGGAAGACCTTGTGTATATTTTCGGAGATATTTCTTGGTATGGTCCACACAAGACATACGAAATTTTCCAAGACTTACATGGTCGGAAAAGGTTAATTACAGGGAATCACGATAAATTAAATGATCGGCTCAAGTCTCTTTTTGAAAAAATTGAATCATATGATGAGATCAAGGTCGATGGAAAGACTGTCGTGATGTGTCATTATCCGATTTGCTTCTATAATAAGCATCATCATGGGGCAATTATGCTGTATGGACATATTCATAATAGCGAGGAAGACGTATATATGGATAAGATTAAGGACTTCTTGAATTGTCAAAACATGCACTGCGAAATGTATAACGTAGGATGTATGCATTGGGATTATGAGCCAGTTACCTTGCAAGAAATCACAGGATCAGAAGAGGAGTGATGTATTGATGAAATACAAAGTAGGAGATAAAGTCAAAATTAAATCCTGGGAGCAAATGGCAGAAGAATTACTGCTGGGATTCCCAAATTCATTGGCGGAAAAGTGGGATGATTTGATGGAACTGTAGAAAGGTTGTGAAGCGAATGAGTCAGAATAATAATTTTGAAACATTGTTTGGTGATTTTTTCAAAACGTATGAAAATTCATATCAGAACAGAGACAATATAGCGTTCGAGATTGCATTACAAAAGCAGAAGTATGAAGAAAATCTGGATGCAATGTGGCGTAATATTCCGTATAACCCAAAACAAATCATGGAATACAATAAACAGGTTGATACGATCAAAAGTGCTGGATTTAGGGTTTATCGGAATAGTGAAGGGAAACATAAGATTGTAATGTCGTAATTAGGAGGAGATATATGGAATGTTATGAACTTTCGCTGACTACAAACTATGTAAGCGATTGGGGTTTTTTGGATGCAGTCAGAGAACTGATACAAAATGGAGTGGATCAGGAGACAAAACATCCGGAAAAGAGATTTTCATTGAAATACGATTCGGAATCACGTATTCTGAGATTCATTAATACGAACACAAAACTGAATATTAATACGTTGCTTTTAGGGAGAACTAGTAAAAGTGGCGACGATGAAACGATTGGACAGTTTGGCGAGGGTTACAAAATTGCTGCTTTAGTATTGACTCGACTGGGAAAGAGTTTTTTGATCCGCAACCAATATAAGAATGAGGTTTGGGGCGCCAAATTTAAAAACAGCGCAAAATGGCGGGAAAAGATATTGGCATTCTATATCGAGAAATCGCCATGTCCAACCGATGATCTAGTGATAGAGGTCGGGAATATATCTTATAAAGAGTATAACGACATTGCCGATATGTGGCTGCATTTCGAGGAATGGGAATATGACAAGATCGATACCTCATATGGAGAAATTCTGACAGAAGAAGAATTAAAAGGTCATATATACGTTGAAGGTCTGAAAGTATGTTGTGATGAAGAGTTTGAGTATGGATATAATTTCAAGTCAAAATACATCCGAATGGAGAGAGATCGTAAAACATGCAGATCTTGGGACGCTAGACTGTATACTTCCAAAATGCTATTAGAAGCCATGCTTCATGACGAGATTAAATTTGAAAAAGTATCAGAAATGATCAGATCTAATGCAAGTGATATTGCAGATATGGAATATGTAGACAGTGGGAGAATCACGGAAGCATTAATTGATACATTTGATTCTGAAAATCATAATTCTGTTCCAGTTTCTACTCAAGAAGAGATCCAGCTAGTGAAGAGATTAGGTGGAAATCCCGTTGTTGTTCCGTATCGAACATCAATAATGTTGCGAAACGAAACAGACCGCCGCATTAAGTCATTAATGGAAAGTCCGGTTTCTGTACAAGCATCTCCGGCAGAAAAGCTGGAAATTTGGCTTATGAGATATAAAAAATCCCTTTCTGACGATGCAGTTGAGGAACTGGAAAGGATTATTGAAAGCTTAAAATAGGTATAAGAGAGAACGAGTTTCTTCCTATTATAATATAGTAACATAAGGAGAGTATAATGCTGAATCTACAACAACAGAATATTGTACAGCAAAATCATCAGTTGATTTATCATGCGCTACATAAGACGGTATATCGTTCATCAGAATTAGATGATTATTATGGGTATGCGGCGGAGGGCTTATGTAAGGCTGCTAAAACCTATAATTCGGACAAGGGAGCATTTTCTACATACGCCGTACATTTAATGCAAAACGAAATTCGTATGGAGGCACGGCGAGAGAAGAGAAGAACCAATGATAATAATTTATGGTCTTTAGAACAAATGGAATGTGAAGATCCTGTAGATGAACGTGATTGTCTATCTGAAATTGAGGAAATGTATGATTTTGGGTGGATTTTCGATGACGATGAAAAAAAACGAAAAAAAATGATATTCGCATACATAATCAGGAAAATCGAGCATATAGTAAGTCAAAGGGAAAGAGAGATGCTGAAAATGCTGATTGACGGAAAGACACAAACAGAAATTGGACAAGCATTTCAGATCACTCAATCGCAAGTTTCTCGGAATGTCAAGAAGCTGAAAACAAAAGTTATGAATGCACTAAGAGAGGAGTGATTTACATATGAAATTTAAAAATGCATGGAATGCTGAATATGCAACTGAAAAGGTGAATGTAGCTCCGACGGGAGAAACGCCAGTATGGAGAACAAGAACATTTCAGGTAAGACCTGGTTTAAAGAACAGGAAATTTGCGAAGTGGGATAAACTTCTTCGTAAGACAAAGAAATCAAAACCTGCAGTAGTCAATGGCAAGGTACTGTGGGGTTCCAGTAAATAAAGCTTTCAAGTGTGGCAGCTTGAAAGTTTGATAAAAAAGCAAAACATCAAAATTCCAAAATTAATTTTTACAACTGAATATTAGGAGGAAATTCACATGGAAATTTCAATGAACTCATACGGAACTGGTGCATGTACGATTAGTTCGGATAAGTATCATAAGGAGTATTGTGGTCCTGCAGAGTATGATTGGGATGTTGCGATAGAACGATTATTAAGTAGACCATCTTTTCGAGTTATTACGTCACCGTACCAATTACGAGTTTCTGACATTACCGAGATCAAAGTTTTTGATGGTAATAGAGCGATGATGGTAACTATCAAAACCACGGATGGAGAAGCGAAACAGGTCAAAGCGGTATGTTCTTTCGAAGATACATTTGATTTACGAAAAGGAGTTTTTATTTCTTTGGCAAAATACATATCCTCGGATGGCAATATGACTTCTGAAGGATATGAGTTCTTAGCGAAATGCATGACATACTACAAGGACTGGTCAAAACTGGTTGATAAGGCAATCCGGCAGTATGAAAAGTCCTGCAAAGAAGCTGAGAAAAATGCAAAGATCCAGCAGGAAGAAAAGAAAAAAGCTGTAGAACGACGGGCAAAGAACTTCGCTAAAGTACAAGCTAAAAAGAAAGCAAAGAAAGATGAATTTGTACAGGCTGTTGCTAATGCAATTCGTATTTCTTTTAGTAAGGCAGAGAATACTACCGGAAAAGAGGAAGGAGGAAACGTATCATATCATAAAAAAAATCGCTATAAAGCCGGAGATCGAGTTCTTGTTAAAAAATGGGATGATATGGTTGCTGAATATGGTTTGGATGAGGATGGAGATATTAATACATCGCCAGTGTTTGTACGTACTATGAAGGAGTATTGCGGTAAAATTATGACCATATCTGAGAGTTCAGAAGATGGAATATATGATTTGGTCGAGGATGAAACCGGATGGAGATGGGGTAACGAGATGTTCAATGGTGCCGAACAGGAGTAGATAGATAAATTTCAAAGTTAAAAGTTTAGGAGGAAAGATCATGGCAACAACAGAAAAAATGACAATACATAAGGCATTAGCAGAACTGAAAGTGTTGGATAAGAGGATTGTAGCAAGCGTCAGCACACAGTTTTGTGTTGCAAACAAACATTCCAATGATAAGATTTCTGGGATTACAGTGAGCGATTGGAAGGATATTGTAAAAGCGAATTACCAGAAAGTAAACGACTTGATTCACAGGAACGAAGCGATTAAAAGACAGGTTACTCTTTCAAACGCTATCACAAAAGTAAAAATCGGAGAAGATGAATATACGGTCGCAGAAGCAATTTGGATGAAAAATCATGGGATGGATGCATATAAGTTGCTGCTTCGGACACTTCAGAAACAGTACGGAGAAGCAAAAGTTCAGTGTGAACGGGAAAATGGAGAATCCCTTGAGAAACGTGCTGACGAATATGTATTTGGATTATTCGGTTCCAAAGAAAAAGCAGCAGGAGATGAGATCGAAAATCTCCGTAAAACATTCATTGAAGCTCAGCAGTACGAAATTGTTGATCCTATCAAAATCGCTGATGAGATTCAGTACTTAGAAGAAAAAATTTCTTCTTTTGAATCAGATGTAGATGCTGCACTTTCCGTAAGCAACGCAACTACAGAGATCGAAATTACTTATTAAATAAGAAAATTTGCGCTGTATATCGAAAACTTGAAACTACAGTTCTCATATCTTTTTCTGGTCGAGGCTTCGATAGGAGTAAGAATATAAAAGAAAACTTCGACAATCATACGGCTAATATGATGAAAATATGTTCCGAATTTTAATCGGGTTTATACTACAAATTGAAAATCAATTAAAGCCATTTAGAGTAATTTGGTTTAAAAGATTTCCAAGGTATGACTGCAAAGATTAAGGACTAAAGATCAGTCATTAAGATTCAAATTTCAAAGTTTTTGATTATATCATAAGTTCAAATAATAAGGATCAAATAAAACAAGTTTTATAAAATCCTTGATTTAAGGTTTCTGTATAACTGTACTGGCATCAAGTGATCCTCAAGGCTGATATACAGCGTATTATTTAACAGTGTATTACAATAGAATATTACGTTTTGTTACAAATTTTTGTGTCACGGCGATCCTGATGGGTCGCCACATAGATCGGTAGTTTAAAGAAAAATAGGCATAGTTATTTTTTGTACCCATTTCATTTGTAGTTCCCTCTCTTCTTTCTTGTGCCAGATGAAGGTTCAACTCCTCCCCGATCTTTTCCTCTTAATGAGGAATTTCTTGCATAAATATTTCTCTTTTTAGTTCACTCCAGACCGGAAGCAATACAGAATTGTAACGGTCTGGAATCCAGGCCCATAGTGTAACGGCAACACACCAGACTTTGACTCTCGTATTACAGGTTCGAGTCCTGTTGGGCTTGCTCGGTTTCTGTCTTTTCATACAGGAGCTTTCTTTCACCACCTACGGCAATGGCTGTAACTAAAGGAGTTTCACATACTTCGGGTGGTTTTGCAATAGAAGTATTGCGACTCATTCTATTCTGATATGCGGTAGAAAGAGTAAGATAGCATATTCGTACTGTGGTATGAGAGCAACGATAAGCCTTTCACGGGAATATATTCTGCGGTGACAAACTCTCATAGTGTCACGCACGGCACGAAAAACATAGGTGCTAACCGTCTGATGGCGGTTAAGCGAGAGTACCCAAGTGGTGAAGGGATACTGCTTATATCCGTTAATGCCGGAGGTTCGATTCCTCCCTCTCGTATGCGTCCGGGTCGCTCCCGGATAACAGGGAATGTTGCGGCTACATCCTGCGAAAATAAAAAATGATATGGGTGTTGGCTGGTATCCGGCTCTTAAATGTAGGCATACAGCCCATATAAACCGCACAAGGGTTGGTAGTTCAAATGGTAGAATATCAGACTCCAAATCTGGAAGATAAGGGTTCAAATCCTTTCCGGCCTGTTTTGCAATCGCTCAGTCTGCCGAACTGTAAATTCGGTAAGACGGCAGTATAGTAAACTGTGCAAGGTGATTGCAAATTAAAAACCTCTTTACGATTTGCTCAGAAATAATTGTGGTGATATTGGATGGCTGTGAACCGATAAGGCAAGAGCAAAGCCAACGGGTGAGAAGTCCAAGCCCGACAAGTTTTGAGAGGTAGCTTGTTATTCTGTCAAGGAAAAGATAAAACCCGTCTGACGCAAATGACGTAAAATGCGGTTCCCGTAGGTAGACGTATCGGGATTAAACTACACGCCAGAGAGGGTTCGCCGCACATATTAAAAAATGAGATTTAATGACAAACGTAAGCAAAAATGCTCTAGTCGAGTCTCCGTGAAAATCGGACGGACTGGTAGACCGATAGCACTACCACTGGTAATGACATATGTACACAACGTATGGATAACTTTGTTTGTCCATATCTATCAACAATTAGGGAAAGGCAGATTTGTGGAGATGTGCATTCTCTCCACAAACTGTACAACATTTTAATGAATATTTTTTGTTATGATTTTAATGCAAAAGAAATAAAAGTTGTAAATGTATTTACTCATGGAAGGTATAAAAGCGATGTTGAAGGATTGTTCAACAAATGCACAAATATGGAAGATTTTTCGGATAAGCTACTGAGCGTGACATCGTATTATTTTTGGCCTAAATGTGAATGGGAAACGGTAATTTACTCATGGGTCGGAGATGAGACCTCAGCGAAGAAAGTGGATGTATTCTGGAAACTTAAGAATAACTGGAGCAGATTCGTTGATTATTTATGGGAGATGTCATGTTGATAGCATAGAAAATAGGGGTGTAACTTATGAGAAACAGTATTAGAGCATTTTCGGATGAAAGATATGATTATTATGAGCTGATGCAAGATTTGGGTGGAATTGTTCCAAAAGGAGCGATTTTTGTTCACGACACAGATGATACTGAGAATGGTTCTATAGCGGAAGGCTGCCTGAAGCTTTGCTGGACACCAGATGGCAACGTGTATTTTGACCGGACAAACGGAATTTGCGGAGGAACAGTAATTTTTCATGCTCAATTTACTAAATCTGATATGTTCAGAAAGGTTAAAAGCAAAAATACATCTATTGCAGAGAATGTAATAGATATTTTGGAAAAATGTATAAACGATATAAAGGAATGTACTACAAATTAACCTACAATGGTGACAAAAATGAACTGTACTTTGACGCTTATAAAAAATGGGAAAACATCAAATTTGAGATTTAGGAGGTATTTTCGTGAATATTACACCAGATGGGGTATATAAACTGATTTTGAAATTAGAGAACGATAAAAAATCTCTGATCGAAAGGATGGACAAAGTATCGACTTTTGTGGTGGCAGTGTCAGAAGGAGATCCGGAAGAGCTGCGGCCGGACTTTGATCTGAAATCCACGGTAGAAGAGATTAAGCAGATCGAAGAGAAAATCATTAAGATTAAGCATCAGAGAAATCTTTTCAATGTAACGACAGTGTTGCCAGATACAGAGATGACAATCGATGAAGCGCTGGTGAAGATGGCAGTTTTAAATCGGGAATATTCCAGATATGTTGCTATGGGAAGAGCGGAGTATAAAGAAAGAGTCGCAGCTTTTGGAAATAATAAGGCTGAGATTGAATACCGGTACACTAATTATCCGATTGAGGTGGCAAAGAAAATAGGCGATCAGATGTATGCGGAATTACAGAAAATACAGACAGAATTAAACCGGGTCAATAGTACTTATACTTTCGAGATTCCAGACGATATGTAGATAATCCTTTCCGAATTATAAGATAAATGGATGATATTAATGCATATAGGGCAAGTATGGGTGTAAAAGATATTGTTCAATGTCGTGGAGAGAGCTTATGAGTGTTATTCGTTATTTGTATAGTTCATAGTTGCTTTTTTTAGATCAAATAATTTACATCAATTCATTTGTTTTGTAATTAAAAACTATTGGTACCAAGTTCGGTTAGAGGTGCAATAGAAAGAATGGAGTTGAATTAAAATGATTTATTTGTTTACGCATACAGATCTTGATGGTGTCGGATGTGCGATACTGACAAAGTTGTTCTTTGCAGATGAACCTTGTATTACATATTGTGATTATGGAGATATTGACCACAAAGTAAAGACATTATTAGATAATGTAGAGATTTTACAGCCGGAAGATAAAATCTTCATAACAGACATCAGCATCTCAAAAGAGTTAGCAAAGAGGATTGAAGCGTCTTCTCTCGAGTGTGAAATCAAATTGTTTGATCACCATGCGACAGCGGAGCCGTTAAATAAATTCCCGTGGTGCAAAGTAAGAACAACGGATGAAGAAGACAATGATTTAACCTGCGGAACCAAGATGTTTTATGACTATCTAGTGCATCGATATGAAGACTTATATAAAGATTCTCTGTGTGACTTCGTGGATTTTGTCCGGCAATGGGACACTTGGGCATGGAAAAATACGGGAGAACGGGGAAGAGCAGCAAAATACATGAATGATTTGTTGGATATTCGTGGAAGATATGACTTTATTAATCACTTTGTTCATCAATTCCAAACAAAAGGATATTGCTATTATGATGAAATTGATAAGATGCTTTTAGAGATGCGCCAAAGAGAGATTAAGGAATATATCCAAGAGAAATCACGGCAAATGTTGAATCTTCATATTGCTGCATACAGTGTAGGAATTGTATTTGCAGATCGTTTTATCAGTGAATTGGGAAATCAATTGTGTGAATTTCACCCGGAGATTGACTTTGTTGCTATTATTGATATTGCAAATCAAAAAGTTTCTTACCGAACAATCCGTAACGATATCAATTTAGGAGTGTTTGCTCAACATTATGGCGGAGGTGGACACCCGAAAGCAGCAGGATCACAATTTACAGAAGATGTATTAAAAGAGACTATTGAGAAAATTTTCGACTACTAAATTGTAGCTGGCAACTGCGATTTAGAGATAAGCAAAACATCAATATCAAATATATTTCATTATTTTTACAACTGAAGAAAGGGAAATGCGATGTATATTATTGAGACGCATTGTTCACTAAATAGCGATGGTACGATTGCAGACCATGAATCTCGCATTATAAAGATTCCGAATTGGGAAGAGTATGTTCGTCTTTTTCATCAATATGATGGGAAGAAGTGCGGATATTATCCTGCGACAAAGCATGGATATATTTTAGGTGATGATTGGAGCATTCTCATGTGTGAGAGTAACAAAGTATCTTTGCGGGCGTATATTGAGCGTTGGTGTCAGGATCATTATGAATCTTATATCGTAATGGCTTCAGTGTTAGAGGAAATTGATCCGTCGTAGTCGTGCTATTTATTTTTTACTATGCTATTCTATTTGTTCTATAACGATAAAACTAGCGTTTTAAGGATATTTTTTTGAGGGTATTTTCGGATACCTGTGGATATTTTAAACCCAAAATACCGTTTACATAGTTGATTTATAGAGCGGTTCTATGCCCCACTTACTAGCTGTAAGTGTTCACATAGATCAAAAAATTAAGAAAAAGGAGTTGAAGAGAGTGGCGTGTAATTAGTGAAGCAAGAGAATTACAAATATCGCATAGGAGACGAAATTAAAAGTGGTAATTTCCATGGAATCATTTTAGATACACGTCGGAATAAAGATGGCAGAAAATCTTATAAGTACAAGTGTTTGAAATGTGGATATGATCAAGGAGAAAAAACAGAGATATCTATAGAAAAAGGGTTCGGATGTCTGTGTTGTGCTAATAGGGTCGTAGTAAAAGGTATCAATGATATACCTACTACAGATCCATGGATGGTGAAATTCTTCCAAGGAGGATATGAAGAAGCATCGAAATATTCTAGGAGCTGCGGTAAATTGATTACTCCTATTTGCCCATATTGTGGTAGGACAGTAACTAGGCAAACCGTTAATAGTCTTTATCGTCACAATGGAGTTTCATGTGTCTGTAAAGACGGCATCAGTTTCCCGAATAAAGTAATTTATTTTCTTATGGAACAGTTATTGAAACACAATAAAATTTCGCATTTCCAAAGAGAATATCGGATTCCTTCTCATAGTAAATGGTTCGATATGTATTTTGAGAAAAATCAAAATAAATATTTTATCGAAATGGATGGAGGAATCGGGCATGGAGACGTCATTAAAAAACATCAAAAGAATAAAGATAAAAATTTCAAATTTTATCCTGTTAGTATGTTCAGGAATGATGTGATAAAAGATCGCATTACCGAAGAAATGCAAATTCCATTGATCAGAATTGATTGCTATTATTCGGATTTTTCATATATTAAAACTCAAATATTAAGATCTGATTTGAACTACATAGTAAATTTGCAGGACATCGATTGGGATGCTGTTGAAGAATGTAGCTATTCCAATTTAGTAAAGAAAGTATGTGAGTTTAAAAAAGAAAATCCAGAAGCTTTTGTTAAAGATGCTGTTTCAAAATTTCATTTGAGTGCTGAAACCATCAGGACTTATTGGGATAGAGGAAATCGATTAGGCTGGTGCCAATTTGATCGGGAATCTGAACATACTAGAAGTAGACATGCACGAACATATTACGGGCAAAGTTGTCCTATCATCATGACGAATACTGCAACCGGAGCAATATTCTCTTTTGATTCAGTAGCAGATTTTATACGAAAAAATGATCAGTACTTTTCAATTCCATTGACACGGAAAAGGGTACAAAACTTGTTTAAGAAAAACAATGATTCCATAGAAAACTATGAAGGTTACACGATACAAAAATTAAGGAGGAATTGTGATGGCGTTTGTAAAAGCCGTTAGGGAAAAAGTGTATTTAAAAGCTCTTCTGACAGGAGCAAGCGGAAGTGGAAAGTCACAGTCGGCATTGGAACTGGCGACAGGTATTGCAAATAAATGTGGTAGCGGAATTGCATATATCGGAACTGAAGGAGATCGAGACAAGTTATATGCGCAAGCAAAATCTAAGCATGGAGATTACATGTTTGAATATGACTTGTTACAGTTAAGTAATCCATTTACAACAGATAAATTCATTGCAGCTATTGATGAAGCTGTTGGCGCAGGTTACAAGATTATCATTGTTGATAGCTTATCAGCAGAATGGCAGTGGTTAAATGAAACACATCAGAAAATGCCAGGAAACAGTTTTACAAACTGGGGCAAGCTAAAACCAAAGCATAGAGAACTAGTAGAAAAAATCCTAATGGCCCCAGCACATATTATTTGTTGTGCGAGAGGAAAGGATGAATGGGTTCTGGAAGAGAAGAACGGAAAACAGGTTCCAAGAAAAGTTGGACTTGGATCACAGGCCGATAAAGATACTTCTTACGAAATGATGTTATCTATTCAGATCGATCAGGACACACATATTGCTCATGCGGATAAAGACAATACCGGATTATGGGATGAAAATAGATATACCGTAATCGAAGCAAAAGACGGAGAAGCATTATATACATGGTGCGAAAACGGAAAGATGCCTGAAATAAAAGCACCTGAGATTCAGAAGGATGTTAGTGTCGATCCCGCAGAATTATTGAAGTCCGTAAAGGCAGAAATTATTCAGTACTGTAATGATCTTGGCGGAACAAAAAATCCAGATCTGATGGCAACATTAAAAGCCGTTGTTCCGAGTGGAAATCCGAATGCAATTCGAGATTACGATAAGGCAACAGAGCTTCTGTCCACATTAAAAGGTATGAAACCACTTGAGTAATTGGTAAATATTTTGTCAATGCAGGTTTATGGGATATGGCAGCTAAGAAAATTGTGAAAGGATCCCGGGAATGGAAGATGTTTCAAGATCTTTGGAAGTTATGCCAAGAATTGTGGGTTCCAGAAGATACAGATGAATATTGGCGACAGGTAGCCGAAAAAACGTTTGAGTTTACAAAAAAATATGATACTCCATTTGCTCATTATTTTGCAGTTGGATTTCTCAATGCGTTAGATCAGTCTTGGAAAATGGCAAATAGGAGTGTCAAAAAATAATCAATGTAAATTTGTAGTAATGATAGAACATGTACTTTCCTAATCTTATAGGTTAGGGAAAAAGGAAGGAGAATGACTTATCAACAAAGTAATTTTAATGGGGCGACTCACACGAGACCCCGAAGTGAGATATACGCAGGGAGACTCTTCAACGGCGGTGGCAAGATACTCGCTTGCCGTTGACCGCAGATTTAAAAGAGAAGGAGAGCAGACGGCAGACTTTATCAGTTGTGTATCATTCGGAAAGACAGCAGAGTTTGCGGAGAAGTATTTCCGCCAGGGAATGCGTATCACAATCAGTGGACGTATCCAGACTGGAAGCTACACGAACAGAGACGGTGTAAAAGTATATACGACAGATGTAGTAGTTGAAGAGCAGGAGTTTGCAGAGAGCAAGAGCGCGAGTGAAGAAAATCAGAGCCGTTATCAGGCAAGCCCAGTTCCTCCGGAACCGCAGGCACCAAGTGTGGATACGGGTGATGGATTTATGAACATCCCGGATGGAATTGATGAGGAATTACCATTTAATTAAGGAGGAAGAGGGGCGTTATGCCCCTCACAATATAAATGAATACAGATACAAGAAAATGTCGATATAAGTTTTGCTCGCATTCAACTCGGGACGTTCCGGTATCTGAAGCAGTAAAGGAAAAGACTTCTTATTATCATGCGGATTGCTACCAAACAAAAGAAGATATTAAGGAGATTATCCGTTTATTTACTGAACATATTGATCCCCATCCGATTTACGCTCAGTTGCAGAAAGTGATTCAGACTATTGTATTTCAACATAAAGTTCCAAGTGATTATCTATTGTTTGGGATGCAGTATTACATTGAACATCGTATCCCGCTCAATCATCCTCAAGGGCTGTATTATATTGTGAAAAGCGGAGAAGTGAAGAAAGCATACAATTTGCAGAGTAAAAAGAAAGCAAATCGTGTGGCTGAGATTTCTACGGGGAATAAGGAAGTAGTATTTGAGCATAAACCGGTTAAGGCAAAAACAATTGAGAACATAATGGAAGGGTGAAATGTTTGAAAAAGGACACTTCTTTGATTTCAGATAATCAAGCGGAAGCAGGAGTGATCGCAACACTGGTTCATCATCCAGAATTCATTCTTCATACAGACTATCTCAAGCCTTCCTATTTCTATAATGTAGAAAATGGCTGTATCTATTGGGCGATTTCAGAGCTTTATAAGAACGGTGTTGACAATATCGATGCCATGAATATTACAAATATGCTGAATTCAAACCGGGCAGTCAAGAAGCAGATAGAATCTCATAATCTAACTAACATGCAAGAATTCATTGATATGAGCCAATATGCATGTAGAGATACTCTTGATGAATACAAACTACTCGTGAAAAATGTAGTAACAATGTCATTTAAAAGGGATCTTAATCGAGTGGCAAATGAGATTCAATCAATGTGCTTTAATGAAAAGGCCGATTTATCACAGGTAAATCAGACGGTTAATAAGAAAATTAATCATCTGACAGAACAATATGTAACGACAAATGAAGTGGAGATGTTCGGTACAAAAGTAGATAGTCTTTGGCAAGAAGTTCGTGATCGTTGTACAGACAGTGGTATCTATGGAATCCCATCGAAATTTGAGCATTTGAACGAATATCTGACATATGAACCGGGGGAATTGGTACTTCTTAAAGCTAGGATGAAAAAGGGAAAATCTGCATTTTTTCTGAATGAAGCAATGCATAAACTCAAGAACGGGGTCCCGACCCTGTATTTAGATACAGAAATGAAAGATCGATTGTTTTATGAGCGTATGTTAGCAAACCTTACAGGAATTGAAGTTAAGCGAATTAAGCAGAAAAAATACTCTGATGAGGAGGCTAAATTACTAGATAAAACGAATGAGTGGATCAAAAAGCAGCCATTTGTCCATATCTATATTCCAACTTCTACGGACGAAGAAATATATGCGATACATAAAATTCTGAAATATAAGATGAATTTGGAGTTTTCTATCTTCGATTATATTAAGAGCAATGTAACTTCTGCATCTGAAAACTACAACGTATTAGGAGCAAAATGTGATTTTCTGAAAAATAATGTAGCTGGCGATTTAGATATTGCTTTGTTGGCAGGAGCGCAACTGAATCGTGGAGATCAAGTTGCGGATTCTGATAAGATTGAAAGATATGTAAGCGCAAGTTTATGGTGGAGAGATAAAGATGGAAATGAGGTTCAAAAAGATGGATTGAAATGCGGTAATTATGCTTTGACAGTTGATCTCAATCGTTTAGGTGAACAAATGTTGGAAGATGAATACATTGATTTCATGTTCGATGGGAGCAAAATGAGAATCAGCGAAGCACAACAGCATATTACAAAGCGTACTCCATTTGAGTAAGAGTTGGGAGAAGTATAATGCAACAATACGATGATGATATGCTGCAGGAATTGTGTAACCATATTGATTTATATGAATATGCAAGCAGAACGATGGACTTTGAACAGCGTGGAAATGACGAGTACGCAACGCATTGTCCGAGACATGTTGATAAAACTCCGTCTCTTTTCATTACTCCATCGAAGAATTTATTCCATTGTTTTTCATGTGGATGTGGCGGGAATATCATCAGTTGGTTTATGACTTTTGAACATCTTTCTTATGATGAGGCCATCAAAAAAGTTTGCAATATGGCTGGTGGAGATATCCAACATCTTCACCAGTGCAATTCATTAAGTATATTTAAGCAGATGCGAGATGTAAAACAAAGTAAGAAGAAAGCGATACCATATCGAGAAATTCTGGAAGTAACTGCATTTGAGAGGTTTTCTGAGGAAATTCCAAGTGAATGGGTAGAAGAAGGAATTGATCCAGAAATTATGAAAAAGTATCAGATCCGTGTAGATCCGCAGGCAAACCGCATTGTATATCCAGTATATGACAATCAACTACGGTTGATCGGATTTAAGGGAAGAACAAGATTTCCAAACTATAAAGAACTTGGTATTAAAAAATATATGAACTACCAAAAAATCGGAACAATAGATTATTTCGTCGGAATGAAGGAGAATCAAGATTCGATCCGGAAGAAGGATGAAGTTATTATTTTCGAGGGAATTAAATCCGGTATGAAAGTCGAAGCGTGGGGTTATGATAACTGGCTGGCAAGTGAAACAAGTTATTTGAATGATGAACAGGTAAGTATATTGATTCAAATGCACATAAAAAATGTAGTGATTGCATTCGATAATGATGTTCCTCTTACGAAGATTCAAGCATGTATAGGTATCTTGCGTAAGTTCACAAACGTATATGTCATCTTAGATCCGAAAAGGATTCTGGGTGATCCGTCTGAAAAGCTCTCTCCTTGCGACAAAGGAAGAGAAATATGGGAAGAGTTATATGTCCAAAGAAGGAAGGTGTAATTAATTTCAGAAAAATTCATATTAGAAGAAAATGATTTTAACAATGATCGTTTCATTATTGACACGATGGTATGGTCTTTCAGTAGGCTGAATAGTTATTACAACTGCCCGTATGAATGGTGGATGAATTACATTCAGTGTTATCCAAAAGCACAAAACTTTTTTGCTCAATTCGGAAGTCTTGTGCATGAGATACTAGAGAAATATGAGAAGGGTGAGCTTTCATTATTTGAAATTTCTCAATACTACGAAGATCATTTTAATGAAGTCGTATACTGTGATGCACCGCCCAATATGTATACGGATATTCGGCAGTCTTATTATGATAAGGGGTTAGACTATTTGGATCATATTGATCTTTTATTAGATGAATACGATATTCTTGGAGTCGAAAAAGAAGTACGATTTAAAATCGGGGAATATGATGCAGTTGGATATATCGATTTACTCCTGCAGAACAAAGAAACAGGAGCGATTACAATTTTAGACCATAAAAGTGGCAGCATCAAAATTTTAAAAAATGGGAACATTAGTAAAACCGATCAGGCTCATTTCTTGGAATTTAAACGACAGTTATATTTATATTCCAAACCAGTTCTTGAAGAATATGGACACGTAGAATTTTTAGAATGGAATTTATTTAAAGATCGGAAACATCTGAAAATTGAGTGGGAAAAAGAGGAATATCAGGAAGCATTACAATGGGCGATTGATACAATTGAATTAATTAAGAAAGAAACAGAGTGGAATCCGCATCCAGATTTTTACTATTGTAACTATCTGTGTTCACAGCGGGAGAACGCTTGCGAGTATAAACCATGATAGAACAGACCGTTATTCGAGCCGCTAAACAAGCATCACAAAGATTAAAGTTTTCATTCCCTTATGACATTACAGAGTGGGTTACTCAAAAAAATATGTTGATGGAGAACTACCATAAACATACAACTTGGTCAAACTTAGTTCAGTTTGATTCTGCAACAGATATTATTGATTTTATGCGGAAGTCTCAGGAATACGGCTGCACCTGTTATTTTTCCGGGGAACATGGATTCCAGGGAGAGTGGGCGTATGTCTATGATTTATGCAGAAACACACAAGATGAATCCTTCCGGACGAAAAATAAATTACTTAGTTCCATGAAGTTCAGGTATTCAACAGAAGCATATTGGGTAAAAGATCGACTGAGGGAATATCCGGTTATCGATCCGGAAACCGGAGAAGCAAAGACTGATAGCAAAACTGGAGAAGTAAAGAAAAGCAGAGATCGTACAAATTGCCATATTGTGTTGGTAGCTCGTACATATCAAGCTATCAGAAAGATTAATTATATGATATCAGAAGCACATGATAACGGATTCTATGGTAAACCAAGGATTGATTTAGAGTTACTATTTCAGCTTTCACCAGATGAAGTATATGTTACAAGTGCATGTTTGGCCGGATGGAAATATGAAGATGCAACAGAAATTTGGTATCGGGTTTGGCAGCATTTTGGAGACAGTTTCTTCTTAGAGTATCAGACGAATAATACAGATCCTCAGAAAGAGTTAAATCGCAGAATTTATGCGTTGTCAAAAGAATTCGGAATCCAGACAATCATAGGATTGGATACACATTACATTGATGATGAAGACCGTATCAAAAGAGACAATCTTTTAAAACGCAAGAAGATTTTTTACGATGATGAAGTTGGCTGGTATATGGATTTCCCGAATGGGAGAGAAGTGTATCAGAGAATGGTAGAACAAAATGTCCTGCCGGAAGAGGAAATCCTGTATGCAATGATGAATACACATGTGTTTGTCGATGGATGCCAAGATGTCACATTGTCAACAAACTTTAAGATTCCGATTATAGAAGAATATCAGCAGTATAACTATGAACAGAGAGCAGTAATACTCAAAAACATACTGGATGAATCGTTTGCGAAAGAAGATAGCAATCATCAAACCAAAGACCGGAAAGATGGAATAGCTTATGAATTCGGAGAAATCCGAGACAGCAAGACCGCAGATTACTTCTTATTTAATCACAGACTGGTTGACTTGGCCGTAAATCAATATGGTGGACAGCTCACGACTACATCCAGAGGTAGTGCCAGTTCTTATTATTGTAGTAAGCTACTTGGATTTACAAGTCTTGATCGATTTGAAGCCGAGGTTCCGATTTACCCAGAACGATTTATTACGAAAGATCGTATCTTAGATTCACATCAGATGCCCGATATTGATATGAATGTTTCCCAGCAAGAGCCTTTTGTGAAAGCAGGAAAGGAGTTGTGTGGAGATCATGGCTGTTATCCATTGCTGGCAGTCGGAAAATTAGGAGAAAAATCTGGATTTAAACTGTACGCCGGTATTCGTGGGATTGAACCGACGGTAGCAAACAATATTTCAAAGTGTATTGATCGGTACAATGAAGCTTTAAAGCAGGCGGACGATGATGAAGAAAAGCAAGGTATTTTAATCGAAGATTATATTACTGATCCAGAATATCTGCGAATCTTCAGTGAAAGTAAACCGTATCAAGATATTGTGGAACAGGCAAAGGTTCATGCATGTGGCTTCTTCCTATTTAATGGAGATCCAGAACATACAGATGTAGAAGGATATGGAGATCTTCGTTATGAAATTGGATTAATCCGGTGTCAGTCAAAAACTTCTAAAACGCCGACGATGGTTGTCAATATTGAAGGAAGTCTGTTGGATAAGTTCGGGTATGTAAAAGACGATTTCCTTATCGTTGATGTGGTGGGATTGATTTATAAACTGTACCACGCTATCGGGAAAGAAGTTCCAACAGTTTCTCAGCTCAGAAAGATGGTAACAGGTGATAGCTTAACATGGGATTTATATGCGAAAGGGATTACTTGTTGCTTAAACCAATGTGAAAAAGCCACAACAACCAAAAGAGTGATGAAGTACCGGCCGCAGAATGTTAAAGAATTAGCTGCTTTTATTGCTGCAATTCGCCCGGGATTCAAGTCTCTGATTGACGGCTTTTTAAATCGTATTCCGTACAGTAACGGAGAACCAGCGATTGATGAACTTCTGGAGGATTGCTTCCATTATATGTTGTATCAGGAAGCCGTTATGAAAATTTTTTCATTCCTTGGTATTCCGATGCAGGACAGTTACGATACGATCAAGAAGATCAGTAAAAAGAAACTGGTCGGAGAAGCACTACAGAAAGTAGAAAACAATATGAAGTCACACTGGCTTGAAAATATTGGGAATACAAATAACTTTGCTCCGGTATATAAAGTAATTAAAGACAGCGCCAGATATAGTTTTAATGCTCCTCATGCATTGTCAATGGCATTTGATTCCCTATATGAAGCATGGATGAAAGCTCATTACCCGTCAGTTTTCTATGAAGTGGTGCTGAACCATTATCAGGAAAAAGGAAATAAGAACAAGATTGCAGAATTGGAAAAGGAAGCAAAACAATTTTACGGTTACTCTATCGGATCATATGAGTACGGGGCAGATAATTCAAAATTCACGGTGGACGACGAAAAGAAGATCATATATCCAAGCTTGTCCAGTGTAAAAGATATTGGCGTTAATGTAGTCCAATCTTTATACGAAATTGCACAGAGCGGATTGAATGATTTTGTCCGTATTTACTTAACAGCAAAGAATAAGAAAATCAATACGACTGTGTTGCGAAAGTTGATTTCTATTCGATACTTTCATCGTTTTGGAAGTGTGAAAAAATTGCTCCAAGCAGCGGATATGATTGATTTTTGGTATAAACAAGGTGGAAGGTCAACGATCAATAAAAGCCAGATTGAAGAACTTGGTTTATCTCAAATTGATCTAAGCCGTTACGCAACAGATATTACTAAATCCGGCAAAGTGAGTGCTTCACGATGGACGATTCTGGATTTGCATGGTTTAGTTCGGGAGATTTTTCGGCATATTCCTAATGACGAGTATTCTTCTAAGGACCTGATCCAGCTTGAGTATGATGTGCTTGGATATGTAGAGTATAAAAATCCAGATATATCGCCAAGATATGTAGTGGTTTTAGATTTAGATACCACATATTCTCCAAAATTCTTAGCATATTGCTTGAAGACAGGGGAGACTTGTGAGATGAAAATTCATAAACAACTCGTCAAAAATAATAGGCAAGTGAAAACGAGCTTCCAGATGTTACCTGTACAAAATGGCGATATTATTTACATGATGAGTTGCAAGGAAGAACCGAAACGAGTGAAAAAAGATAAAGAATGGGAGGTAGTACCAGGCGTGAGCGACTGGTGGATCAATGACTATCGAAAAATCACATCGGAGGATGTGATATGATAGGACACTACAAATATACTGAAAAAGAATTAGATGAACTGATTCATTCAATGGTGATTTTGATTGATACTCGCGAAAAAGTCAACGATCACATCTTGAAATATTTTGATAAAGCTAACATTCAATATAAGAAGAAGGCTCTAAAATACGGAGATTATTCATTCTACATCCCGGCGAATGAATCCTTATCTATATGCCGGGATGAGTATTTTGATAAGCAAATTGTTGTGGAACGGAAAGGATCATTAGAAGAACTCAGTGGGAATTTAACGAAAGAAAGGGATCGATTAGAAAAGGAATTATGTCTAGCTCCGTCCAGTAAAGTGTTAGTGATCGAAAACGCAACATACGGAGATATGGTATCTGGAAATTACGAAACCAAATACAATAATAAATCATATTGGGCGAGCGTCCACAGCTTTTGGCATAAGTATCAGATCCCCATTGTTTTCCTCAAGGATAAGAATTACACGGGATTTTTTATCCGAGGATATTTTGAATATTATTTACGAAATCATTTATAGCAGAACTCATAATTGATATTTGTAAACATATAATATTATGTAGGGGCTGGCAAACCCTACAAGCAAAACATCAAAAATCCATTTGAAAATTAAATATTGAGAAAGGAGCCGAACCTCAAGCTTGGGTAACGATATATCGGGTTCCTTAAACAATGAACTACAATGAATTTTTACAGTCAAAACGATTTGTTTTAGAGAGCAGTGGATTTGATATCGATAAGTCTGATCTCAATCCTATGTTGTACGATTTCCAGAAGGATATTGTTCGATGGGCTTTAAAGAAAGGGAAAGCATGTATTTTTGCCGGATGCGGTCTTGGGAAAACGGCTATGCAGCTTGAATGGGCTAATAAGGTACATGAAAAAACAGGTGGTATGGTATTAATTCTTGCGCCTTTGGCAGTCGCAGAGCAGACCAAAAGAGAAGGAGATAAATTCGGTATTCCTGCAAAAGTGGTTGAATCCCAGGAAGAGTGCGAGAACGGAATTAATATTACAAATTATGAAAAGCTGGATCATTTCATTGCGAATCAATTTGTGGGCGTAGTTTTGGATGAAAGCAGTATTTTGAAATCTTATTCCGGGAAGGTCAGAAATTTCATTATAGAAAGCTTTAAGGATGTGCCATATAAACTTGCCTGCACAGCAACACCCGCTCCAAATGATTATATGGAACTCGGAAATCATTCTGAATTTTGTGGAGTAATGACAAGACCAGAAATGCTTGCAATGTTTTTTGTACACGACGGAGGACAGACTTCTAAGTGGAGATTAAAAGGACACGCAGAAGAAGTGTTCTGGCAATGGCTTTCTACGTTCTCTGTTTTTATCGATAACCCTGAAAATCTCGGATATGACGGGACAGCTTATCACTTACCTCCATTAAATATTACAGAGATTGTAGTCGATGGAGAAGAACCGACCAGTGAAACTTTGACACTGACAGAACGTAGACAAGCCAGAAAAGACAGTTTAGATCTGAGATGTCAGAAAGCAGCAGAATTGGCTAACTCTTCTGACGAACAATGGTTAGTCTGGTGTGATTTAAATGATGAATCAAAACGGTTACATGAACTGATACAAGATTCTGTTGAGGTAAAAGGAGCTGATAAAGCCTCTCATAAGGCTGATGCAGTCACAGAATTTGCGGATGGTTCCATTCAAGCATTAGTAAGTAAACCATCAATCACAGGGTATGGTTGTAACTGGCAGAGTTGCCACAATATGATTTTCACTGGACTCTCAGATAGCTATGAACAGTACTATCAAGCAATCCGGCGGTGTTGGAGGTTTGGACAAACCTGTCCAGTAAATGTTTATATCATCATTTCCGCAAAGGAGGGATGTGTCAAGGAAAACATTGAACGTAAAGAAAAAGACTTCCTAAAAATGCAGAAAGAAATGACGGAGCTTACAAAGGAAATTACGAAGAAGGAGCTGCGAAGCACATGTAGGATCAGTACTCCTTATGAACCGCATCAAACAATGAGATTACCGAATTGGGAGGAATTTAATTAATGGACGTAATTGAACAGGTAGTTAAAAATAGCTACGCCATCTATAATGGCGATTCATGTGAGATCGCAAAGGAAATTCCAGACAACAGTATTCATTATACGCTGTTTTCGCCTCCGTTTGAAGGATTGTACGTTTATTCAAATAGTGATAGAGATATGGGAAATTGTAAAGGAGACGATGAATTTTATCATCACTTTATTTACTTAGCGAAAGAACTGTACCGAATTACAATGCCTGGAAGATTACTGAGTTTTCATTGCATGGATCTGCCATTAATGAAATCGAGAGATGGCGTGATTGGCTTAAAGGATTTTCCGGCGATGATACGGCAGATTTTTGAAGACTGTGGGTTTATCTACCATTCGCGGGTAACAATTTTCAAAAATCCTGTAACAGAAATGCAGAGAACAAAAGCCCTTGGTTTATTACATAAACAGATTAGGAAAGACAGTTCTATGTGTAGGCAGGGAATTCCTGATTACATTATTACAATGCGGAAACCGGGAGAAAATCCGGAACGAATTAGTCATACGCATGAATCATTTCCGGTCAATGTGTGGCAGAACTATGCAAGCCCGGTGTGGATGGACATTCGGCAGTCAGATACACTCCAGAAGAAATCCGCAAGAGCAGAAAAAGATGAAAAGCATATCTGCCCTCTTCAATTAAGTGTTATCCAGAGATGTATTGAATTATGGACGAATCCTGATGATATCGTATTTGATCCATTCGGAGGAATCGGCAGCACATCTTATGTTGCGCTTACTCTTGGAAGAAGAACAATTTCAAGCGAACTGAAAGAAAGCTATTTCCAGCAGATGAAAGGAAATGTAGAAGAAGCGTTACACAATGCAACCATGGATTGTCCAGTTGGACAAATGAATATTGAGGACTTTATAGAAAACTAATTAAAAAGAATTTATCAGGGAAGTACAACCTGAAATTGGAAAAAGGAGAAAACATAACCGGTTAAGTAACGTGCGCACGTTCTGTTGTGGACAGAATGGAAAACACAAAAATTAATCAGGGAGGGGGTATACAAGAACGGTTGTATATCTTCTTTCGAAGAAAAGAACAACTTACTTTTATAGATTTTTTTTGCCGGCATTGGTGGATTCCGAAGAGGAATGGAATTAGCTGGTCATAAATGCGTCGGGTTCTGTGAGTTTGATAAATACGCTACAGCAAGCTACACATCTATGCATTTGATTACAGAAGAACAGAAAGAATACCTTAAAACTCTGCCGCTCAAGAAAAGACAGAAAGAAATTTTAAAAGAAGAATATAGAAATGGAGAGTGGTACGTCAGTGACATCAGAGATGCAAACGTTAGAAACTTACCAAAATCAGACTGCTGGACATTTGGTGCTCCATGTTTTGTGAAAGGAACATTAATTACTACTCATCGAGGATTGATTCCTATAGAAGATATTAAGATGGGAGATATGGTGCTCACTCATAAAAATAGATTTAAAAAAGTTCTAATCCCTATGGTAAATAGAAAGAAAGGTATCTGGACATTAAAAGTTAAAGGAAATCCTGTAACAGAAGTAACTGGAAATCATAGGTTCTATGTGCGAGATACGAAAATCAACAAAGGGGATGACAAGGAGGTTCTATTCAATATAACAGTTTCAGACCCTTATTGGAAAGAGGTTCAGAAATTTACTGGGGGATGAGTTAATTCAAATTCCGAATGATGGGACTTTACAGATTAATAAAAATGATTTTCTTTTCGAATTGGATAACTGTTTGTGGATGCCTATTACATATCTATCTTACAATCCTGATCGAATAGAAACAGTATATAACATGGAGGTGGAAGATGATCATTCATACACAGCAAACAACATGGGAGTGCACAACTGCCAAGACTTCAGCATTGCAGGAAAACGAGCAGGACTGGACGGAGACAGATCAAGCCTTATACGAGAAATTTTTAGACTCTTGGAAGAACAAAAAGAAGAAAACCGACCTGAATGGCTTATCTATGAAAATGTTAAGGGAATGCTTTCTTCAAACCGAGGACTCGACTATTTATCAATCCTCTCTGAAATGGACAGACTTGGGTACGATATCGAATGGCAGAATATCAACTCAAAATGGTTCGTCCCTCAAAACAGGGAGCGCATATACACTATCGGACATCTTAGAAGATTCGGTTCCTCAAAAATATTTCCTATCATGGGAGCAGATGGAGAAAATAGTGTTTCAATAATGAGACACAGAAATGGCTATCATAGAAATATGCAAACCTTTTCCCCAGATGGAATAACAGAAGCGTTGGACACAGGACAAGGTGGAGGAAGAGGACATCATGTTGGTATCAAAGTACTTGGAAATGTAAATCCATGTGGACATGGAATGAATGGTAATGTCTATGACTCTCAAGCGGCAGATCCTGCATTAACAACCAATAAAGGAGAAGGAAGTAAAGTAGCTATTCCTATACTTACTCCTGATAGGGTAAACAAACGTCAGAACGGAAGACATTTTAAAGAAGATGGAGAGCCAATGTTTACGCTGACTGCACAGGATCGACATGGAGTTGTTATTGAACCAATAGGAGGAATATATGCGTTTAATTCAGAAAAATTTGGAACTCCTATATATAAGGATTTTGTTCCAACTTTAAAAGCAGAAAAGCATGATACTTCTGTTGTTTTAAAAACATCAATTAAAAAGACAAATAATGATGGCATTTATGCTGAAATGCCTGGTGGATTCTTAACTTATTGCGTATGGTACGAGAAATATCAGTGTTACATAGCAATCCGTAAACTTACACCAAAAGAGTGCTTCAGACTACAAGGGTGGTCAGATGAATATTTTGAGCGAGCTGCATTTGTAAACTCAGACAGCCAACTTTATAAACAAGCAGGTAATGGAGTAACGGTTGATGTTGTAAATGCGATTGGAAAGCAAATTTATTTAAGTGAATAAAAGGAGGAATGCCTTATCTTAGAATTAATGAAAGAATTAAGGAATCTCATTGGAAATGATTTTGATATGCGTGTGGAAATTTCACCTACGGATTTTAAGATAACCATATCTCACGAAATGTGGGAAGAAATTGAATACACCATTATTTATGACTTCGATGGGGTGATCCACGTAGGGTTCAGCGAATTAGAAGAGTGGTTGGACGAAAATCATACTTCTTTACAACAGTTAGATTATGGAATTTGTGATGACGAAATTACTGCAATTAATACAGTAATGAATCAGATGAAGCTTTACACAAAAGACATACAAACAATACGTCGATTATGTGATAAAAGAGGTGAAGATAACTTATCAGATGATGATTAGTAGAATATCTCAAGCAAAGCAAGAATTAAGCAAGATTAGTGAGGACAATTTTTTAATTGTGGTAGATGAATTCGGAAATGAGTATCCAATTGAGTGCATCACAAGACACAATACTTATTCAGATGATCCCTATAATTTCTGCTATGCTTTTAAAATTTATTCGGCAAATATGGGATGTTTACGGAGAGGAGGAGAGAGTGAGTGACAAGAATTCGACTTAATAACGCAAATAATACAGCTTTATTCGTGAAGATCTGCAACGAATTTGAAGAAGATATCGATGTAAAGTACGGCAGATATACGATTCATGCAAAAAGTATTATGGGTGTACTGAGTATGCCATTAGATAAAGAATTTACAGTAGTAATACATACAAACAGCAAAGAGGTGGAAAGCCGTTTTCAAGAACTAATTGATCTTTGGTTAGTGGAAGGAGATGAGTAAATGCAAATTCAATTAAATCTGATCAGTGATATTAATGAATTTATTCAAGGATGTCAGTATTACACAGGAGAAATTGAAATCACACAGGGCAGACAAGTGGTTAATGCGAAAAGCACTCTTGGTGTATATAGTTTGGATCTGTCTCAGCTTATTGATGTTCATATTCATACTGATCGCACAGATGTAGCCGAGGATTTCTATAAGTTTTTAGCGAAGTGGGAGGTTAAATCTATAGATGATTAAATTTGAAAATACAGAAGTAGTAGGCTTGGAAAAGATGTTGCTACATGGAAGATCGTTTGAATAAATACATAGGATTAAAATACGGCTATTTAACAATAACCGGAATAGATAGAGTAAGAATGAGTTCTCCCAATAATAGATCAACTTATGTTATAGCAGACTGTGACTGCGGAGTATGTGGCAAAAGTTATAATTTAGCAAGATTAAAATCTGGAGCCACAAAATCGTGCGGACATCTTAAACTTCAGCATGGAAGACAATATAAAACAAATAAAATTGAACTATTCAATTCATATGGGGTGATTTACTGCAAAGAAAAGCCGTTTTACTTTGATATTGAAGATTTGGACATATTATCTAATAAATATTGGTATGAAGACGATCATGGTTATTTAACACATGCTTATACCGTTGACGGAAAGTGCTATTATATAAGATTCCATCGAATTATTATGAATGCTTCTTATAGTATGTACGTTGATCATATTAATCGAAAGAAAAATGATAACCGGAAGTCCAATCTGCGCATATGTTCACATAAAGAAAATGATAGAAATAATAATTTATATAAAAATAATACATCTGGTATTATAGGTGTTTATTATGATCATTATAAAAATAAATGGGTGGCACATATATGTGTGAACAGAAAAAATATTTATTTAGGAGGATATAATATTTTTGAAGATGCTATAAAAGCTAGATTAAAAGGTGAGATTAAATATTTTGGAGATTTTGCCCCTCAAAAACATTTATATCAGGAGGAAGAGTAAATGCATCAAATAGTTAATAATGTTGAAGTTTATGGGATAAAAAGAAGTTTTAAGGTTTCCAAATATCCTAAATCAACAAACATAAACAAGTGTAATGAAATGTATACAGATACAATAAAAAATTTGGCATCGGCTCCAAAAGGATCTGGACATGATAATTTCTTAAAAGGAATTGTTGTACAATTCGATTTATCTTTTACTATCAAAGCATGGACAGAGGCAGAAAGATATCATTGGTTTGATATTGTTTCATCTCAATCTACAATGCACAAAATAAAGGATATGAATTATGATGAATGTTTGTGCAAATATGTAACAGATATCACAAAAAAAGAATTAAGCAGATTGAGAGATGTTTACAACAATACACAAAAGTCGGAAGATTATTTGACACTTTTATACAATTGTCCAGTGGGGTTAATTTTAACAGCGGGCATGACTACTAATTACCAACAGTTAAAAACAATTTACAGTCAACGACATACACATAAGCTTCCTGAATGGCGTGCTTTCTGCGATTGGCTTAAGACCTTACCATATTCGGAGTTGATTATTGGAGACACTGCGGAAAGAGACAAAAGATCGGAATCGAATATGGTAGGTGACATCCCAGTTACTTCCTCAACAACACTACCACATAATTCAATAAATGAAGCGTTAGGATCAGATCCGATAATTGGTGCCGATTTTCTTTATTAACATGCGAGAACCGTAAAAGGAGAATTAAATAATGAAAGTCAATAAAAGAAAAGCCATGTTGTGTACATTCATCTGTATGATTCTAATAATCTTAGGATTATTTTCTATTACATTAACTGGGTGCAATAGTGTAACAAAAGCCCTAGGTGGCACAATGAATATTAAATTAAACCCAGGTGAAAAACTCGAAGATATCTCATGGGATAACGACGATCGACTTTGGTATCTGACACGTCCAATGAGAGACAATGAAGAAGCAGAAACATATACATATCAATCAAAAACATCTTCCGGAATCATGGAAGGGAAAGTTGTTATAAAAGAATATAAGAAGTAGAAAGGTGAACGACATGAAGTTTAAGGGTTTTAAAGACCTCCTAAAATACATGGGGGGGGGGTATATGGGAGCTTAACTAGTTGGAATGGAGAAAAGAAGGAAAATGCTAATGACTTAACACCTGGTATTCATACTAAGCCAGGGAGTGATGCAACCATTGGGTATCCTGAAGGATACGATACGTTTTGGGGCTTGTATTTACTGTACAAGTAAGTGGAGATTTTGTCAGCACTGATTATCGATGTTCAGCTTGATGAAGCGTTACAGGCAAAAGTTCAGGCTAAAGAACAGGCTAAACAGGACGCAGAAAAGGCAGAACTGGACAAGCAGACTGCGATTGCACAGGGAGAAGCGAAGAAGGCTGAAGCAGAAGCAAATGCACAGGTTACAATCACAAACGCACAGGCTGAAGCAGAAGCTAATAGATTAAAGTCAGAATCTATTACAGACGAACTGATCAAAATGACAGAAGCAGAAGCAAGATTACAGCACGGCTGGGTAACTGTAACTGGGGCCGATACTGTTGTTGCTAATGAAGGGAAGTAATTTCAATGTGGGTTGATTTATTAATCGCATGTAGCATTTGGATCGTTTGTGGATTTGTATGTATTCGAGTGTTACTTAGAATTTCCAGTGAATCAGAATTGCGTGAAATCCTAGATGAATGGGAAACAAAAGATTTTTTTCTAATTTTAGCAGGAGGCCCATGCATCTTAATATGTAATATCAGAGATATAGTGTCCCCAAAATGGCATAAAATTCGGGACAAACATCCAAATTTAATCTGGAATGTACTGATTAATAGAGAAATTAAAAGACGACACAAGAAAAGAAAATAATAAATATGCGGGGCTTCGGCCTCGCATCACATAAAGGAGACGATAGATATAAAGAAAATACCTCAGAAACCAGTCAAATTCCTAATTGTTGGACGTACTGCATCCGGAAAATCAAGCATCGCCAGAGAAGTATGCGAGAAAATGAGATTGAAATTGGTAAAATCTTATACGACACGTCCGATGCGCCCAGGTGAAGAGATGGATTCGGATCACATTTTTATTACTGAAGAAGAAGTGGATAGGTACAAAGACCAGATCGCAGCATACACAGAAATTAATGGATATCAATATTTTACCACTTATGATGTGATTGATCAGTCTGATGTGTATGTTATTGATCCAAAAGGAGTCGATTCTCTGAAATATAAATGTAGGGATAAGTACAGATTTGTTGAGATTTATGTTTGGATTCCTAAAGAAATCGCCAAAGAGAGAGCATTAAAACGAGGGGATGATATGGAAAAGTTCCAATCCCGATACGCAGATGAAAAGCTTCAATTTGAAGAATATGAAAGTAACTCAGATATTCCGTATTCTCTTAGAAATGTTCGTCCTTTTAATGAATCGGTAGAAATCGTATGCTCATGGATACAAAAGGAATTAAATAAACGAATACTATATGTAGACTTTGATGGAGTGATTGTGGATTCCATTAAAGCAATTTGCGACTTATATAATGAAGACTTTTCTTATTATAGCGATTTTAAACCTGTTGATCCGAATGATGTGCTGACATATGACTTTTCGGAATGTAATTGTGCGTCAAAAGAGATTATCGATTGGTATTTTAATACGCCAAGATTTTTTGAAAAATTAGAGTTTATGCCTTCAGCATATGACTATCTAAAATCATTATCAACAGCTCTCCGTATTGTGATCGTATCGCATGGATTTTCACCGAACCTAAGAGCAAAAGAGAAATGGATCAATAAATATTTGCCATTCGCAGAATTTTATGGTGTAAATTTAAAACATTTTCAAGATAAGTCATGTGTCGATATGTCCGGAGGAATATTCATTGACGATAAAATAAGTAACTTAGACAGTAGCAATGCGGCCTCCAAGTTCGTGTTTGGTAAAAGATATCCTTGGAATGATGATAACAGTAATTATATCAGAGTATGCGATTGGGATGATGTTTATACAATGTTTACACTTGCCGACATGGTGGAAAGGGAATGGGTACATGGTTAAAGTAATTAAAAGAGATTGTAGTTATGCAGATTTTGACAAAACTAAAATTGAACAGGCAATTTTAAAGGCTATGAAAAATGGAAGTGGAGTTATTCGTCCGGAAATTGCCACGCAAATTGCGAATGAGTTAGAAGAAAAATATAAGAACTTGAGAGAAGTAGAGATTGCAGATATCGAATCAGATGTCTTTGACAAGCTTATTGACAAGCATCAGAACTTAACAGCCAAGGCATACGAAGGGTATAGAAGAGTCAGAGAGTTTCAGCGGGAAAGCAGTAATACAATCGATAAGGATATCGAAGAACTTTTGAGTTTCAACAGTGATTATTGGAACAATGAGAACTCCAATAAGAACCCTAAACTATTAACCACTCAGAGAGATTATATGGCAGGAATCCTCAGTACAGATATCACCAGACGTTTTTTGCTTCCGCCAGATATTGTACAGGCTCATGACGAAGGAATGATCCATTTCCATAAGTAATATTGTGGCTTTACGTGGTGACACGTATCGAATAACTTGGTGAACCTAGAAATCTAGGGTGTATGTTTTACGTTTTAGGATCTATAGGAAATGATAGATAGAAAACATGCTAACAGGGGAAGTTTTATACCAATCCTGTGCCAATCTTTTTTGTGTATAAATCCCAAATAATGAAACAGGAGGTGAGAGAATGACATATAAGAATTTTTATTCATATCATGTTTATGAAGATGGCAGAGTTTATTCAACCAAAAGTAATCGTTTCCTTAAAGGTGAAATTACTAAATATGGTTATCAGATATATGCATTATCCATCCTAGGACAACAAAAAGTTTTTAGAATTAATCGCTTAGTAGCATATCTATATTTAGAGATACCAGAAAACGATGAAGAATTAGTTGTAAATCACAAAGATGGAAATAAACTGAACAATCATTATAGTAACTTAGAATGGTGTACTTATGATTATAACAATTATCACGCACGAAAAAATAATTTAAATAATGTATCAGAATCAAATTCAAAACGATGGGAAAATGAAGAATTTAGAAAAAAGACATCTGCTAAATTTTCTAAAGTTCAAAAAGAAAATGGAACTAGTAAGTGGAAGAAAAATGGAAGGTTTCGATACGACATATATGATATTAAAGGAAATAACTATTCAAGAGAGCAGTTGGCAGAACTTCTTCAATTATCACAATCTTATACGGATACATTAATTAAAAAATCAGCCAATGGTGAATATAATAAATATTTTGATAAATATGGGATTTATGTTAAAGACACAAAAAAGCAAGGTCAATCGACTACAGAAAGCGTGACATAACAAGAAACGGTTATGTTCACAGTGAGTAAGGTAGGTATAAGGTGAAATTCCTTATACCGAAGTGCCAAGGGTCTGTATTTTGGTAATAGAAATACAGATCATGATATAGTCAGGCACACATTATTGTGTGTTGGATGCTGATTACTTCGCACAACACTCCATTTCAAATTGTTGCTTAATCAATCTGGAAGATATGTTACAGAATGGGACATGCATTAATAAAGTCAGAATCGATAAACCCCATCGCCTGATTACAGCAACAACAATCGCAACACAAATTATTACGGCGGTTACTTCTTCTCAGTACGGAGGTGCAACAATTACGCTGACACATTTAGCTCCGTTTGTTAGGGATAGCTATAAACGATATTTAGAAAAATATGAACGAAGAGGATTTTGCTATGAAGATGGAGTGAAATATGCAAAAGAAGATCTGAAAAAAGAAATATCTGATGCAGTCCAGACATTCAATTATCAGTGTAATTCTATGACAACAACCAATGGACAGGCACCATTTCTTTCTGTGTGCATGTATCTTGGGGAAACCGAAGAATACAAAGAAGAATTGGCAATGCTGATTGAAGAGTTTTTAAAGCAGAGAATTTTAGGCTTCAAGAATGAAGTGGGAGTTTATGTTACTCAGGCTTTTCCAAAGCTTTTGTACGTTCTGGAAGAGGATAATATCCATGAAGATAGTCCATATTGGTATTTGACTAAGTTGGCTGCTGAATGTACAGCCAAAAGAATGGTGCCGGATTACATCTCTGAAAAGATCATGTTGAGAGATAAGGGAGATTGTTACCCATGTATGGGATGCAGATCATTCCTCACGCCGGATAGATTTACAGATAAAAATGTTGGGAATATGGCTAATTCTAAAAACTATAATCCTAAAGAACACAAATACTATGGCAGATTTAATCAGGGCGTTGTTACATTAAATCTTGTGGATATTGCTTTTTCATCTGGCGGTGATTTTGATACTTTCTGGAAAATTTTTGAGGAACGTACAGAGTTATGCCACAAGGCATTGCGTATCAGACATGAGAGACTAAAAGGCACACCGTCTGATGTTGCCCCTATTATTTGGCAGGATGGAGCATTTGCAAGACTGAAAAAAGGAGAAGTGATCGATAAGCTTCTGTATAATGGATACTCTACAATTTCCCTTGGATATGCAGGATTATACGAATGTGTCAAATATATGACTGGACATTCTCATACCGATATGGCAGAAGGAACAAAATTTGGTTTGAAAGCTATGCATGTATTAAATGACAAATGTAGTAAGTGGAAAATGGAAGAAAATATTGATTATAGTTTATATGGTTCTCCGATTGAATCAACTACATACAAATTTGCAAAATGCCTGAAAAGACGGTTTGGTGTTATTGAGGGTATTACAGATAGAGATTATATCACTAATAGCTACCATGTTCCTGTATTTGAAAAGATCGACCCATTTACAAAACTGGAATTGGAAAGCCAGTTCCAGAAACTTTCACCAGGTGGAGCAATCAGTTATGTAGAATGTGCTGATCTTACTAAAAATACAGATGTTGTACTTCAAGTGATGCGGTTCATTTATGACCACATTATGTATGCAGAATTGAACACGAAGTCCGATTATTGTCAGGCATGTGGGTATGATGGAGAAATTAAAATCATCGAAGAAAATGGAGAGTTGATTTGGGAGTGTCCAAATTGTGGAAATAGAGATAAAGATACAATGAATGTTACGAGACGTACCTGCGGGTATATCGGAACTAACTTCTGGAACCAGGGACGTACTGAAGAAATTAAAGAGAGATATGTCCATATTGATGATCATGAATATGTGGAGGAATAATCTATGAGGTATGCCAGTATGCGCAATATGGACATCAGTAACGGTGAAGGATTAGGAGTTTCATTGTTCGTACAAGGCTGTCATTTTCATTGTCCTAACTGTTTTAATGAAGAAACATGGGGTTTTAATGGAGGTAAAGAATTCACGAAAGATGTCAAATGGAAGTTTTTCGAATTGATGAATAACCCCCGCATACAAAGAGTGTCAATCTTAGGAGGTGAACCTCTTTGCAATGAAAATGTGTCTGATGTAACGAAATTATTATATGAAATTCGATGTTTAAAACCAGAGATTAATATTTGGTGTTATACAGGGTATAACTTAGAAGACATTATTTACCCGGTTGCTCTATGGGATGCTACTACCATTACAAGACGTACTGCACTAGAAATGATAGATGTGTTGGTAGATGGAAGATATATAGACAAACAAAGAGATCTTAGCCTGAAATGGCGTGGCAGCACTAATCAAAGAGTGATTAATGTCCAAAAAACTCTTGAGCGGAAAGAGGTGGTACTGTGGGAGAAGTAAAAGCAAGTGAAACACAAGTCACAAACCTCATAGAATTACTGGATGGATATTTCGATGGGGAATTTGGTGGACAGCATTTAAACGTTAATGTGATTAGTCCAGAACTTCTGAAAGATGCACAGGTTCACCCAGAGAAGTATCCGCAGCTTACCATTCGTGTGTCTGGATACGCAGTAAACTTCAATAAGTTGACAATAGAGCAGCAGGATGAGGTCATTTCCAGAACATTCCATGACGAAATATAATTGTGGAGGGGTGACAATACGTTGCCCCTTATAATAAAAGGAGTTTTTGATGTATCCAATAAAAATAAATAAAACAGTTACACATACGAGACTTATTTCTTTTGGATTCAGGAAATATGGTAAAACATATCGATTAAGCGTTCCGATTTGTATATATAAAGGAAATCCAACATTATCATTAGATTTCATTATTAATATAGAAGAAAAAAGTTTTCAGTATGAAATAATCGACAACAATACAGGCGCCCTATACTCTTCATTTTACAATCAGAAATATGGGAGGAATTACGTTGTAAATGCAACGCAAAAGAAATTAAACGAATATATCAATAAAATGATCGAATTGAAAATATTAAGAAAAGGTGGCAAACGAGATGGCAAGAATAGTGAATCGAGTATACAAAGAAATGAATAGAGTAGCAGATTTTGAAAAAGTCTCATTTGAACAGTTTGAGAAAGATGGGAAGAAACATATTTTTAACGCAAGATTTATAGATATGAAAAAACTTTATGAGAATATTACTCTTCCAGTTAGAGCAACAAAGCAGTCAGCAGGACATGATATTTGTATTCCATTTGATTGCAATCTTGCTCCGGGAGCATCTGCTATGATTCCTACTGGATTGAAATGTAAGATGGAAGAAGGATATGTCATGATGGTTTTCCCTCGTAGTAGCCTTGGTATTAAACACCGCATGTCATTAAATAACACAACAGGAATTATTGATTGCGATTATTACAATAACCCAGATAACGAAGGTCATATCTTTGTAAGTGTCCGCAATAACGGAGATCATATTCTTCAGTTAAAAGCAGGAGATAAAATTGTACAAGCTTTATTTGTTCCATTTGGAGTGGCAGATCAGGAAGAAGTAATTACAGAACGAACAGGCGGTATTGGAAGTACAGGTAAAGATTAATATATAAAAGGATAAAAAATTATGCAATATATAACTAAAAACTTTCCAAGTTTTATTACAAATAAACAACAAGATGTGTTTTTTGAAATAAATGATATTGTAAAGATTGCAATTAAAGATAAAAAATATTTTAAATATAAAGCAAAATATCAAAAAGAATTGCACGGACGTATTAGTGAAATTACTTCTGAAATGTTTTATCCAGATCCAGAAGAGATAAAAAAGGGATGGAATTCTAGGTTTAGATATGTGCATGATGTTATAAAACTAGATATAACAGAAAAATACAATGCCATGATTGCAACAATAAGAATAGACGATATCGAAAAGATTGAATTAATTGAAAAAACTGATGATTATATAAATATTACATGGAGGTATCACACAACACAATGGCTGAGAAACAAAATTTTACAGAAATTGAAAAGATCAAAAAATTAATATATGAACTCAATCAGGCCTCTCATGTATACTACAATGGTTTAAACACTCTAATGAACGATCATGAGTGGGATAAAAAATATGATGAGTTAAAAATGCTGGAGAATAAAACTGGGATTTTATTCCCAAATTCTCCTACACAAAACGTTGGTTATGAAGTAAAAACAGAGTTAATGAAAGTAAAACACAATCATTCAATGTTATCATTAGATAAAGTACATACTATTGATGAAATTAAAGACTTTGTATCTGATCACCCAAGTTATATTTCTGTTAAATTAGATGGTCTTACCACATCAATTAGATATGTAAATGGAAAATTAATTTCTGCTGAAACGAGGGGTGATGGAGAAATTGGTGTAGATGTCTTACATAATGTCAAAACAGTTTCTAATGTTCCTCAAGAAATTCCATATCAAGATGAGTTGATTGTAGATGGAGAAATGATTATTGATTATCAAACATTTGATCAGATTAACGATAAGCTTCCAGAAGATAAAAAATACAAAAATCCACGAAATCTTGTCTCCGGTACTTTGCAGCTATTAGATAGTAACATTGCAAAAGAACGTAATATGAAATTTATAGCGTGGAGAGTAATCAAAGGGTTTGAAGATATCGATAATAATACTGGCAGATTTGTAAAATTAAAAGAACTCGGATTTACAATTGTTCCATATTATCTTTATGATGCTAAATATGCAAACAATACCGATCTGGAATCCATGATTAATTATATTAGAGATGTTGCAGATGAAAGTGCTTATCCGTGTGATGGAGCTGTCATTGGATATGATTCGATATCATATGGTATGTCTTTAGGAAGGACAGAAAAATTCTTTAGACATAGTATTGCATATAAATATGAAGATGAATTGTATGAAACAACTTTACGTGATATTAAATGGGACACTTCTAAAACAGGAATGATCAATCCGGTTGCCATTTTTGACACTGTTGAAATAGATGGTACAGAAGTTTCTAAAGCAACATTGCATAATATTTCTTACATGAAACAATTAAAACTTGGCATCGGAGATCGCATAAGAGTATTTAAAGCTAATCAGATTATACCAAAAGTATTTGATAATATTACTATGAGTGGTACATATAAGATACCAGAAACATGTCCTGTATGTGGTTATCCAGCAACAGTTGTCAGTGGAAAAGAAGGAGAATTTTTATATTGTTCAAACGAAAATTGCGTAGGTAAATTACTTGGTAAATTGGTAAGTTTTGTATCAAGAAATAAAATGAATATTGATGGATTATCAGAAGCTACTATTGAAAGGTTTGTTAAATTACATTTTCTTTCTGATTTCCGCGATATTTATACTTTAAAAGATCATGAGAGTGCAATTAAAGCATTAAGTGGTTTTGGAGAACGATCTTGCAAAAAACTGTTATCTTCTATTGAAAAAAGTAAAAATGTTACATTAAATAAATTTATTGCTGCTTTAGCGATACCAACAATAGGAGATAGAACAGCAAAATGTATAGCTGAATATTTTAATTATGACTTTGATATTTTTTATGAAAATCTAAAAAATAAATTTGATTGGACGAAAATAGAAAGTATTGGTGAAATAACCAATGTTGAGATCAATAAATGGTATAGTAGCAATCAGAATAGTTTAAATAAATTATTGCCACACATTCATTTTATAATGCCTAATAGATCAAACAAAGAACAAAAATTGACAAATCAAACCTTTGTAATAACAGGAAGTGTATATCAGTATAAAAATAGAAAAGAATTACAACAGGTTATAGAGTCATTTGGTGGTAAAACAACTGGATCTGTAACAACAAAAACATCCTATTTAATAAACAACGATAAGAATAGCAATAGCAGTAAAAACAAGAAAGCCAAGGAACTTGGTATTCCGATTATTTCTGAAGAAGAGTTTTTGAAGATGATAAAGGAGAAGTAAAAATGAATTATACATTACAACAGGTTCTTGATCTGCTTCAGCCAATTATCATTGTTGGATTAATTGTGCAGAATGTTTCAATCAATAAAGAAATTAATGAGCTGAAAATCAGACTCCACACTATTATCAAAACAGACCATTGGATTCATAATATGCGACTTACATCTATTAAGAAACCAAAAGAGTCTGAACATAAACAGGAGAAATAGCCATAATGAATAGTTTAGAATATGCAGATTGTATCATAACGGCTCTAGGAGAAAGTTTTTGTAAAGAACCCAAAATGCAAATCAGAGCACTATCTGAACTTACAGTGTATACAGGCGATGAATCTTTCCGAAGAAGAGCACAAGACCTGTGCGAACGATACGAACTGTGTCCGACATGTTTGAATCAGTTGAAATTAGTTCAATGGCGTGAAGAGCGTGGAGATGGAATGTTTGAATTAATGAATGAGTATCAGTGTCCGCATTGTGAACGTCAAAATAATAATACAATAGAGTAAAATTAAGAAAGGAGTCGGAGCCACTGGCCAGTATAAAGGGATATCCCGGCTCCTTTTTATATATAGATGGAAGAACGAGAATTATTGAAGTATGCTATTGAACATGATATGATAAACTTGTCATATGTTCAAGAGCAGATAGAGATGACAAAAAGAAAAGAAGTGTTACAAAAGCATCCTTATTCCATTTGGTTTAGCCAAAAAGAAGAAAGATGGTACACACATGTTCCATTCATGTGGTCAGAGTCTAAGAAAAAAAGAATTAACAGAAAGAACAAACGAGATCTTGAAGATGAAATTGTGGCTTACACTCTGGAATACGAGAAATTGACAGAAAAGAAGAAGAGTGATTCTTATTTAATAAATCTGTCTTTTGAAGAATTATTTTATGAATTCATGGATTATAAGACTCGTGAAGTAAGTAGCACTACTATTCGCAGAATGATGGCAGACTGGAAAAAATTCTACGAACCGCACCCAGAATTCATCCAAAAACCATTTCTGGATATTACTAAAATCGATATGGATAATTTTTTTAATGATGTGATGGATGAATATAAATTGCAGAAAAAAGCATTTTATAATATGTGTGGAATCGCAAAACAGGTCTATGAATATGCGATAGATTCTGACTATACGGATAAAACACCATACAGGAATAAAGTGAATCGTAAAAAGTTTACCCCAACAAAAAAACCAGAAAGTAGTACACAGGTTTATACAGACGAAGAAAAAGAACTTTTATGTCAGGAAATGGAACGGAGATTGCAAAATAATCCACAGAGTACTGCTTGTCTTGCAGTGATGCTAGATTTTGAACTTGGTACACGAAAGGGAGAATTGCTCGCTCTGTCTTTAAGGGATATAAAAAGGGATCGTATTCATATCCATAGGCAGCTTGTGGAACGATTTGATACATCCGATCTACAGAACATGAAAAGTCTTGGATTTTTTGTTGTGGAGTATACCAAGTCAGCAGACGGGGATAGATGGTTGCCATTGACAAAACGTGCAAAAGAACTGATTCAAAGAACTATAGATTTGAATCAGAAATATGGATTCCGCTACAAAGAGTATTTATTTGTAGGAAGAAATGGAGTATTAACACCAGATGCAGTAGATGCTCAAGTTCGAAGAGGCTGTAAACAGATTGGAATTCCTGTAAAAACCATGCACAAGATTCGGAAAACCTATGCATCCAAGCTGTATCATAATGGGGTAAATGTGAGTGTAGTAAAAGATGTGTTGGGACATGCAGATGAAGCAACGACATTACGTCACTATATTTTTAACGTAGAGTCCCAAAAAGAAACAGACCAGTTAGTGAGATCAGTACTGGAAGAAAAACCAGAAAATTCTCTCAAAGGGACTGCGGGGGACTTAAAAATCATCTATTTCCCTGAGATAAAAAAACCCGGAAACCCTGAAAATACAAGGCTTCCGGCACATAATTAAGATATGCGGAAGATGGGACTTGAACCCACACGACTGCAATAGTCACAAGATCCTTAGTCTTGCTCGTCTGCCAGTTCCGACACTTCCGCAAAGCCTTTCTTATCGGCTGTCCGAAAAATATAATACTATAGTAGGAGAGTAATGTCAACAAAAAAATGAAAAAATTTTTTCTATGAGGAGGAAGGATAATGTTAGAAAAAATTGATTTATCAAAAAAGATGAAGAAAGCAGAATATAAAGAAGAGATCAACAAGCTTTCGGTGAAGCTCGGTGAACTGCAAAGAATCTGTCAGAGCGCCAAAATTCCGGTGATGATTGTGTTTGAAGGACTGGACGCTTCGGGGAAAGGCGTGCAGATTGGAAAGCTGATTCAGGCACTGGATCCGAGAGGCTTTGAAGTGTTCGCAGTGAAGAAAGAGACGGAAGAGGAGAAGTACTATCCTTATATGAAGCGGTTTTGGACGAAAATCCCGGAGCATGGGAAGGTTTCTATTTTTGATACAAGCTGGTACCGTAAAGTCTTAGGAGAGCGTTTTGAAAATCAAATGTCTGCGGACGAGGTGGCAAGAGCCTATCATGTGATTCAGTCTTTTGAAAAAGAACTGACCGATGACAGGATGGTCATCATTAAGCTGTTCCTATACATCGACAAACGTGAGCAGAGGAAGCGGTTTGAAAAGCTGGCGGATTCCAAAGAGACAAAATGGAGAGTAACTGGGGACGACTGGAGACGAAATGAAGAGTATGACGCTTACCTGAAAGTTAATGAAGAGATGCTGGCAAAGACAGATACGGACTTTGCACCATGGACGATCGTAGAAGCGACGGACAAGCGCTATGCAGCGGTGAAAATTTATAAGACAGTAATCCACGCACTGGAAACGGCGGTTAAAAAACAGCCGGAGCCGGATGAAACGGCGCCGGAGCTAGACGAGAAAAAGACGGAGTCAGTTCTGAACAAGGCGGATCTGTCTCTGGCTTACACAAAAGAAGAGTATGAAAAGAAGAAGAAAAAGTTGCAAAAGGAATTGACGAGGCTGCACGGGGAGCTGTACCGCAGACGGATTCCGATGATCCTTGGATTTGAGGGATGGGACGCCGGAGGAAAGGGCGGGGCCATTAAGCGGCTGACCCAGGCACTGGATCCGAGAGGATATGTTGTGATCCCCACGGCGGCTCCGAACGACTGGGAGAAGAAGCACCATTATCTCTGGAGATTCTGGGTGAAGATGCCAAAGAAAGGACATATCACGATCTTTGACCGGACCTGGTACGGAAGAGTAATGGTAGAGAGGATCGAGGGATTCTGTACGAAGCGGGAATGGAAACGAGCCTATAAAGAAATGAACGAAATGGAAGAACAGCTTTCGGATTCCGGAGCAATCGTGATGAAATTCTGGATGCAGATTGATAAAGACGAGCAGGAGAGACGTTTTAAAGAGCGTCAGGCAAATCCTGAGAAGCAGTGGAAGATTACGGATGAGGACTGGAGAAACCGGGAGAAATGGGATCTCTATGAACGGGCAGTAGAAGAGATGCTTGTAAAGACATCCACGCCGTCAGCGCCATGGATTATTGTAGAAGGAAATAATAAATATTATGCACGAATCAAGGTTCTTGAGACAGTGGTAGATGCTATTCAGAAACGGATTGCACAGGAAAAAGAGAAATAAATCCGGGCTTGTTCGCTTTTTTTGAAAAAATAAAAAAAACAAAAAGGAAATCAACATCTTTTGTCGAATATATAATATTGTAGGAGAATGTACACAGACAAGAAGGAAGGGAACAGCGTGTATTACTCAGAAGACATTATCGAAGAAGTAAGAATGAAAAACGACATTGTGGACGTGATTTCTTCTTATGTGAGACTGCAAAAAAAAGGAAATTCTTATTTTGGACTGTGTCCGTTTCATAATGAAAAATCCCCGTCCTTTTCTGTCAGCCGGGACAAGCAGATGTATTACTGCTTTGGATGCGGGGCAGGAGGGAATGTGTTTACATTCTTGATGGAATATGAGCATGATTCGTTTACGGAGGCACTTCAGATCCTGGCTGAACGGGCCGGGGTAGAGCTTCCAAAAGAGCAGTATTCCAAAGAGGCAAAGGAAAGATCAGATTTAAGGGAGACGCTTCTTGCTATTAATAAGCTGGCGGCGAAGTATTATTATGCACAGCTCCGCTCTGAGAAGGGAAGACAGGCGATCCGTTATCTGACGGACCGGTCGCTTACGGAAGAGACGATTGTACATTTTGGGCTCGGATATGCCAATAAGTATAGTGATGACCTGAGCAGATACCTAAAGATGCAGGGATACTCGGATGAGCTGATCGTGAAGTCAGGGCTTGCAAGCGTGGATGAGAAACAGGGAATCCATGACAAGTTCTGGAACCGGGTCATGTTCCCGATTATGGATGTCAATAGTCGTGTGATAGGGTTTGGCGGACGTGTCATGGGGGATGCGAAGCCAAAGTATTTGAATTCCCCGGAGACGCCGATTTTCGATAAGAGCCGCAATCTCTATGGGTTGAATCGGGCAAGAACTTCCAGGAAATCGTATTTTCTCTTGTGCGAGGGCTATATGGATGTGATCGCTTTGCACCAGGCGGGATTTACGAATGCAGTGGCGTCCCTTGGGACCGCATTTACACCTGGGCATGCCTCGCTGATCCGGCGCTATGTACAGGAAGTCTACCTGACTTATGACAGCGATGAGGCGGGAACAAAGGCTGCACTTCGTGCGATGCCGATCTTAAAGGAGGCGGGGATTACATCGAAGGTGATCCGGATGGATCCATATAAGGATCCCGACGAGTTCATCAAGAATCTGGGAGCCCCGGCATTTGAGGAGCGGATCCAGAAGGCCAGAAATGGCTTCATGTACAGCCTGGAAGTATTAGAGAGACAGTTTGACTTAAACTCTCCGGAAGGGAAGACCGCATTTTTAAAAGAGGCTGCGTCACGGCTTGGCGAGTTTGAAGAGCAGATCGAGCGGGATAATTATACTGAGGCGGTAGCAAGAGCGTACCGGGTATCATTTGAGGACCTGAAAAGGCTCGTGTCAAAGACGGCAGTTGAGAAGGGACTAGCGGCTCCGGCCAGGAGACCGAAGCAGACTACGTCTGTTCAGGAGAAGGAGGATGGCAATCTGAAATCCCAGAAGATTCTTCTGACCTGGATGATCGAGGATCACAGTGTGTTCTCCCAAGTAAAGACCTATCTTTCTCCGGAGGATTTCACAGGTCGGATTTACCGGGAAGTGGCAGAGCTTCTCTATAAGCAGTACGAAGAAGGAAGTGTAAATCCTGCCAGAATTCTGAATCATTTTACCGATGAGGAGGAGCATAGGGAGGCAGCGTCCTTGTTTCATACGAAGATTCGGGAGCTTTCCACGAAGGAAGAGCAGGAAAAGGCGCTCAAAGAGACGGTGATCCGGGTAAAGAACCACAGTATTGAAGAGGCAGGACGGACGCTGGACCCGACGGACATCAGGGGACTGCAGAAGCTAATGGAAGCGAAAAAGGATCTGCAAAAACTATTTCAAATGCAGATTTCCATAAAATAAAAAGATAGAACAAGCGATGAGAGGATGGACAAAAGCATGGAAGAAAACGTAGCAAAATTTGAGGAAAAGCTGAAAGAGCTGGTCGAACTTGGGAAGAAGAAAAAGAAAGTTCTCGAAATTCAGGAGATCAGCGATTTTCTGTCCGATCTGGAATTATCTCCGGAGCAGATGGAAAAAGTATATGAATATCTGGAAGCGATGAATATCGATGTGCTGCGTATCGGAAGTGATGACGACCTGGACGCAGATATAGATGACCTGATTCTTGCGGAAGAAGAGGAAGAAGTCGATATGGAGAAAATCGATCTGTCTGTGCCGGACGGAATCAGTATTGAGGATCCGGTGCGTATGTACTTAAAAGAGATCGGAAAGGTGCCTCTTTTAAGTGCAGAGGAGGAGATCGATCTTGCCAGAAGGATGTCTGAAGGCGATGAGAGCGCCAAGAAGAGACTGGCCGAGGCCAATCTCCGTCTTGTTGTCAGTATTGCCAAGCGGTATGTAGGTCGTGGGATGCTCTTCTTGGATCTGATCCAGGAAGGAAACTTAGGGCTGATCAAGGCGGTAGAGAAGTTTGATTATCAGAAAGGATTTAAGTTCAGTACCTATGCGACCTGGTGGATCCGTCAGGCCATCACCAGAGCCATTGCGGATCAGGCAAGGACGATCCGGATCCCGGTCCATATGGTAGAGACGATCAACAAGCTCATCCGGGTATCCAGGCAGCTTTTGCAGGAGCTTGGAAGGGAGCCGCTTCCGGAGGAGATCGCAAAGGAACTGGATATGCCGGTAGACCGTGTCAGGGAGATCCTGAAGATTTCCCAGGAGCCGGTTTCTCTGGAGACGCCGATTGGCGAGGAGGAGGATAGTCATTTAGGAGACTTCATCCAGGACGACAATGTGCCGGTTCCTGCTGAGGCTGCTGCTGCAACCCTCTTAAAAGAGCAGCTAAATGAGGTGCTTGACACTTTGACTGACAGGGAGCAGAAAGTTCTGAGACTACGTTTTGGAATGAATGACGGGCGGGCAAGAACGCTAGAAGAGGTCGGCAAGGAATTCGACGTTACAAGAGAGCGTATCCGTCAGATCGAGGCGAAAGCACTTCGGAAGCTTCGGCATCCAAGCCGCAGCCGGAAGTTAAGAGACTACCTGGATTAGGAGAGTGCCATGGAACTATCAAAGAGACTCCGGGCAGTGGCGGATCTTGTTTCGCCCGGACTGATCATAGCGGATGTGGGGACGGATCATGCGTATGTTCCCATACAACTGGTGGAAGAGGGGCGGATCCCGTCCGCGATTGCGATGGATATTAATGAAGGACCGCTTTTACGGGCTGAAAAACATATTAGAGAGCATGGGCTGGAACATAAGATCGAGACCCGAAGATCCAGTGGACTAAAAGAGCTGAAAGTTCAGGAAGCACAGAGCATGATCGCCGCCGGAATGGGCGGCGCTCTTATTATCCAGATACTATCGGACTGCCCTGAAATAGTGATTTCTCTAAAAGAATGTATTTTGCAGCCCCAATCGGAGATCGGGAAAGTGCGTAAGTTTCTCATTGCTCATGCATGTGCGATTGTAGAAGAGAATATGGTATACGAGGACGGTAAGTTTTACCCGATGATGCGGGTGGTGCCGGGAAAAAAGGAAGAAGTGCCCTATACGGAGGAAGAGTACAAGTACGGACGTATCCTTCTCAGGGAAAACCATCCGGTTCTGTTGGATTTCTTAAAAAGAGAGATACAGCAAAAGGGGCGGATTCTGGATAGCCTGACAAAGCGAGCAGACCTTGGGGGAGGAGGAAAAACTCGTATCAGGGAGCTGACAGAGGAAAAGGAGAGCCTGGAGAGGGCGGCCGCCAGATATCATTAAAAGGAGAAACAAGATGAAAGTAAAAGAAATCCGAAGCCTGCTGGAACAGGCCGCGCCTGAGGCATATGCCATGGGCTGGGATAACAGCGGCCTGATTCTCGGCAGGACAGATAAGGAAGTAAAGAAGATTCTCATCACGGTCGATGTTGATGACAATACGGTAGACCAGGCACTTTTGCAGGGTGCGGATTTGGTCCTTTCCCATCATCCTTTGGTGTTTCAGGCGGTGAAGCGGATCACTGACGAAGAGTTTATCGGAAGGAGGATCGGAAAGCTTTTGCGGGCGGACGTTGCCTATGAGGCGATGCATACGAATTATGATGTTTGCAGGATGGGAGCACTTGTGGCAGAAAAGATCGGCCTGAAAGAATGTGTTCCCTTGGAAGAAACCGGGGAGTGGCAGGAATTGCCGTGCGGAATCGGAGTATTTGGTATCTTGGAAGAATCGGAGGAGCTTTTTTCCTTTGGGGAACGTATCAAAGAAATTTTTGGACTGGAGGAGCTTCGCTGTTTTGGAAACAGTCGTAAGATTCGGCGAGTAGCCGTCTGTCCCGGATCAGGCAGCAGTGTGATTGATCAGGCCATTGCAAAAGGAGCAGATGTATTCCTTTCCGGGGATGTCGGGCACCATACCGGGATTGATGCGGTTGCCCAGGGAATGGCAGTATTGGATGCAGGACACTACGGATTGGAGTATCTGTTTATGGAGGACATGAAACAGTATCTGCAGAAGCAGACAGGAGGAAAGATCGAGATTTTCACAATGCCAAAACAACTGCCGTATTCTGTAATTTTATAAGGCTGGAAAGAAGGTGGCAACTTGAGTAAGAGATGTTATTGCGTGACATTGGAGGATGGATCCACAAGAGAGTATCCGGAAGGGACAAGATTTCTTGAGATTGCGAAGGAGTTTCAGGGGCACTACGAGAATGATATTGTGCTCGTGATCTCAGATGGAAAGCTCCTGGAGCTCTATAAGACACTGGAAAAGGATTGTTTCCTCCGGTTCCTCACAACAGGAGATGATATCGGATTAAAGACATATCGAAGAAGCATGAGCCTGATGCTCGTAAAGGCTGTCTACGACACGGCCGGACACGACCGGATTCGGAAAGTGAGGATCCATTATGCGGCGGGCCAGGGCTATTACTGCACGATCGATGGGGATATCAGCCTGAACGAAGTATTTCTACGGCAGGTGGAGGAGACCATGCACAGGATCGTGGAGCAGGATCTCCCGATCGAAAAGCGTAGTATCCATACGGATGAGGCCGTAGAACTATTCCATCAATATGGAATGTATGACAAGGAGGAGCTATTTAAATACCGGAGAAGTTCCCGGGTTAATCTGTACCGGATGGGAGCTTTTGAGGACTATAATTACGGTTACATGGTACCATCCACCGGGTATCTGAGATACTTTGCCCTCCATCTGTACGATGAAGGGTTTGTGATCCAGTTGCCGGAAATCGCCAATCCAAGGGTGATTCCTCCGTTTGCGGTAAGAGAGAAGCTTTTCCAGGTGCAGAAGGAATCCATGAGATGGGGGGATCTGCAAAATATTGAGACAGTGGGGGATTTAAACAGGGAAATTGTGCAGGCTGGAGCGCAGAATATGGTGCTTGTACAGGAGGCGCAGCAGGAGAAAAAAATTGCGGAGATTGCAGAGCAGATTGCAAAGCGGGGCGATGTCAAGTTTGTGCTGGTGGCTGGTCCATCATCTTCCGGTAAAACGACTTTCTCACATCGGTTGTCGATTCAGCTTAAGGTCAACGGGATGCGTCCACATCCGCTTGCGGTGGATAATTACTTTGTCAACCGGGATCAAACGCCAAAAGATGAAAGGGGGAACTATGATTTCGAGTGCCTGGAGGCTATCGATGTAGAGCAATTTAATGAGGATTTAAGACGTCTGCTTCTGGGAGAAGAGGTGGGGATTCCAACTTTTGATTTCATTACCGGACAGAGGAAATATGACGGCAGAAAGCTGAAGATGGAGAGTCGGGATATTCTCGTGATCGAAGGTATCCATTGTCTCAATCCGAAGCTTACCGAAACCCTTCCGGATGACCGGAAGTTTAAGATTTATATCAGTGCCCTCACCCAGCTCAATGTAGATGAGCACAACCGGATTCCGACGACGGATGGGAGATTGATCCGGAGGATTGTCCGTGATGCAAGGACAAGAGGTACGACAGCGGCAAGGACAATTGCCATGTGGTATTCTGTCCGTCGGGGAGAGGAACGCAACATCTTTCCGTTCCAGGAGGAGGCGGATATTATGTTTAATTCGGCCTTGATTTATGAGCTTGCAGTGCTTAAGCAGTATGTAGAGCCCCTTCTCTTTCAGATTACACCAGATATGGAAGAATACCATGAGGCAAAACGCCTTTTGAAGTTTTTGGATTATTTTCTTGGAATCGGAACAGATCGGATTCCGGCAAACTCCCTGTTACGGGAGTTCATCGGAGGGGGATGCTTTGATCTTTAAAGCAGTTCTAATGTGGAAGCAGAGAAAAAGGCACGCATATCATCCGGAAGCGAAGCAGTAAAGGAAAGCGGCTTTTGGCTGATAGGATGCAAAAAGGAGAGACGGTAGGAGTGAAGTGCCTGCCGTCTTATCTTTGTGTAATCCGGGCAGTAAAGAAAATCGCCCGGAAGTGGATAGCCTAGATATTTCATGTGGACCCGGATTTGGTGGGTGCGTCCCGTATCAAGCCAGATCCGGACGAGGGAATATCCATCTTCAGAGGTCAGAAGCTCATAATGGGTTCTGGCCGTTTCTCCGTGTACAAAATCTATCTGCCGCTCTATGGTCGAGCCATCCTTACGTCCGATCGGAGCATCCACGATGCCGGAAACATCCGGAACACCTTTTGTAACAGCCAGGTATTCCCGGTGAATCTTGCGGTCTGTCACCATCCGGGAGAGCAGCGCCGCACTGTAAGCATGTTTGGCAAGAATCAGAAGACCGGTCGTATCCCGGTCCAGACGGTTGATGCAGCGGTAGACAAAGGATTCGCCTTTTTGACAGAAATACCAGGCGGCTGCATTGGCAAGGGTATTCTCGTAGTTCCCCTGAGAAGGGTGAATCGGCATGTCAGCGGGCTTGTTGACGATGAGCAGATCTTCATCTTCATAGATGACTGGAAAAGGCAATGGTCTTGGAACAATATGGTCGGAGGTCTTTTCTTCCACCAGACGAACTAAAAGACGATCTCCTGGAGAGAGGGTATCGTGGACTCTGGCCCAGACACCATTTTTTAAAATCCCTTCCGGCGTTTTTTTCAGAGAGACAAGAACCGCATGAGAATATCCGCGGCCTTTTAAAAAGCCATGGATTGTAAGCGGGGAAGTTCCGATGTTTTCTTCTGTGATGAGATAAGTCAGTTCCCGGGACATAGGGGAATCTCCTTTCCTTTTTGGAGTCTCAGAGGAATGTTGAACCAATATAGAACAAAAGCTACTGGTAAATCCGGCGCAGGTTGTCCATGGTGGCGCTCATGTTGCGCAGAAGCAGGTCTGCTACAGTCAGAGCGGCCATGGACTCTATGACAACGACAGCCCTTGGAACAATGATCGGATCATGTCGTCCTTTTACAGAGAGTTCTACCTCTTCCATGAAAGTATTGACAGTGTGCTGTACAGAAGAGATCGATGGAGTCGGCTTGATGGCCGCCCGGAAGCAGACAGTACTCCCGTCACTCATTCCGCCCAGCGTTCCGCCGGAGTGGTTGGTCTGTTTCGCTAATTGTCCGTTCTGGATGCAGAACGCATCATTGTTTTCTGTGCCCTTTGCCTTTGCCGCGGCAAACCCGTCTCCAATTTCAAAGCCTTTGACGGCCCCGACAGAGAGCACTGCCTGGGCAAGCAGAGCGTCCAGCTTGTCAAAAACAGGTTCTCCGATTCCGGCAGGAAGCCCCGTGATCTGACACTCAATGATCCCTCCCGCAGAGTCTTTCTGTTTCATGCAAGTATTCAGATATGCCTGCGCTTTTTCGGAATAGCCCAGGTGAGGCATACAAAGCGGATCCTCCGTAAGAACAGAAAAATCGTACTCTTCCTCCGGAATCGTGTAAGGTCCGATTGCCTTGGTGTAGGCTTGTACATGAATACCAAGACTCTTTAAAAGCAAAGAAGCGATAGCTCCTCCAGCCACCCGGCCGATCGTCTCCCGGCCGGAAGAGCGGCCGCCGCCCCGGTAGTCCCGGCACCCATACTTTGCGTCAAAGGTGTAGTCTGCGTGTCCGGGGCGGTAACAGCTTTTGATCTGTGTATAATCATGGGAGCGCTGATCCTGATTGCGAACGAGCATAGAGATCGGGACACCGGTTGTGTGTCCCTCAAAGACGCCGGAGAGGATTTCTACCTCGTCTGCTTCTTTCCTCATGGTGGAGTAGGAGGTCTGCCCAGGTTTCCTGCGGTTTAGGAAAACCTGAATATCAGAAGAGGACAAAGAAAGTCCAGCAGGACATCCGTCCACCACCACGCCAATTCCGGCTCCGTGGGATTCGCCCCATGTTGTAATCTGAAAAAGAGTTCCAAAAGATGATCCTGCCATAATCATACCTCCCAATACGAAAAATTTTGCATAAACTGTTATATATTATATAGAAGGAGGGGGAAAACTGCAATCGAATTTTGTGGAAAGACAGCGAAAAGTAAGCAATACATCCGACAATTTTCAACAAATTTTCACTGTACTTTTCCATATAGACATATTATAATAGCGATGTATAAGGTTAATAAGCAAGGGGTAGATTAGAATTATGGAAAACAACGAAAACAGACAGAATGAAGAGCTTCAGTTTTCGAATCAGGATCATACATTGGACAGTGACAATACGACGGTAAGAAAGACAAGGATTAAGCATAAAAGAGGGCCAAGAAAGAAAAAAGAGAAAAAAACAATGTCTAAGAACACGAAGAAACGGATTTTTATCACATTAGGAAGTATTGTGGGAGTTGTGGCGGCTGTATATCTGGGCGGAGCCTTTTATTTTCACAGTCATTTTTATCCGCACACGACGATCAATGGGAGCGATTTCTCATGGAAGAGCGTTGCGAGTGCAGAGGAGCATATGAAGAACCAGGTGGAGAGCTATACTCTGACGTTAAAAGAGAAGAATGGGCAGACGGAGGAGATTTCCGGACAGGATATCGATGTCATTTACAAGAAGAACCATGCCCTTGAGAAAGTCAAGGAGAAGCAGAATCCATTCCTCTGGCCGAAGGCGTTTTGGAAAGAGTCTGACGTTACAGCAGAGATCGGTATCGAGTACGATGAGGGGAAGCTTGACAGCCTGCTTGCATCTTTACAATGCGTGACGGCGCCTGACCAGGTTGTATCCAAGAATGCGCAGCCGGTCTATGACGGCAATCAGTTTGTCATCCAGGATGAGGTTGTCGGCACCCAGGTGAATCAGGAGACCTTTGCCGCAAAGGTAAAGGAAGCGGTGAGCGGCTTTACAAAGGAGCTCGACATGGAGGCGTCCGGCTGTTATCTTGCACCAGCGTATACAAAGGAATCACCAGAAGTACAGGCGGCAGTAGATACGATGAATAAGTATCTCCAGACGAAGATCACCTACGACTTTTCACCTAAGACTGAGGTGGTGGATAAGACGATGATTTCGCAGTGGCTGACGGTAGATGACAAGATGCAGGTGACTTTTAATACTGAGAAAATCAATAAATATATCGCACAACTTGCGACAAAGTACAATACGGTCGGCACGACAAGGACATTTGTATCAGGTCGTGGAGACACGGTTCAGGTAGAAGGCGGGGATTTCGGATGGTATCTGAACCAGAAAGATGAATATGCGGCTTTGACTGCAAATATAGAAAGTGGGCAGGAAGTGTCAAGAGAGCCGAAGTGGTCAAGAAGAGGAGCGGATCATGGAGATCAGAATGACTATGGTAATACCTATGCGGAAGTTGATCTGACGACACAGAAATTCTGGTTCTTCCAGAACGGTCAGATGATTATGAACTGCGACATTGTAACCGGAAAGCCAAACGGATCGGATGATACTCCGCAGGGAAGCTATGATCTTACCTATAAGACGAAAAACGCGGTGCTTCGTGGACAGCTTCTTCCAAACGGAAAGTATTCCTACGAATCGCCAGTGGCATTCTGGATGCCGTTTAATAATGATATTGGATTCCACGATGCTTCATGGCAGACTCGATTTGGAGGAGACTGGTATCTGACACACGGGTCTCATGGATGTATCAATATGAAATATGACGATGCAGCCAAGCTGTATGATCTGATCAATGAGACGACACCGATCATCTGCCATTTTTAAGGCAACCGTTCAGCCACGTTTGTGATGATATAAGCCCCGTAGCAGCGAATACAAGCTGCCATGGCTGAACGGTTACTTTTTAGATTTTAAAGACAGAACGGAGAAAAGACAGATGTATGAATTATTAAAAAGAGACGGCCTCGCAAAGAGAGGCCGTTTTACAACGGTACACGGCACAGTTGAGACGCCGGTGTTTATGAATGTGGGTACGGCAGCGGCCATCAAGGGTGCGGTTTCCACGGATGATTTAAGGGAAATTAAGACGCAGGTGGAGCTTTCCAATACCTACCATCTCCACGTCAGACCGGGAGATGAGGTTATCAAAAAGCTCGGCGGCCTGCACAAGTTTATGGTGTGGGACAAGCCGATACTGACAGATTCCGGTGGATTCCAGGTGTTTTCCCTGGCGGGACTCCGCAAGATTCAGGAGGAGGGCGTTCATTTCCATTCCCATATTGACGGCAGGAAGATTTTCATGGGGCCGGAGGAAAGTATGCAGATTCAGTCAAATCTGGCGTCTACCATTGCAATGGCCTTTGACGAATGTCCGGCCAGCACGAAGGATCGGGATTATATTGAGCGCTCTGTTGCCCGCACGGCTCGCTGGCTCAGACGGTGCAAGGCAGAGATGGAGCGGCTGAACAGCTTGCCAGATACGATCAATCCACATCAGATGCTCTTTGGAATCAACCAGGGCGGAATCCTGGAAAATGTCCGGATCGCCCACGCTCAGGAGATTGCTGAGCTGGATCTTCCAGGCTACGCTATCGGCGGTCTGGCTGTAGGAGAATCCCATGAAGAGATGTATCGGATTCTTGATGCGGTTGTTCCGTATCTCCCACTGGAAAAGCCGACCTACCTGATGGGGGTAGGGACGCCCGCTAATATTCTGGAGGCTGTAGACCGGGGCGTGGATTTCTTTGATTGTGTGTATCCGACACGAAACGGACGACACGGACATGTGTACACGAATCACGGCAAGCTTAATCTTTTCAACGCGAAGTACGAACTGGATGAGCGTCCGATTGAGGAAGGGTGCGGCTGTCCGGTTTGCCGGAAATATTCACGAGCTTATATCCGACACCTTCTGAAGGCAAAAGAAATGCTTGGTATGCGATTCTGCGTACTCCACAATCTGTATTTTTACAATACGATGATGGAAGAGATCCGCGCTGCTATTGAGGAAGGACGTTACAAAGAATACAAAAAGCAGAAGCTGGAAGGAATGAGCCTAAGCCAGAAGTAAAGAATGTATAAAATCCGGAAAAGTACTTGAAGAAATGGGAAAAATTGTGTATGATAGCAATAGTGTTTAGCTAGAAGTAGGAGGAAAGAATGATGGAATACACAGTACTGACAGAGTCAAGCGGAGGTTTATTTGCGAATCCGCTCTTTTTGATTCTCTTTTATGTTGTAGTTCTTGGCGGACTTTGGTTCATCCTGATGAGACCGCAGAAGAAAGAGCAGAAGAGAGTAGCGGCGATGATCGCTGATATGGAAGTTGGAGATACAGTTCTGACAACAAGCGGATTTTACGGTGTTGTAATCGACATCACAGAAGAGGACGTCATCGTAGAATTCGGAAATAATAAAAACTGTCGTATCCCGATGCAGAAGGCAGCCATTATGCAAGTAGAAAAGCCAGGTGCAGGAGATGCCAAATAGGAACGAGACAGCATAAGAATGAAGGAGCAGATTCCGTTTTTTGCGGGGTCTGCTTTTCTTATTTTTTAGGAAACTGTGTTCCTATGAAATAAAAAACGCTTTGCAAGAAGCGCACTGCGGCGAATTGGAAGATGTAGCTAAACACTTTTACAAGGTAAAGGGTTGAAACAAAAACGAAAATATTATATGATAATTGATAACAGATTTTCTGGGAGGGATACGAATGAATTTAAAAATCGGAGTGATAAAAGGCGATGGCATCGGGCCGGAAATTGTCCGTGAGGCTATGAAAGTGCTGGATCTTGTTGGAGAGAGATTTGGCCACACCTGTGAGTATACAGAACTTTTGTTGGGTGGTGCATCCATTGATGTCCATGGAGTTCCGCTGACAGACGAGACTGTGGTGGAGGCAAAGCAGTGCGGCGCGGTTCTGATGGGATCCATCGGAGGTGACGCAAAGACGTCTCCGTGGTATAAGCTGGAGCCATCCAGACGTCCGGAGGCAGGGCTTTTAAGGATACGCAAAGAGCTTGGACTTTTTGCTAATCTACGGCCGGCAATACTCTACGAAGAGTTGAAAGATGCCTGTCCGCTAAAGCCGGAGCTTACCGAGGGTGGATTCGACTTTATGATTATGAGAGAACTGACAGGAGGGCTGTATTTCGGTGAGAGAAAGACAGAGGAAATCGGCGGTGTGATGACGGCGATGGACATTCTTTCCTACAATGAGAATGAGATCCGCCGGATTGCAAAGCGTGCGTTTGATATCGCGCAGAAGCGCTCTAAGAAAGTGACCAGTGTCGATAAGGCGAATGTGCTCGACTCTTCCAGACTTTGGAGAAAGGTGACAGAGGAGGTGGCAAAGGATTATCCTGACGTGACGTTGGAGCATATGTTGGTTGACAATTGTGCGATGCAGATTGTGAGGAATCCAAAGCAGTTCGATGTGATTTTGACAGAGAATATGTTTGGGGATATTTTGTCGGACGAGGCAAGTATGGTAACGGGCTCTATCGGAATGTTGGCAAGCGCAAGCTTAAATGACAGTAAGTTTGGACTGTACGAACCAAGCGGTGGTTCTGCGCCGGATATTGCGGGGAAGGGAATTGCCAATCCGATCGCGACCATTCTTTCCGCTGCCATGATGCTGCGCTTCTCTTTTGATCTGGATCAGGAGGCAGACGCGGTGGAGAGGGCAGTCAGCCAAGTGCTTTTGGATGGATACCGGACAGGCGACATACTGTCTGAGGGCTGCACTTTAGTAGGTACGAAACAGATGGGAGATCTCATCTGTGAGCGGATATAAGAGACAGGACAGACAGAGAACGAGGAGGAAGAAAAGCATGAGAAGTGATACAGTGACAAAAGGAAGCCAGCAGGCGCCACACCGTTCTTTAATGAACGCGCTTGGGATTACAAAGGAAGAGATGGAACGGCCACTTGTAGGAATTGTAAGCTCCTACAATGAGATCGTGCCAGGACATATGAATCTGGATAAGATCGTGGAGGCGGTAAAAATGGGCGTCGCTATGGCAGGAGGAACACCGATTGTATTCCCCGCGATTGCTGTCTGTGACGGAATCGCCATGGGACATATCGGAATGAAGTATTCTCTTGTAACAAGAGATCTGATTGCGGACTCCACAGAGGCTATGGCGCTGGCACATCAGTTTGACGCTCTTGTCATGGTGCCGAACTGTGATAAAAATGTGCCGGGACTTCTGATGGCGGCAGCCAGGATTAACATTCCGACGATCTTTGTCAGCGGCGGACCGATGCTTGCGGGGCATGTGAAAGGAGAAAAGCGAAGCCTTTCCAGCATGTTCGAGGCCGTAGGAGCGTATGCGGCAGGATCTATTACAGAGGAGGAACTGGATGAGTTCGAGTGCAAGGTGTGTCCAACCTGCGGCTCTTGTTCTGGTATGTATACTGCAAATAGCATGAACTGTCTGACTGAGGTACTTGGAATGGGATTACAGGGCAATGGTACGATTCCTGCTGTATATTCTGAACGGATCCGTCTCGCAAAACATGCGGGAATGAAAGTGATGGAGCTTTGGAAAAAGAATATCTGTCCACGGGACATTATGACAAAAGAGGCGATTTTGAATGCCCTTACTGTGGATATGGCGCTTGGATGCTCCACCAACAGTATGCTGCATCTCCCGGCAATCGCACACGAGATCGGTATGGATTTTGAGATTGATTTTGCTAACGGCATCAGTGAAAAGACGCCGAATCTCTGCCACTTGGCTCCGGCAGGCCCGACTTACATCGAAGATCTCAACGAGGCGGGAGGAGTCTACGCCGTGATGAAGGAGCTGGATAAGAAGGGACTATTACATACAGACTGCCTGACTGTGACCGGAAAGACAGTAAAGGAAAATATTGCCGGATGCGTCAATAAGAATCCAGAAGTCATAAGACCGATTGACAATCCATATAGTGAGACGGGAGGGCTTGCTGTTCTGAAAGGGAACCTTGCTCCCGATGGAAGTGTGGTAAAACGCTCGGCGGTTGTGGAAGAGATGATGGTTCACGAAGGACCAGCCAGAGTCTTTGACTGTGAGGATGATGCGATCAAGGCTATCAAGGGAGGCGAGATTCATCCGGGCGACGTGGTCGTGATCCGTTATGTAGGACCAAAAGGGGGTCCTGGTATGCCGGAAATGCTCAATCCGACGTCAGCGATTGCGGGCATGGGACTGGGATCCAGCGTGGCTCTGATTACAGACGGAAGGTTTTCCGGCGCGTCCAGAGGCGCTTCCATCGGACACGTGTCACCGGAAGCGGCTGTAGGCGGGCCAATTGCTCTTGTAGAGGAAGGAGACCTCATCCGTATCGATATTCCAGGATTAAAGCTGGAGCTTGCCGTATCAGGGGAAGAGCTTGAGAAGAGAAGACAGGCATGGCAGCCGAAAGAACCTGAGGTTCGTACAGGTTATCTTGCAAGGTACGCTTCCATGGTGACAAGTGGAAACCGGGGAGCAATCCTGGAAATTCCGAAAAACTAGACGAAAGGATGAAAAACAATGAAGCTTACGGGAGCAGAAATTGTAATAGAATGTTTAAAAGAGCAGGGTGTAGATACAGTGTTCGGATATCCGGGCGGCGCTATCCTCAATGTGTACGATGCACTGTATCAGCACCAGAATGAAATCCGCCATATCCTGACTTCCCATGAGCAGGGGGCGGCCCATGCGGCAGACGGCTATGCCAGAGCGACAGGAAAAGTGGGGGTATGCTTTGCCACAAGTGGACCGGGAGCCACAAACCTGGTGACCGGAATTGCCACAGCCTACATGGATTCCATTCCGGTGGTGGCCATCACCTGTAACGTAGGAGTCTCTCTCCTTGGAAAAGATAGTTTCCAGGAGATTGATATCGCTGGCATCACTATGCCGATCACAAAGCATAACTATATTGTAAAGGATGTAAATCAGCTTGCGGATACGATCCGCAGAGCATTTGGCATTGCGAGAAGGGGAAGGCCAGGACCGGTGCTCATTGATATTCCGAAGGACGTGACGGCCAATATGGCAGAATATGAGCCAAAGAAGATCGTCCAACCAAGGAGAAGAGAGTGTGTGGACGAAGTGGAGCTTCAGGCTGCCGCAGATATGATTCAGGAGGCAAAAAAGCCGTATATCTTCGTAGGCGGAGGTGCGGTTCTCTCTGATGCGGCTGAGGAATTGCTTGAGTTTGCGAAGAAGGTGGACGCCCCGGTCGCGGATTCCCTGATGGGAAAAGGCGCCTTCCCGGGAACGGATCCGTATTACACAGGGATGTTGGGAATGCACGGGACGAAGACGTCCAACCATGGAGTCAGCGAGTGTGATCTTCTGATTGTTGTAGGAGCCAGATTCAGTGACCGTGTTACTGGAAATGCGAAGAAATTCGCCTCGAAAGCGAAGATTTTGCAGATCGACATTGATCCGGCGGAGATGAATAAAAACGTCATCATTACCCAGGGTGTGACCGGGGATATTAAAGTCGTGCTTTCGAAACTAAACGAGATGCTTACGCAGCAGGATCACAGTGAGTGGATACGCCAGATTGAGGAGTACAAGGTGAAGTATCCGCTGACTTATCATCCAGATGTGTTAAGTGGGCCGTTTGTGGTAGAGGAGATCTACCGCCAGACAAAGGGAGAGGCCATCATTGTGACGGAAGTCGGACAGAACCAGATGTGGGCCGCACAGTACTACAAATACCCGAAGCCGAGGACGCTTTTGACGTCCGGAGGACTGGGAACGATGGGATATGGTCTGGGTGCTTCTATCGGAGCCAAATGTGCAAGGCCGGATAAATGCGTAGTGAATATTGCGGGGGACGGCTGTTTCCGGATGAATATGAATGAGATTGCTACAGCAGTACGTAGTCAGATTCCAGTAATTGAAGTCATTTTGAATAACCATGTACTCGGAATGGTCAGGCAGTGGCAGGACCTGTTCTATGAGAAGCGTTATTCCGCTACCGTTCTCAATGACCAGGTGGATTTCGTGAAGCTTGCCGAGGCCATGGGAGCAAAAGCATTCCGTGCCTCTACAAGGGAAGAGTTTGTGCAGATCTTTGAGAAGGCGAGAGGTTTAAACGAACCAGTGCTGATTGACTGTCAGATTGACTGTGATGAAAAAGTATGGCCGATGGTTGCTCCAGGAGCGGCGATTGATCAGGTATTTGATGAGGGGGATTTAGTAGAAAAGTAAGTTTTCATACCTTCCAGGGGACGGGGAGTTTCTGGATGGGAAGCAGGGAGGGAGAGCATGAGCAGAGTGTATAATTTTTCGGCGGGGCCGGCGGTCCTTCCGGAGGAAGTATTAAAGGAAGCTGCAAATGAGATGCTGGATTACCGGGGGTCGGGCATGTCTGTCATGGAGATGAGCCACAGATCCTCTAGTTTTGAGACAATCATCCGGAATGCCGAAAGGGATCTGCGGACGTTGCTTGAGATACCGGAAGACTATGAAGTACTGTTTTTGCAGGGAGGTGCTTCACTGCAATTTTCCATGATTCCGATGAATTTGATGAAACAGCGGAAAGCGGACTATATCGTGACCGGACAGTGGGCGAAAAAAGCCTGGAAAGAGGCAGAAAAGTACGGGGAGGCAAGGGTGATTGCCTCTTCGGAAGACCGTACCTTTTCCTACATTCCAGATGTCAGTGATCTTCCGGTATCAGAGGATGCGGACTATATCTATATCTGCGAAAACAATACAATCTACGGAACGAAGTTTCATAAGCTTCCGGATACGAAAGGGAAGCCACTTGTGGCAGATGTTTCCTCCTGCTTTTTGTCAGAGCCTGCAGACATTACACAATACGGGATTATGTACGGAGGCGTGCAAAAGAATATCGGACCGGCAGGTGTGACAATCGTCATCATACGAAAAGACCTGATCTCTGATGATGTTCTTTCGGGGACTCCGACTATGATGCGCTACAAAATTCATACGGACGCCAAGTCTCTTTACAATACTCCGCCGGCTTACGGTATCTATATCTGCGGAAAGGTGTTCCGGTGGCTTCTGGATCTGGGAGGACTTCCGGAAATACAAAAGCGCAATCAGACAAAGGCGGCGCTTCTGTATGAATATCTGGATAACAGCAGGCTTTTTTCCGGAACGGTGAAGAAGAAGGACCGGTCGTTGATGAATGTACCGTTTGTGACAGGAAAGAAAGAACTGGATGAAAAATTCATTGCCGAGGCAGAGAAAGAAGGACTTGTCAATCTGAGAGGACATCGTAGTGTCGGCGGGATGCGTGCCAGTATCTACAATGCCATGCCGTATGCAGGTGTGGAGAAACTTGTGACCTTTCTGGAAAGATTTGAAAAGGAGAACGGGTAATGTATCAGTATCAATGTTTAAATGCTGTCTCTGAGGCGGGATTGTCGCTCTTTCCGGAGAGCTATCAGAGGACACAGTCGATGGAGGAGGCGGACGTCCTGCTTGTACGCAGTGCATCCTTACACGAGACAGTGTTTCCGGACAACGTAAAAGCTGTCGCAAGGGCAGGAGCAGGAGTCAATAATATTCCCCTAAAGACTTGTGCCGAAAAAGGAATCGTCGTCTTTAATACGCCGGGAGCTAACGCAAACGGTGTAAAAGAGCTGGTGATCGCAGGGTTGCTTTTAGCCTCCCGGGATATTATCGGCGGGATCGAATGGGTGAAAGCCCACGCTGGAGAGGAGCAGATCGCAGGGGCGGCGGAGAAGGAGAAAAAGCGATTTGCGGGACAGGAGATTGAAGGTAAGAAGCTTGGCGTCATCGGTCTGGGAGCCATCGGGGCGCTGGTAGCCAATGCTGCGCTTCACCTGGGGATGGAGGTGTACGGGTACGATCCATATCTGTCTGTGGATTCTGCCTGGAATCTTTCACGCCATATCCATCATGTCAGAGATCTGGAGGAAATCTGTCGGGAATGTGACTATATTACGTTGCATGTACCGGTGGTGGACGATACAAAGGGGATGATCCATCGGGAGACACTTTCTCAGATGAAGGATGGAGTCATTCTTTTAAATTTTGCAAGGGATCTTCTCGTAAAAGAGGAGGATCTTCTGGAAGCATTGACGACAGGACACGTCCGCAGTTATGTGACGGACTTCCCGACAAAGAAGCTTTCGGGAAAGGAACGGGTGATCGTGATTCCACATCTGGGTGCTTCTACGGACGAATCAGAGGAAAACTGTGCCAAAATGGCGGTACGTCAGCTACAGGATTATCTGGAAAACGGAAATATTGTCAATTCCGTCAATTATCCAAACTGCAATATGGGAAAGAAAGGGAAGAACCCGAGACTTACAGTACTTCATTACAATGTACCGAATATGATCGGGCAGTTTACCATGCTTCTGGCAAAACGGGGCGTCAATATTGCGGATCTGACAAACAAGAGCAGGGGACGCTATGCCTACACGATGATCGATATGGACGAAACTGCCTTTCCAGAGCTGGAAAAGGAACTCTTACGGATTGAGAATGTCCTGAAGGTACGACTGATTCTATAAGAAAAATCGTAGAGATTTACATTTATTTTAAGAATTCCTTCCTTGTATCAGGAGGAAAAGTACGCTATAATCGTATCGGATTATACAGAAACCGAGGTCAGATACGAGTGAGAAGAGAGACATTCCGTCTTGGAAAAGGGACGAAAAAGAATCTGTTTCATAGGAAAAGAATAAAAGTAAAAGGAAACGTGCCGGCCGCTGTTGCAGCCGGTGTCGTTTTTTGTCTGGTGGTGTACCTTCTTTTTGTGATTGTGCCAGGGCTTCATAAAGCACAGGAACCAGTCATTGTGCTGACGCCAGAAGCACGGACAATACGGAAGGGGGAGGCGCTTCCGGAGTTTCGGGCGAAAGCTGTCTTAAAAGAAGGGACAAGAGAAGAGGAAAAGAAGACGTGGCTTAGTAAACAGGCGGGATACCGGATCGAGGATCTCTTACGGGATCTGAATGAGGGGGAGGATTATGAGATCGACTGCGACGCGGATGGCACGAAAGCAGGAGATTTTCCGATGCGGATCCGGCTATCCGGTGAGCTGACAAGTTCTCTGGAGAGCGAGTGGAAAGGAAAAGTCAGAATTCAAATCAGGTCCGGCATATTAACGGTAAAAGAGGCTGTGGAAAAAAGTGTTGACAAATAAGAAGATGTGAAGTAAGATAAGAACAACTTTATAAATCTGCTTTGAAAATACGAAGAAAAGAAGTAGTAGGCAGCATGGAATGTGACAGAGAGTCCCGGAAGGTGGAATGGGATACAGAAAGTGTTACCGAATTCCTCTTGGAGTAGAGTGCTGAACGTATTGACCAGTAGGCATTTCCGGCAGCAGCCGTTATCTGCGAGGGTATATCTGGAGACAGCGTACCTGGTGAGGCAGTCATCGCGAGATGACTGTGAAGTGAGGTGGAACCACGATGATTGTATCGTCCTCTGAGTGTATCAGAGGACGTTTTTTTGTCAGGATTTTCAAAGTCAGGAAGAGTGTGAGATAGCAGGAGGAAAAGCATATGATTATTGTACTGAAACCCAGAACAACAGAGGAAAATTTAAACCGGGTCATTAAAATGGTGGAGACAAAGGGACTGGAAGCTCATGTTGTCCGCGGAGAAGAGATGACCATCATCGGCTGTATTGGTGATACAGTCCGTATCGATCCGCGTCTCTTTGAGGTGGATCAAAGTGTCGATAAAGTCATGCACGTTCAGGAGCCGTATAAGCTGGCAAACCGGGCGTTCCATCCTGAGGATACGATCGTCGATGTGTCCGGTATTCCGGTGGGCGGCGGTCATATGGCAATGATCGCCGGACCATGTTCTGTGGAGAGTGAGGAGCAGGTCATCGATGTGGCAAAGGCAGTGAAAGAGGCGGGGGCCAATATGCTGCGGGGCGGAGCATTCAAGCCACGCACCAGCCCATACTCTTTCCAGGGACTTGGGTTGGAAGGACTGGAGATGCTGTGCAGGGCAAAAGAAGAGACCGGGCTTCCGATCGTAACGGAACTGATGTCTGGGGAATATCTGGATATCTTCGATGAGAAGGTGGATCTGATCCAGATCGGTGCCCGCAATATGCAGAATTTTGATCTGTTAAAACAGCTTGGACGGACGAAACGGCCAATTCTCTTAAAGAGAGGATTAAATGCCACCTACGAGGAATGGATCATGTCAGCAGAGTACATTATGGCTTCCGGAAATGAAAATGTCATCCTGTGTGAGAGAGGCGTGCGGACCTTCGAGACCTACACAAGAAATACGCTGGATCTTCAGGCGATTCCGGTGCTGAAGAAGATGACTCATCTACCGGTTGTCGTAGATCCAAGCCATGCCGGAGGAAAATGGTGGCTTGTAGATACGATGGCGAAAGCAGCCCTGGCAGCCGGAACGGACGGGCTGATGATCGAGGTTCACAACAATCCGGACTGCGCCTTGTGCGACGGCGGTCAGTCCCTGAAACCGGAAAAATACGCGGTACTGTTAGAGCAGCTCCGCAGGATCGCACCGATTGTAGAGAAGACATGGTAGAAAAGAGCGTGAAAATCAGATGAAATTACATGTAAATCTTGGGGAAAACAGTTATGATATTGTGATCGAAAAGGGACTCCTCAAAAAAGCGTCGGAAGAGATCCGGGAGGTGTATTCCGGCAAACGAATTGCAGTCATCTCCGATGACAGCGTCTATGGTTTCTATGGAGGAGAGCTTCTGAATCAGCTAAAGGCAACTTGGGAGTGCAGCACGGTGATTCTTCCACACGGGGAAACGTCCAAAAGCATCAACGTCCTTCCAGGTGTCTATGCCAAGCTTTTGGAGTCAGGACTATCCAGAAGTGATCTGATCGTCGCTCTGGGGGGCGGCGTCATCGGAGATTTGGCAGGATTTGTGGCAGCTACTTATCTGCGGGGAGTCCCGTTTATCCAGATTCCCACATCCCTTCTGGCTCAGGTAGATTCTTCCGTGGGAGGAAAAGTCGCAGTGGATTTAAAAGAAGGCAAAAATCTCGTGGGATCATTTTATCAGCCGAAGAAAGTACTGATCGATCCTGACGTCCTTGCCACCTTGCCACAGCGGTATATTCACGATGGAATGGGAGAAGTCATCAAATACGGATGCATCAAAGACGCTTCTTTGTTTGCTACCCTGAAGGAGGCAGGCACCTTTGAGAGACTTGCGGAAAAGATGACGGAAGTCATTACAAGATGCGTTGATATTAAGCGGGGGGTTGTAGAGGAAGATCAGTTTGACACCGGCGAGAGGATGCTTTTGAATTTTGGACATACACTGGCGCATGCTATAGAGCAGAAATTTGCCTACGGGCGGGAGAGTCACGGAGAAGCAGTGGCTATCGGGATGTATCAGATCACCCGGATTTCCGAGGAACAGGGACTAACCAAAGAGGGTACGGCCGAAGAGATTCGGAAGATACTTGCAAGTTATGGACTCCCGGTGTCCTGCGGCGTGAATCTTGGAGAACTCAAAGAGGCCATGAAGCGGGATAAGAAAAACTACAAGAACAGTCTGCGGTTGATTCTTTTGGAGGAAATCGGAAAGAGCCGGATACATCCTTCTGATCTTTCATTCTTCAAAGACAGCCAGATGGCATAAAGATACGGCAGGAAAGTTGATTGCTCTTTCCTGCCGCGTTTTTATTTTACAGATCCGAAACGCTCGGCATTGTGCTTTGCGATGAGTGCGTGGATCTTGTCCGTCGGATTGAGTACGGAGCTGATGGAGATATCGTGATTCAAGGAATCGATAATAATTGCCATAAACTTGCTCATATCAGCTTCGATGAAATACGGGCGGTTGTGGATCTCCGGCGGCAGATAGGTCAGATTCGTCGTGATCAGGCGATCGATATATCCGGTTCGGTAATAATCGTCGAACTTCTCAAGCCCTTCGGTGAAGAGACCGAACGTCGTACAGACGAAGACACGGGAAGCACCCCGGTCCTTGATCTGCCTTGCAACATCGAGCATACTTTCACCGGATGCAATCATATCGTCTACGATGATAGCGGTCTTGCCCTTGACATCATCGCCCAGGAATTCGTGGGCTACGATCGGGTTCTTGCCGTTGACAATGGTGGAATAATCCCGTCTCTTATAGAACATCCCCATATCCACACCAAGGACATTGGAGAAGTAAACGGCACGGTGCATTGCACCTTCATCCGGACTGATAATCATCAGATGATCTTTGTCAAGCTTTAAGTCCGGCTCTGCCTTTAACAGTGCTTTGATAAACTGATACGGCGGATTGAAATTGTCAAATCCTTTCAGCGGGATTGCGTTCTGCACTCTTGGATCGTGGGCGTCGAAGGTGATAATATTAGAAACGCCCATATCGATCAGCTCTTCTAACGCCTGAGCGCAGTCCAGAGACTCACGCTTGGAACGCTTATGCTGCCGGCTTTCGTAGAGAAACGGCATGATGACATTGACCCGGTGAGCCTTACCGTTTGCGGCCGAGATAATACGCTTCAGATCTTGATAATGATCGTCCGGCGACATATGATTGAGATGACCGTTGACTGTGTAGGTCAGGCTGTAGTTGCAGACGTCGACCATCACAAAGAGATCCTTTCCACGGACAGATTCACCAAGAGAGCCCTTGGCCTCACCGGAGCCAAAGCGCGGGCAACTGTGCTCAATCAGATAATTCTCACATTTGTAAGATGCAAAAAGTGCGGAATCAACGTATTTATTCAGAGATTCCTTACGAAAAGAGACAATGTAGTCATTGACCTTTTGCCCCATAGATTCACAGCTTTTTAAAGCGGCGATTTTTAGAGGAGCTGCCGGCAGCACCTGCTCTAATTTCTGTATGTTCATAAACCCTCCTATGTAAAAAAGACATGGATTTCAGAGACAAAACGTTGTCTCTTTTATCCATTCTATACCATTTTCACCGGGGATGGCAAGAAAGGAATAGAAAAAATTGCATTTTGATGTGGAATTTAGTATTATGAAAAAGGCAGGAAATTGAAGAAATGAAGATAAAGGAGAACAGCAATGGAAAAACAGCGGAAGAGACATGAACATCTGATTTCGGCTGTAGAAGATGGAAGTATTGCTATGGAGATGGGGATCGAGCCGGGAGATAAGCTCCTTTCCATCAACGGACAGGAGATCGAGGATGTGTTTGACTACCATTATTACGTCAATGATGAAGAGCTGCTTGTCCTGATTGAAAAGCCGGACGGAGAACAGTGGGAGCTGGAAATAGAAAAGGACTATGAGGAAGACTTGGGACTTCACTTTGAGCAGGGGCTGATGGACGAGTATCGGTCCTGTCGCAACAAATGCGTATTCTGTTTTATTGATCAGATGCCAAAGGGAATGAGGGATACGCTGTATTTTAAGGATGATGATTCACGGCTGTCTTTTTTACAGGGCAATTATGTGACGCTGACAAATATGAGTGACCATGATATTGACCGGATTATCCGTTATCATCTGGAGCCGATCAATGTATCTTTTCAGACGACAAATCCAGAACTTCGTTGCAAGATGCTTCATAACCGTTTTGCGGGGGAAGCGCTAAAGAAAGTGGACAGGCTTTTTGAAGCCGGGATTACCATGAATGGACAGATCGTACTTTGCAAGGGACTCAATGACAAAGAGGAGTTAGAACGCACCATTCGGGATCTGACAGCTTACCTTCCGAAGCTGCAGAGCGTATCGGTGGTACCGGTGGGGCTTAGCCGTTTTCGGGACGGATTGTATCCTCTGGAGCCGTTCACGAGGGAGGATGCAAAAGAAGTACTTGAGACAATCCATAAATGGCAGAAAAAGGTTTATGAGGAATATGGCTATCATTTTATTCATGCAGGAGATGAATGGTATATTCTCGCGGGATATGAGATGCCGGAGGAGGAGCGTTACGACGGGTACCTTCAATTAGAAAACGGTGTTGGCATGATCCGGCTTCTACAGAATGAATTTGCCGAGAGTTATGAGAAATTGGAACCGACAGACAGGGAAATCTCTCTGTCCATGGCGACAGGCTATCTGGCCTATGACTATCTGGCAGAGTTTATAAAGCAGATGCGAGTAAAATGTCCGAACTGCGACGTCCATCTGTACCGGATCCGCAATGATTTTTTTGGAGAGAGTATCACGGTGTCCGGGTTGATTACCGGACAGGATCTGATTTCACAGTTACAGGGACGGCCTCTTGGGGATTGTCTGCTTCTTCCGTGCAATATGCTGCGGAGCGGGGAAGAGGTGTTCCTCGATGATGTGACGGTCTCTGAACTAGAAGAAGCTTTACAAGTGAAAGTAGATATTGTAAAATCAAGCGGACAGGATTTTATAGACGCAGTATTAAAGGAGAGATAGAATGAGTAAACCAGTAGTTGCAATCGTAGGACGACCGAACGTCGGGAAGTCTACGTTATTTAATGTTCTGGCCGGGGAGATGATCTCTATTGTAAAAGACACGCCGGGAGTGACAAGAGACCGGATCTATGCGGACGTGTCCTGGCTGGATCAGGATTTTACCCTTATTGATACCGGGGGAATCGAGCCGGAGAGCTCGGATATTATTCTCTCACAGATGAGAGAGCAGGCACAGATTGCCATCGATACGGCGGACGTTATTATTTTCATTACCGACGTGCGCCAGGGGCTTGTGGATGCGGATTCCAAGGTTGCGGATATGCTCCGCCGCGCCAGAAAGCCGGTGATCCTTGCAGTCAACAAGGTCGATAATTTTGACAAGTTCATGCCGGACGTGTATGAGTTTTATAATTTGGGAATCGGGGATCCGAATCCGGTTTCCGCGTCATCAAGACTGGGAATCGGGGATCTTCTTGATGCAGTTGTGTCCTATTTCCCGGAAAAAACCGAGGAAGAGGAGGAGGATGAACGGCCGCGGGTCGCTATTGTCGGAAAGCCAAACGTAGGTAAGTCTTCCATCATCAATAAGCTACTCGGGGAGAACCGGGTGATCGTATCAGATATTGCCGGTACGACGAGAGACGCCATTGACACGGAGATTGTCCATGACGGAAGAGAATATGTCTTCATTGATACGGCAGGACTTCGCAGAAAGAGCAAGATCAAAGAAGAGCTGGAGCGTTACAGCATTATTCGCACGGTGACGGCAGTGGAGCGGGCGGACGTTGTGTTGATGGTGATCGACGCGGTGGAAGGCGTGACTGAGCAGGACGCTAAGATCGCGGGGATTGCCCACGAACGTGGGAAAGGCGTGATTATTGTTGTCAATAAGTGGGACGCCATTGAAAAGAACGATAAGACAATGCGAGAGTACGAAGGCAAAATCAGAAATGTCCTTTCCTATATGCCGTATGCGGAGATCATGTACATATCTGCAAAGACAGGACAGCGGATCCATAAGCTTTTTGAGATGATCGACATGGTGATTGAGAATCAGTCTCTTCGCATTGCTACCGGAGTGCTCAACGAGATTATGACGGAGGCAGTCGCAATGCAGCAACCACCGTCAGACAAGGGAAAGCGCCTGAAGCTTTACTATATTACACAAGTATCCGTAAAGCCGCCGACTTTTGTCATTTTTGTCAACGATAAGGAGCTGATGCACTTTTCCTACACCAGGTATCTGGAAAATAAAATCCGCGAGGCCTTTGGCTTTAGAGGAACCTCACTGAAATTTTTTATCAGGGAAAGAAAGGAAAAGGAGAAATAAATCATGGAACGGATCGTTTGTATTTTGATCGGGTATATATTTGGCCTTTTCCAGACAGGATATCTTTATGGAAGGATGAATCATGTGGATATCCGGAAGATGGGAAGCGGCAACGCAGGCTCCACCAACGCACTTCGGACACTCGGAGTGAAGGCAGGGGTATGTACGTTTCTGGGAGATTCTTTTAAGTGTATTTTTGCCGTACTGGCGGTGCGCCTTATTTTTGGAGGCAATTACGGGGAGATCTTACCGCTTCTTTCCATCTATGCGGGGCTTGGAGCAGTACTTGGACATAATTTTCCGTTTTATCTGGGATTCAAAGGTGGAAAGGGAATCGCGGCTATGGCGGGGCTTCTGGCAGCGCTTACGAATCTTTGGATTACCTTGATAGCACTTGTAGTATTTGTTACAATAGTAGCAGTAACGAAATACGTTTCCGTTGGTTCGATTGCGGTCGTTCTGATTTTCTTTGCTGGTGTGGTGTTTCGGGGGCAGACGGGAAGCTACGGGATGGAGTCTGTGTACCTCTATGAGATGTATGCGGTGGCCGGATTCCTGGCGCTTCTTGCGATCTGGAAACACAGAGCCAATATTCAGAGACTGATGAACGGCACGGAAAATAAAATCAGCTTCGGAAAGAAAAAATAGGAGGCGCAGTATGGCAAAAGTTGGAATTATGGGAGCCGGAAGTTGGGGAACGGCGATTTCCTGGCTCCTGACAAACAATGGACATGAAGTGACTGTCTGGTCCATCGACGCAAGAGAGGTGGAGATGCTTGATCAGGAGCGGGAGCATAAGACAAAGCTTCCAGGTGTCAGGCTCCAGGATACGATCCGGTTTACCAATGTGATTGACCAGGCGATTCAAGGCAGGGACTTTGTTGTTCTCGCTGTTCCGTCGCCGTTTACGAGATCCACGGCACAGAAGATGCGGCCGTATGTTTCAGACAGACAGATCCTTGTCAATGTGGCAAAGGGGATCGAGGAGACGACGCTGATGACATTAAGCGAGCAGATCGAAGAGGAAATCCCACAGGCAGATGTAGCTGTGCTCTCGGGGCCAAGCCACGCTGAAGAGGTAGGAAAGGGTCTGCCGACCACCTGTGTCGTAGGAGCACGGACGAGAAAGACGGCCGAATACCTTCAGAAAGCCTTTATGAGTGAAGTCTTCCGTGTATACACAAGCCCGGATATCCGGGGCATTGAGCTTGGCGGATCCTTAAAGAATGTCATTGCTCTGGCAGCAGGAATTGCAGACGGACTTGGCTATGGGGACAATACAAAAGCAGCCCTCATTACACGGGGCATTGCGGAGATCGCAAGACTGGGAGTCCGTATGGGTGGAAAGATCGAGACATTCACCGGATTGACGGGGATCGGGGATCTGATCGTGACCTGTGCAAGTGTCCACAGCCGGAACCGCAGAGCAGGCTACCTGATCGGACAGGGCAGGACAATGCAGGAAGCCATGGACGAGGTCAAGATGGTAGTAGAAGGCGTCTATTCAGCAAAGGCAGCCAAACGCTTGGCCTTGCAGTACCAGGTTTCCATGCCGATTGTGGAGCAGGTCAATGCAGTACTTTTTGAGGGAAAGAGTGCGGCGGAGGCAGTGAAAGAGCTGATGCTGCGAGATCGCAAAGATGAGCATGGCGCCCTCCCTTGGGATAATGAAGTAAGTGATACAAAATAAAACAGGTCTAAATACCCCCTTGCAGGCATACATTGGTATCAGCATTGCAAGGGGGTATTTTCATGGAGAAATTTCAACTTTATCACGATATGCAGGTCAGAACAAATGGAGAGATCTATCTTGGCGTTGTGGGTCCGGTACGTACCGGGAAATCGACTTTTATTAAGCGGTTCATGGATCTTTTAGTGCTTCCGCATATGGGGGATGAAAATCAGAGGGCAAGGACGCTGGATGAACTTCCGCAGTCTTCTTCGGGGAAGACCATTATGACAACGGAGCCAAAATTTATTCCGAAAGAAGCGGCGGAGATCGTACTGTCAGACGATGTACGGGTGAAAGTCCGTCTGATCGACTGTGTCGGCTATATGACGGAGGGAGCGCAAGGCCACATCGAGGACGGTGAGGAGAGGAAAGTCAAGACGCCTTGGTTTGACTATGAGATCCCATTTACAAAGGCGGCTGGAATAGGGACGAGAAAGGTTATCCATGACCATGCTACCATCGGGATTGTTGTGACGACAGACGGAACGATCGGGGAGATTCCAAGAGAGGCATACCGCGAGCCGGAGGGGAAGACGATTCGGGAATTAAAGGAAATTGGTAAGCCGTTTCTTGTTCTTGTTAATTCCGCAAGACCGTACGGAAACGAGGCAGCCCAGACAGTCAAGGAGATCCAGGAGGCGTATCAGGTGGCGGCGATGCCGGTCAACTGCGAGCAGTTAAAAGAAGAAGACATTCACCGGATGATGGAGGAGATTCTCTTTGAATTTCCAGTGTCAGAGATGGAGTTTTTCATCCCGAAATGGGTGGAGATGCTTCCAAGAGACCACCGGATCAAGGCGGAGATGATCGCCTATATCCGTGGGGTGATGGAGGAAAAGACAGAGATCAGGGACTTTATCGGTGGGATGGAACAGCCGGAGAATACATATATTGAGACGGTTCGCGTGGACGGAATCGCCATGGACACGGGGTGCGTCCGAATGGAAATCCGTGTGTATGAGAAATACTATTATGAAATGCTCAGTGAGATGACCGGGATGCAGATTCAAAATGAGTATGAGCTTCTGGAAGCTATGAAAGAGATGTCGCTTCTTAAGTCTGAATATGCCAATGTAAAAGACGCCATGGAAAGCGTCAGGGCCAGGGGATATGGAGTCGTCAGCCCGAAGAAGGAGGAAATCTCTCTTACAGACCCGGAGATCATAAAGCAGGGAAGCAAGTACGGAGTGAAAATCCATTCGGAAGCACCGTCCATCCATATGATCCGTGCCAATATCGAGACGGAAATCGCTCCGATTGTCGGAAACGAACAGCAGGCCCAGGATATTATCCGTTATATCCGGGAGGCAAAGGAGAAGGAGGGTGGAGTCTGGGAGACCAATATCTTCGGAAAGACGATCGAGGAATTGGTAATGGACGGAATGAAGCACAAGATTACAATGATCAACGACGAATGTCAGGGAAAGCTCCAGAACACCATGCAGAAGATTGTAAACGACAGCAACGGCGGGATTGTCTGTATTATCATCTGACAAGAGAAAAGAAGCCTGTACAAAAAAGTTGAAAAACTTGGTGAACGTACAGGCTTCTTTGTGGTATACTTGTTCTGTCAGAGAAAGAGGGGGATCGGACATGATTTTGATTACAGGCGGAAGTTTTCAGGGGAAGACAGAATTTGCAGTGATGAGATTTCCGGAGCGGGAACGGATCGTACATTTTGAAGAGCAGGTACGAGACTGGATTCGGGAAGGGCTCGATCCGATCTGTCAGACAGAGAGATTGGTAAAAGAGCATCCGGACTCCGTCGTCGTGATAGATGAAATTGGAAGCGGGATCGTACCAATGAATCAGGAGGAGCGGATCTGGCGGGAAGCAGTGGGAAGAGCCGGCTGTAAGATCGCCGAATCAGCCGTGGAAGTGTACCGGGTCATGTCCGGGATCGGGATTCGCATCAAATGAGAGAGAAGAGAAGGTTACGTTTTCCCCTGTTTTTGAGCCTGGAAGGCAGAGAAATCCTGATCATCGGAGCCGGAAGGATCGCTGCTCGAAGAGCCAGAGTCTTGCTTCCTTTTGGGGGCAGGATCCGGATATGTGCGCTGCAGAGGGAGGAGGAACTTCCGAAAGAGATGCGGCGTTGGATCCTGGAGAGGCAGATCCGGTACGAGAGCAGGAGGTTTTCTCAGGAGCTTATCTCTGGAAAGGAGTTTCTTGTTTTTGCCGCCACCAATGATCCTGAAGTGAATGGCGAGATTGCGAGGATCTGCCAAAGAAAAGGGATCTTGGTTAACAATGCGTCGGACGCCGCGCAATGCGACTTTTTCTTCCCGTCGATCATATGCGAGGAAGAGATGGTTATCGGGATCGCCGGGGATGCAAGCAACCATAAGAAGGTGAAAGAGTTACGAAAAAGGATACAGAATCTGCTGAAAGGAGAGAGAAGGCCCAAATGAAAGTCACATACCTGTATCATAGCGGATTTGCAATAGAGGACGAGCAGGCACTGTATGTCTTCGACTATTATAAAGGAGAGCTGCCTGTGATAGCAAAAGAAAAGCAGATGTATGTTTTTGTAAGTCACAGACACAAAGACCACTATAATTCTGAGATTTTTGATTGGGAGAAGGAACATCCGAACATCCTGTACATCCTGTCCGATGACGTGGAGGCAGAGCCGGCGCCTAATCGGATTTTTGTAAAGCCGGAGCAGAAGATCCGGACAGGAGAACTGAAAGTGGAGACACTAAGGTCCACGGATGAGGGAGTGGCATTTTTAGTTACCTGCAAGGACAAGCGGATTTACCATGCCGGAGATCTGAACTGGTGGCACTGGGAGGAAGAGAGCATCGATTACAACCGGCAGATGCGGAAAGATTATCAAAGAGAGATCAGAAAGCTTGTAAGAAAGAAGATCGATCTTGCCTTTGTCGTACTGGATCCCAGACAGGGAGGCGCCGCCTTCTCCGGTATCGATTTTTTTATGCGGAACGTCAGGGTAAACCATGTGTTCCCAATGCATATGTGGAGAGATTATGGATTGACGGATCGTCTGCTTACTTCTGAGATCTCTGCCAGTTACCGGAACCGGATTCACCGGGTGTGGGAAGAGGGACAGACCGTGGAGATTCATGGACAGAAGGGAGAAACATAAATGCTTGTAAAAATCTATACGGACGGTGCGGCAAGAGGAAATCCGGATGGACCGGGAGGATACGGAACGATCCTCTCCTATACGGATTCGAAAGGGCAGACGCATATAAGGGAGCTTTCCCAAGGTTACGAAAAGACTACCAACAACCGGATGGAGCTGATGGCGGTCATCGCGGGATTGGAAGCGCTCAATCGTCCTTGTGAAGTAGAAATCTATTCCGATTCCAAATATGTAGTGGACGCTTTTAACCAGCACTGGATTGACAACTGGATCAAAAAGGGTTGGAAACGGGGAAAGAATGAGACTGTTAAAAATACGGATCTATGGAAGCGGCTTCTGGAGGCGGCCAAGCCCCACCGGATGACCTTTATCTGGGTAAAAGGTCATGACGGCCATCCGCAGAACGAACGATGCGACGTACTTGCCACATCGGCGGCAGACGGGTCAGGAAGGATTGCAGATGAAGGGCTTGCAAGAGAGGGCAGATTGTGATAAGGTATTACAGGCAGGTAGGATAAACAGTCGCGGCTGTAGAGCCCGAAAGGGGGCAGACGAGGAAAGTCCGGGCTTCACAGGGCAGGATGCCGGATAACGTCCGGTGGAGGTAACTCCAAGGAAAGTGCAACAGAAATAAACCGCCGCTTTTGCGGTAAGGGTGGAAAGGCAGTGTAAGAGACTACCGCTTCCCTGGTAACAGGAAAGGCATATGTAAACCCCATCTGAAGAAAGACCGAATGAAAACGATACGGCGGCCCGTCGTGTTTTAGGTAGGTTGATGGACTCCTTCGGCGACGATGGAGCTAGATAGATGACTGTTCAAGACATAACCCGGCTTATCGTCCTGCCTGTCATATATACAGAAAGCAAAAGGTGCGGTGCAAACCGCACCTTTTTAATAAGCTTCCTGGCAGAATTGTCGATCTTACATTGTAATCATTCGTTTTTTGTGTTCTGTTTTAGTGATAGCGGACATAGTCAGCCGCAAGTTCAATCAGCTCTTTTGGATAGAGCGTACCGTGAAAGGAATAATTCGGGAAGAACTTCCGGAGCTGCGTTTCATTTGTCGATGCTGTGAGACAGACGGTACGGATTGCCCTTGCCACGCTGGATAGAGAGACATGATTGCGCTCGGCAATGGGCCGGTAGATATTTTCTTGGACCTTGCACAGACAGTGCTCATCCTGAAGGACGAGAAAGACAGCCTCCTTCAGGTAATAGAATCCTTTGTAACGTCCTGATATTCCGATAGATTTCAAGAACAGTACCAGTTTTGTTTCTTCTTTTGCCATGTTTATTTTCCTCCTTGTATGAACCGGAAGCTTACATAATCTTTATATAAAAAGTGGAGGAAAAAGAAAGTCAAGATATGATACAAATTGTAGCATTTTAAAACAAAACTGAATAAATGGACCTAAAAAATGCAAATTCCGAGAATAGAAGCGAACACCAAGGGCTCCTCTAGGCACGGAATTTAGCTCATAGCCATTGCAAAAAAACAGGGAGGTAATCCCTCCCTGTTTTGCGAATTCTGAACGGATGTCTATTTTCTGTGATATTTCTCTTCACAGTACTTGCAGCGATATTCTTCCTTCTCCGGATCGGTCAGAATGAATACATGATCCAGTTCCTGCTCGATGGAAGTGATGCACCGTGGATTTTTACAGCGGATTACATTGGTGATCTCCTTCGGAAGTGTCAGAGATTTCTTATTTACAATCTCCTCATTTTCAATGATATTGACGGTGATGTTGTGATCAATAAAGCCCAGAATATCCAGGTCAATCTTTTCCAGCGGACATTCGATTTTGATGATGTCCTTTTTTCCCATCTTATTACTTTTAGCATTCTTGATGATGGCTACACAGCAGTCCAGCTTGTCCAGACGTAGGTATTTGTAAATGTCCATACTTTTTCCGGCCTGGATGTGGTCCAGCACAAAGCCCTCAGAGATGCGCCCGATATTCAATGTATTATTCATTTTCAATAGCTCCTTTCAAATACACAGATCAGTCGACGTGGATGCCCAGAAGAGTTAGGATCAGGGCCATACGCACATAGACACCATATTTAGCCTGTTTGAAGTATACTGCACGCGGATCGTCGTCGACTTCCACAGAAATCTCATTGACTCTTGGAAGCGGGTGAAGAACGAGCATGTCTTTTCCTGCAAGCTCCATTTTCTTTTTGTCCAGAATGTAGAAGTCCTTCATGCGGACATAATCCTCTTCATTGAAGAAACGCTCTTTCTGTACACGGGTCATGTAGAGGATGTCCAGTTCCGGAAGCGCCTCCTCCATCCGTACAACCTCCTTATAAGGGACATGGTTGCGTCTGAGTACATCGTGGCGGATGTAAGTCGGGAGACGCAGCTCCTCCGGAGAGATCAGAACAAAATTCAGATTGTCATAGCGAACCAGAGCCTGGATCAGGGAATGAACGGTACGGCCGAATTTCAGGTCTCCGCAAAGTCCGATGGTCAGATTACCAAGTCGGCCTTTCAGGGAACGGATTGTCAGAAGATCGGTCAGTGTCTGGGTCGGGTGCTGATGTCCGCCATCTCCGGCATTAATAATTGGAATCGAAGAGTGGGCGGCAGCAACCATCGGGGCACCTTCCTTTGGATGCCTCATCGCAACGATATCTGCATAGCATGCAACTGTACGGATTGTATCCGATACGCTCTCCCCCTTTGCGGCAGAACTCGAATCGGCAGAAGAAAAGCCAAGAACACTTCCGCCCAGGTTTAACATGGCAGCTTCATGGCTTAAACGGGTACGGGTACTTGGCTCATAAAACAATGTGGCTAATTTTTTCCCTGCACAGGCATGTGCATATTTTTCCGGATACTTTTCGATATCATTGGCGAGATCCAAAAGCTTATCCAGTTCTTCCACTGAGAAATCCAGCGGACTCATTAAATGTCTCATATTACATCCTCCTCTTCCTACCTAGCTCTTCTAATAATATAATAAAATGATTCTGTTTTCAACAGTCAATTCCAATATGAACGTAGATTTTGTAACAGAAATGTATTATAATATGGAAGAGTTTAAGCGAAGGAGGACGCAGATGGCATCGTTAGAAGAACTTCGCGGTGAGCTGGATCGACTGGATGAGCAGATCATCGCTTTATATGAAAGAAGGATGGAAGTTTGTTCTTGTGTGGCAGATTATAAGATTAAAAACGGACGGAAAGTCTACGATCGGCAGCGGGAGCAGGAGAAGCTTGCAAAGGCGGCTTCGCAGGTAGAGCATGCGGAAAATAAAAAGGGTGTGCAGGAGCTTTTTACCCTGCTCATGTCACTGAGCAGGAAGCTTCAGTATCAGAAGCTTTCACGGTGCGGGACGACAGGGAGACTTCCGTTTATCGAAGTAGATCAGTTGGAAGTGAAAAAAGCAAGGATCGTATTCCAGGGTGTGGAGGGAGCTTACAGCGAGGCGGCCTTAAAGCAGTACTTTGGAGATGCGGTCAACAGCTACCATGTCCGTACGTGGAAGGATGCGATGGATGCGATCGAGGATGGGGCAGCGGATTTTGCCGTGCTTCCGATTGAAAATTCCTCCGCAGGAGCGGTCAGTGAGGTATATGACCTGCTTGTAGAGTATGAGAACTATATCGTCGGGGAGACGGTGCTTCCGGTGAATCATGTGCTTGCGGGACTGCCGGGAAGCGGTGAGGAGGAGATTACGAGGGTCTATTCCCACCCACAGGGACTGATGCAGTGCGAGAAATATTTATACGATCATCCGGCGATGGAGAAGGTCAGCGTGCCAAATACTGCGGTTGCGGCCTGCAAGGTCGTGGAGGAGCAGGACAAAAGTCATGCGGCCATCTGCAGCGCCTATGCGGCATCGTTAAACGGGCTGGAAGTTTTGCGTGAACAGATCAATGACAGCAGGCACAACTCCACTCGCTTTATCATTGTGACAAATCAGAAGATTTTTCTAAAAAACGCGGACAAGATCAGTATCTGCTTTGAGCTTCCACATAAGAGCGGATCTTTGTATCAGATGTTGTCCCACTTTATCTTCAATAACCTGAACCTTACCAAGATTGAGTCCAGACCGATCGAAGACCGGCCGTGGGAATATCGGTTTTTTGTGGACTTTGAAGGAAATCTTGCCGACGGAGGAGTTAAAAGCGCCATCCGGGGACTGCGCGAGGAGACGACCAGCATGAAGATACTGGGAAATTATTAGAATTAGAAAAAGAAGGAAGAGAAGATGCATACAAACGAACTGATGATATACCGGAATCTGGATTATGGGAAGATTCTGCAGGACATGACCTTTCTGATAGAGCATGAGGGGAGTGGTTATTACAATCAGGAAGATTTAAGGACACTGTTTTTTGAATGTGTCAACGGGATTTTGGAACTTTCGGAACAGCATGGCCTGGAGGGGAATCTCTGGCACACATACCTGACCTTTCTGCTGGTGAATGATGAGAATGCCTACAGTACGGCCTGTGAGATCCGTGGCACGATCGAGGGCAGTATCAATGAGGTAGCGCTCCATGATTTCGCAATTATGAAAGAGCTGTTCAACTACGATGTACAGGAGCTTGGAAGGAACCTTGGTGCGACAGCACACGAGATTCTTTTTGATTACAAAGGGACCAAACAGGAAGGGCATGTCTACAACCGCAGAATCCGAGACCGGATTTGTACATTGGCAGTTCATCTTGCCGAAACAAAAACGCCTCGGGATTTTAAGGAGGTGATGACCCAGTTCTATAAGGAATTCGGCGTCGGAAAGTTCGGACTTCACAAGGCATTTCGTGTAGAGCACACGGAGGAGGGGGCGAAGATTGTGCCGATTACAAAGATTGCCCATGTAAGGCTTGATGATCTGGTGGGTTATGAAATTCCGAAGAAGAAGCTGATCGAAAATACGGAAGCCTTTGTTCGGGGAAGAAAGGCGAATAATTGTCTGCTTTTCGGAGATGCAGGGACTGGAAAATCCACATCTATTAAGGCGATCCTGAATCAGTACTATGAGGAAGGGCTTCGGATGATTGAGGTGTATAAGCATCAGTTCCAGGATCTTAACGATATCATTGCCCAAGTGAAAAACCGGAATTATAAATTTATTATTTATATGGACGATCTGTCCTTTGAGGAGTTTGAGATTGAATATAAATATTTGAAAGCTGTGATCGAGGGTGGTTTAGAGCGCAAACCGGAAAATGTCCTGATCTATGCGACTTCCAACCGGAGGCATCTTGTAAGAGAACAGTGGAGTGATAAGAACGACAGAAGAGACGACGACCTTCATACATCGGATACGGTACAGGAGAAACTGTCTCTTGTGGCAAGATTTGGAGTATCAATTTTCTTTGTCGGTCCAGATAAAAAGGAATTTCAGAAAATTGTGTTGGAGTTAGCAAAGCGTAATCAGATCCAGATGGAGAAAAGTGAGCTTCTGCTACAAGCGAATCAGTGGGAGATGACCCATGGCGGCAGATCCGGTAGGACAGCACAGCAGTTTATCGATTACTTATTGGGGAAGGCCTGAAATCACATATAATCCAAAAGAAAAGAGAGGATGAATGGAATGAAAAAAGAAGATGTAAAGTATGGGGCGTATGTACAGATTTTAAAGGAGGAACTGGTTCCGGCCATGGGATGTACCGAGCCGATCGCACTGGCCTATGCGGCGGCGAAGGCGAGGGAAGTTCTTGGGGAAAAGCCGGATAAAGTGCGGATCGGCGCAAGTGGAAGTATTATTAAGAACGTTAAATCTGTGATTGTGCCAAACACGGATCATCTGAAAGGGATTCCGGCGGCAGCCGCCGCGGGCATCATTGCCGGACGTCCGGAGAAAGAACTCGAAGTCATTGCGGATGTCTCCATGACAGAGATTGAGGAGATGAAAGACTTCCTCCAGAATACAGAGATCACAGTGGAATATGTAGATAACGGAATTACATTTGACATTATTGTAACAGAAAGTAAAGGGGAATCCAGTGCGACTGTACGGATCGCAAACTACCACACGAATATAGTCCTGATTGAGAAAAACGGTAAGATTCTCATGGAAGAAAAGGTAGAGGGCGAGAAAGAAGAAGGGCTTACGGACCGCTCCCTTTTAAATATGAAAGACATTTTGGATTTTGCCCGGACAGTGGATGTAGAAGATGTCAAAGAAGTGATTGGACGTCAGATCGCCTACAATACGGCAATCGCCAAAGAAGGTCTGGAAGGAGACTACGGTGCCAATATCGGAAGCGTTCTCTTAAAGATGGAGGGAGACAATATTCGTGTCCGTGCAAAAGCGATGGCGGCTGCAGGATCAGATGCGAGAATGAATGGCTGTGAACTTCCGGTTATCATCAATTCTGGAAGCGGAAATCAGGGGATGACCTGTTCGCTTCCGGTTATTGAATATGCAAAAGAACTGAACGCAAGCGAGGAACAGCTCTACCGGGCGCTGACCCTTTCGAACCTGGTAGCGATCCATCAGAAGACCGGGATCGGGAGGCTCTCCGCGTACTGCGGCGCTGTCTGTGCGGGGGCGGCTGCAGGAGCTGGAATTGCCTACCTGTACGGTGGAGGATATGAAGAGATTGCCCACACCGTTGTCAATGCGTTGGCGATTGTATCCGGCATTGTTTGTGATGGAGCGAAAGCATCCTGTGCGGCCAAGATCGCGTCCTCTGTAGAGGCCGGAATCCTTGGATATAATATGTACAAGTGCGGACAGCAGTTCTACGCCGGAGACGGTATCGTGACCAAGGGAGTAGATGAGACGATCAAAAATATCGGACGTCTGGGGAAAGAAGGGATGAGAGAGACCAACGTGGAGATCATCGATATCATGGTTGGTGAAGGATGCCGCTAGAAAAGATGAAAAGAATAGCAGAATGATAAAAAGCCAGGAGACAGAGCAAGAAGGTGAGAAGATGCCGGCCTTTTTTCAGGACATCGAAGTGTTCCGGGGAGACGGAAGCAGAAACGAAAAAGGAGAGACACTGGAGGAATTTTTGGAGAACTACGATCCATACCGATATAAAAATCCATGCTGCACGGTTGATATGGCGGTGTTTGGTTATTCCGGGAAAGATCCTGAGAATCTGGAGGATCTCAGGATCCTTCTGATTCGTCGGAAGAATCATCCTAGCATCGGGGACTGGGCCCTGCCGGGAGGGTTTATTGAGTTAAAAGAAGATCTGGAAGTATCCGCTAAACGGGAGCTTTTTGAGGAAACGAATATTCGGAACGTCTGTGCAGAGCAGATCGGTGTCTTTGGAGAAGTGAGACGGGATCCAAGAGCAAGGGTGATTACAACTGCCTTTATGTCGCTTGTCTGTCTCGATGAGGTGGAGGCGAAGGCCGGAGATGATGCCAGTGACGCGGCGTGGTTTACAATCACGATGAACAGGCAAAAAGAAGGGGAAAAGCTTCGGTATCAGATAGAGCTTCAAAACGAGCAAAATGGTGTGATATTGCGTCCTGAGCTGACAGTTTTGACGAACGGGACGCTGATCCGGGAACAACGGATTGAGATTAAGAACCGAGGCGGGTTGGCGTCCGATCATGCCTCCATCCTACTTTTGGCCTGCCGGAAACTGTGTGACAGGATGAAGTGTGCAGCACGAGAATAAGGAGACAAAAACAAGATGAAATGGAATAAATTCAGATTAAAGACGACTACTACGGCAGAGGATATTGTTAGCAGTATTCTTTCGGACCTTGGAATCGAGGGAGTGGAGATTGAGGACAAGGTTCCGCTTACACAGAAGGAAAAGGAGCAGATGTTTGTCGATATTCTTCCGGAGACAATACCGGATGATGGGACGGCATTTATCAATTTCTATCTGGAAGAAGGGGAGGATAAGGACGCTGTTCTTGCCAAGGTTTTGGAGGAACTTGCCGGGATGCGGGAATTTGTGGATTTGGGTCCATGTACTATTGAGGAATCCCAGACTGAGGACGTAGATTGGGTCAACAACTGGAAGCAGTATTTCCATCAGTTCTATGTGGATGATATCCTGATTATTCCGTCCTGGGAGCAGGTGAAACCGGAGGATGAGGGGAAGATGATTATCCACATCGATCCGGGCACTGCTTTCGGGACCGGAATGCATGAAACGACACAGCTTTGCATCCGTCAGATCAAAAAGTATGTGACAGATACGACGCGGATTCTGGATGTGGGATGCGGAAGCGGAATCCTTGGAATGTTAGCATTAAAATTTGGTGCCGCCTATGCGGTTGGGACGGACCTGGATCCATGCGCGATCGACGCAACCCACGAAAATATGAAAGAAAACGGCGTACCAAAAGAACAGTATGAGGTGATGATCGGCAATATCATAGATGATAAGGCCATTCAGGATCAGGTTGGATACGCATGTTATGATATCGTGGCGGCCAATATTCTGGCGGATGTTCTGGTTATGCTGACTCCGGTCATTGTCAGCCAGTTAAAGCCAGGTGGCATTTACATTACGAGTGGAATCATCGACGACAAGGAAGAAGTTGTAAAACAGGCGGTAGCAGATGCTGGCCTGGAGCTTTTAGATGTGACTTACCAGGGAGAGTGGGTCTGTGTTACGGCCAGAAAGTCTGAGTAACAGATAGGAGAGAATCTACGATGCAGCATTTTTTTGTGACTCCGGACCAGGTGGGTGACAAGGAGATTTGGATCACCGGAGCGGATGTGAATCATATTTGCAATGTCCTTCGCATGAAAATCGGAGAAGAGTTGAAAATCAGCGACGGGAACAATCAAAATTATCTCTGTGCGGTGGAAGAGATGACGAAGGAGAGCGTCAGGGTCAAGATTTTGGAAACTTTCTGTACGGATACGGAATCATCTTGTCGGATCGTACTTTTCCAGGGGTTACCAAAGAGCGATAAGATGGACTGGATTGTTCAGAAATCGGTGGAGCTCGGTGTTTCGGAGATCGTACCGATGGCAACAGCAAGGGCAGTAGTGAAGCTGGACGAAAAAAAGGCAAAGAAGAAGACGGAGCGTTGGCAGGCAGTCTCTGAGAGCGCGGCCAAGCAAGCTGGCAGGGGTAAGATTCCGGAAGTAAAGCAGGTCATGGGCTTTTCAGAGGCTCTCACCTACGCCGGCACACTGGATCACGTCCTGATTCCTTACGAGCTTGCTGAGGGAATGGAAGAGACGAGACGGCAGTTTTCCTCTCTGAGAGCCGGGGGGTCCATCGGGATTTTGATCGGCCCGGAGGGGGGATTTGAGGTGGAGGAAGTGGAAAAGGCTATGGAGATGGCAAGAGCTGTTCCAGTCACTCTTGGAAAACGGATTCTCAGAACGGAGACAGCCGGATTATTTGTACTTTCAGTCCTCTCATATCTAATGGAACCGTAAAACCAGGTGTCAAGAACCCGGTGGAAAACATATGGTAATAAAAAAGGTGGAAAGGTAAGAACTGATGGAAGTATATTTGGACAATTCAGCAACGACAAAAGCATTTGACGAGGTGGGCGATCTGGTTCGCAAAGTCATGTGTGAAGATTATGGGAATCCATCCTCCCTGCACAGAAAAGGAATGGAGGCGGAGTGGTATGTACGCGGCGCCAGGGAGACTTTCGCAAGGATTCTGAAAGTGCAGGAGAAAGAGATTTTCTTTACTTCCGGTGGGACAGAAAGCGATAACCTTGCACTGATCGGGACGGCAAGAGCGTACAAAAGACGAGGCAATCATCTGATTACGACAGTGATCGAGCATCCGGCTATCCTGAATACCATGCGGTATTTGGAGGAGGAAGAGGGATTTCGTGTCACCTACCTTCCGGTTGACCGTTATGGAAGAGTGAAGCTATCGGCTCTGCGTGAGGCACTTTGTAAGGAGACGATTCTTGTTTCTATTATGTACGTCAATAACGAGGTGGGAAGTGTCCAGCCAATCAAGGAAGCTTCCAGCATTGTCAAGGCATACAACCGGGAGATCATTTTCCATTCCGATGCGGTACAAGGCTTTGGAAAATACCGGATCTTCCCAAAGAGAGAGGGAATTGATCTTCTGACTATCAGCAGTCATAAGATCCACGGCCCGAAAGGGATGGGGGCACTGTATATCAGTGACCGGGTGAAGATCCGTCCCATTGTCTTCGGTGGGGAACAACAGAAGAATATCCGCTCCGGGACGGAAAATGTGCCGGGAATCGCAGGGTTTGCCCTGGCGGCCAAAATGGCCTACACTAATCTGGAAGAAAAGACGATGCGGATGCGAAACTTAAAAGAGCGGTTCATTCAGGGCGTGACTAAGATGGAACACGTGTCCGTACACGGTCTGGCAGACGAGACCAGCGCACCGCATATTGTAAGCGTCGGGATCGCGGGCGTCCGAAGTGAAGTGCTTCTTCATACGCTGGAAGAAAAAGGAATTTATGTATCTTCAGGATCCGCATGTTCCTCGAATCATCCTGGAATCAGCGGCGTATTAAAAGGAATCGGAGTGGAACGGGAATATCTGGATGCGACACTTCGGTTCAGTCTTTCGGAATTTACAACAGAAGAAGAAATTGACTATACGCTTAAAACATTATATAATTGTATACCGATGCTTAGAAGATACAGACGGAGATAAAGGAGATTAGAATGACATATCAGACTTTTTTGATAAAGTACGGGGAGATTGCGATCAAAGGAAAAAACCGATACATGTTTGAAGACGCACTGGTGCGTCAGATCCGTTTTGCTCTCCGGAGTGCGGAAGGTACGTTTCGTGTCCACAAATGTCAGGGACGCATCTACGTAGACTGTGATGGATATTATGACTATGAGGAGACGGTGGAGGCACTGAAAAAAGTGTTTGGCATTGTCGGCATCTGCCCGGTCGTACGGACAGAGGTGAAGGAATTTGAGGAGCTGAAAAAGGACATTGTCGCTTATGTAGAGAAAGCGTATCCGGATAAGAACCTGACCTTTAAGGTAGAATCGCGGCGTGCAAAGAAGACCTACCCTGTCAACTCCATGGAGATGAACTGTGATCTGGGAGAAGCAATCCTTGACGCATTTCCGGAGATGCGGGTAGACGTACATCATCCGGATGTCCTTTTGAATGTCGAAGTACGGGAAGAGGTATACATCTATTCCCACATTATTCCGGGACCGGGAGGAATGCCGATTGGTACGAACGGAACAGCTATGCTGCTTCTTTCCGGCGGAATTGACAGTCCGGTCGCAGGGTATATGGTAGCAAAACGTGGCGTCGGGCTGGATGCGGTTTATTTTCATGCGCCGCCGTATACGAGCGAGCGTGCTAAGCAAAAGGTCGTGGATCTGGCAAAAAAGGTGGCTGCGTATACCGGGCCGATCCGGCTTCATGTGGTGAACTTTACAGATATCCAGCTTTCTATTTATGACAAATGTCCGCACGATGAATTGACGATCATCATGCGGAGATATATGATGCGGATTGCGGAGACGCTTGCGAAAAAGTGCGGGTGCCTCGGACTGATTACAGGAGAGAGTATCGGACAGGTTGCAAGCCAGACGATGCAGAGTCTCCTTGTGACAAACGAGGTCTGCACCCTTCCGGTGTATCGTCCGCTGATCGGATTTGATAAACAGGAGATTGTGGAGATTTCGGAAAAGATTGATACGTTTGAGACATCGATTCTTCCGTATGAGGACTGTTGTACGATCTTTGTTGCCAAACATCCGGTGACAAAGCCGAAACTGGATGTGATTCAGCGTTCCGAACAGCGCCTTTCGGAAGATATCGACCACCTTGTGGAAGCGGCGCTTGAGACGACAGAAATTATCGAGGTCGAAGGATAGAAGAGGGGAACCTTAGGTAATGTAGTTTCCTATGAAAAAATCCCCCGCGTTCTCCGTGGGGGATTCGATTTCATCTAAACAAGATAAGGTTTTAAAACTTCTAAAACTTCATCAGCGCCTGCATCAGCGTGAATGTTTAAATCAATCGGTTTAGATAAATCCAGACTGAAGATACCCATGATGGATTTTGCATCGATCACGTATCTGCCGGATACTAAATCGAAATCATAATCGAATTTTGTAATGTCGTTTACGAATGATTTTACTTTGTCAATCGAGTTTAATGAAATCTTGACTGTTTTCATTGGAAACACACTCCTCTCTCTTTGTTTATATGAATATCTTATGATAGTACAATTAAAAAGTCAAGAAACAACTTGCCAAAGAATGGGAAGAAATTTCGTCATATTTTATAAAACTTAGAAAAGGACGGAGGAAAAAAATGAAAAAAGCAGCGCTGCACAATCTCGGATGTAAGGTCAACGGATATGAGACAGAAGCCATGCAGAAGCTTTTGGAGGAGGACGGGTATGAAATCGTCTCATTCCATGAAAAAGCGGACGTGTATGTGATCAATACGTGTACCGTAACGAATATTGCAGACAGAAAATCCAGGCAGATGCTTCACAGGGCCAGAAAACTCAATCCGGACGCCGTGATTGTAGCGGCGGGATGCTATGTCCAGGCCCAGGAGGAGGCGGGGACAAAGATCGAAGGAATTGATATCCTGATCGGCAACAACCAGAAGAAGAATCTCATCGCACTGCTCCATGACTATGAACAGCATGAGGATGTAAAAGCTGTGATTGATATCAATCACACCGGAGAGTTTGAAGAGCTCTATGTGGATTCTGCCGGGGATCATACAAGAGCCTACATCAAAATCCAGGATGGGTGCAACCAGTTCTGTACCTATTGTATTATCCCGTATGTACGGGGAAGAATCCGTAGCCGCAAGCCGGAGGAGATCGTAAAAGAGGTAGAACGGCTTGCTAAGGCCGGCTATCAGGAGGTGGTTCTGACCGGGATCCACGCAAGTTCCTACGGAATGGACTTTGTAAACCCGAAGATGGATCTGGAGACGTGGGTTGGCATGGAGGGAGAGAAATGGGACTTGCTCTATCTGATCCGACAGATCCATAAAGTGGACGGGATCCGGCGAATCCGTTTAAGCTCCATTGAACCGCGTATCATCACAGAGAACTTTGCAAAATCACTGTCTGAGCTTCCGAAGGTCTGTCCGCATTTTCACCTCTCCATGCAGAGCGGATGCGACACTACTCTGAGGAGGATGAACCGCCATTATACAAGCGGAGAGTACTTTGAAAAGTGTCAGATGCTAAGAAAGTATTTTGCATATCCGGCTATTACAACAGACGTGATTGTCGGATTTCCGGGGGAAACAGATGAAGAATTTGAGACCACCCGGGCATTTATAGAAAAAGTGGGCTTTTATGAGACACATGTCTTTAAATATTCCAGGAGAAACGGGACGAAAGCGGCCCAGATGCCGCATCAGGTGCCGGATCAGGAGAAGGCAAAAAGAAGTCAGATCCTGCTGGATCTCTGCCAGCGGAAGAAGAAAGAATTTGAAGACGGTATGATCGGAAGAAAGGTGGAAGTTCTGTTGGAAGAGACCGTTGAAAGGGAGGGAATTCTTTACCGGACAGGCTTTACAAAAGAATACGTCAAAGTTGAGGTAACGGCCGATGGTACACGGGAAAATCAGATCGTAGAACTCACCATGGGGAATGAATAACGGTTCAGCAAGCAAATTTGCTTCAGACCTTATTGTTTTTCGGCCGTATGGCTGAATAATGGTTGAGTTACAAATTTTGGATTGAATTTTAGGTGGGATTATATTAGAATAGAGTAGTAGTATTGGAGGTCGCAACGATGAAAGATTTATCAAACACACAATTTTTCCAGGTGGGCCAGGGCCCGCAGATTCAGGCAAGAGATATTCTTGAGATCGTTTATAAGGCGCTGCGTGAGAAAGGATACAATCCGGTAAATCAGATGGTCGGATATATCATGTCCGGAGATCCGACATATATCACGAGCCATAATGGTGCAAGAAGTCTTGTGATGAAGATGGAAAGAGATGAGCTGGTCGAAGAGATGCTCAAGGCATATATTGAGCATAACGGCTGGGAGTAAGTATGAGGGTTATGGGACTGGACTTTGGAGCAAAGACCGTAGGAGTCGCGATCAGCGATCCCTTAGGTCTGACTGCTCAGGGAGTCGAGACGATTACACGGACGCAGGAAAATAAGCTGAGGAAGACACTGGCGAGGATCGAGACTCTTGCCGGCAAATTTGAGGTGGAAAAAATTGTCCTTGGATTCCCGAAGCATATGAATAATGACGTCGGCGAGCGTGCCCAAAAGACGCTCTCTTTTAAAGAGATGCTGGAGAGAAGGACGGGCCTTGAAGTGGATCTGTGGGACGAGAGACTTACGACAGTGTCTGCCGAGAGAGTGCTGATGGAGAGTGGTGTGCGCCGGGAAGAGAGGAAACGCTATATAGATAAAATTGCGGCAGTATTCATACTGCAGGGATATCTGGATTCCGTTGGTATGAGAGGAGTTTAGAATGGAAAAAATTATGTTTATGCCGGAAGGTTCGGATAAGCCGGCATCATTCTATGTGTTGGAGCAGACGAAAATCAGAGGGTTTTCCTATATTCTTGTGACAGACAGAGAAGAAGGAGATGCCGAGTGTCTGATTTTAAAAGAGAAGAGTAAAAGCGAAGGGGAAGACGCCCTGTATGAGATCGTAGAGGACGAAGTGGAACTTCAGGCCGTATCGAAGGTGTTTGAAGAGCTTCTGGAAGATGTAGGGATCGAGCTGTAAGCTTTTGCGGATCTTAAATACCAGTCAGAGAATGAGCGGACGAAAAAATAATGGAGGTGTAAAGTTGAAAAGAACGAACAATTCAAAATTGCGTATTATTCCGATAGGCGGACTGGAGCAGATCGGAATGAACATTACTGCCTTTGAATACGAAGACAGTATTATTGTGGTGGACTGCGGTTTGGCTTTCCCGGAGGACGACATGCTCGGGATTGATCTTGTCATACCGGATGTCACCTATTTACGGGATAATATCTCAAAAGTGAAAGGGTTTGTCATCACCCACGGACACGAGGACCATATCGGAGCGCTGCCGTATATCTTGAAAGAGATGAATCTTCCCATTTATACGACAAAACTTACGATGGGCATTATCGAAAATAAGTTAAGAGAACACAATCTGATGAGAAGTACGAAGCGCAAAGTCGTACGGCACGGACAGTCTATTAATCTTGGAAAATTCCGCATTGAGTTTATTAAAACAAACCATAGTATTCAGGACGCATCGGCCCTTGCGATCTATTCCCCGGCGGGAATCGTCGTACACACAGGAGACTTTAAGGTGGATTATACTCCGGTGTTCGGGGATGCTATCGATCTGCAGCGGTTTGCGGAGATCGGAAAGAAAGGTGTGCTTGCCCTGATGTCTGACAGTACGAATGCGGAGCGTGCAGGGTTTACCCAGTCGGAGCGTACGGTGGGACGAACCTTTGACCACCTGTTTGCGGAGCACAGCAATACGAGAATTATCATAGCCACCTTTGCGTCTAATGTGGATCGGGTGCAGCAGATTATCAATTCTGCCTATAAGTACGGCAGAAAGGTAGTCGTGGAAGGACGGAGCATGGTCAATATCATCTCCACCGCGGCGGAGCTTGGCTACCTGGATATTCCGAAGAACACGCTTATCGAGATCGACAAACTGAAGAACTATCCGCCAGAGAAGACGGTATTGATTACGACCGGAAGCCAAGGTGAGTCCATGGCGGCTCTTTCCCGGATGGCGGCGGATATCCATAAGAAAGTGACCATTATGCCGGGAGACACCGTTATTTTCAGTTCCAACCCGATTCCGGGCAATGAAAAGTCTGTATCCAAGGTCATTAATGAGCTTTCTGCCAAAGGGGCGAATGTCATTTTCCAGGATGCCCATGTATCCGGACATGCCTGCCAAGAGGAATTAAAGTTGATTTATTCCCTCGTGAAGCCGAAATATGCGATTCCGGTACACGGAGAGTACCGCCATATGAAAGCAAACGCGGGCATTGCGGAGCAGCTTGGAATTCCGAAAGAAAATATTTTCATTCTTCAGGCAGGAGATGTGCTGGAACTTGATGACAAGGGTGCAAGAGTAGCCGGTCATGTGCAGACCGGAGCGATCCTGGTAGACGGACTGGGAGTGGGAGACGTTGGGAATATCGTTCTCAGAGACCGTCAGCATCTGGCGGAGGATGGCATCCTGATCGTTGTGCTGACTCTTGCCAAGGGTACGAACCAGCTTCTTGCAGGACCGGACATTGTATCAAGAGGATTTGTCTATGTGCGGGAGTCCGAGGGACTGATGGAGGAGGCAAAGGAAGTCTTAAACGTAGCTCTTGAGGGCTGCTTAAACAGCAGAAACGCGGACTGGAGCAAGATCAAGCTGGTGATCCGGGATACGATGAATGAGTTCATCTGGAAACGGACGAAGAGAAGACCGATGATCCTTCCGATCATTATGGATGTGAATGTATAAAGAGGAAATGAACGATGATAGTGGATGAGAGGATCGTCGATTATATTCATTCATTGGAAACGCGAAACAGTGATATACTGGAGACGATTGAGCAGGAAGCACTAAAAGAGCGGGTTCCGATTATCAGAAAGGAAATGCAGAGCTTTTTAAAAGTGCTTCTGCTTTTGAAAAGGCCAAAGCGGATTCTGGAGATCGGAACCGCTGTTGCGTTTTCCGCGATTCTGATGAGTGAATATACAGAAGAAGACTGTATCATCGATACGATTGAAAATTATGAGAAACGAATTCAAAAGGCAAAGGAAAATATCCGCTGTGCCGGGAAGGAAGGGCGGATTCACCTATTAGAAGGGGACGCCATGGAGTGGATGCGAAAGCTGTCCGGGCCTTACGACGTTATTTTTGTCGATGCGGCAAAGGCTCAGTATCTTTCCTATTTTCCAGAGGTGATACGTCTTTTGAAAAAAGGCGGGATGCTGATCTCGGATAATGTTCTACAGGAGGGAGGGATCATGGAGTCACGGTTTGCCGTGGAACGCCGTGATCGAACCATTCACAGTCGAATGAGAGAGTATCTCTATCTGATCAAACATGACAAACGACTGGAGACAGCCGTCGTACCGATCGGGGACGGGGCGTCTGTCAGTATCAAGAAGGAGTGAATAAGATGCGCTATCCGGAATTATTAGTACCGGCCAGCAGTCTGGAAGTGTTAAAGACCGCAGTGATTTTCGGAGCAGACGCCGTTTATATTGGTGGAGAAGCTTTCGGCCTTCGGGCGAAAGCGAAGAATTTTTCCATGGAGGAGATGAAAGAAGGGATTGCTTTCGCCCATGAGCGCCAGGTAAAGGTCTATGTGACTGCGAATATTCTTGCACATAATACGGATTTGAATGGGGTGAGAGAGTATTTTCAGGAGTTAAAGGAAATTGGTCCGGACGCGCTGATTATCGCGGATCCGGGTGTCTTTGACATTGCAAAAGAAGTCTGCCCGGAGATTCCGCGCCATATCAGTACTCAGGCGAACAACACGAATTATGGAACATACCTGTTCTGGTACCGCCAGGGAGCGGAGCGTGTTGTGACGGCAAGGGAGCTTTCCCTGGCAGAGATTCGGGAGATCAGAAGACAGATTCCGAAGGATATGGAGATCGAGACTTTTATCCATGGAGCGATGTGTATTTCTTATTCGGGCAGATGTCTTCTGAGCAATTACCTGACCGGCCGGGACGCCAATCAAGGAGCATGTACTCACCCGTGTCGATGGAAATATTCTATCGTCGAGGAGACAAGGCCGGGAGAGTATATGCCGGTCTTTGAAAATGAGCGGGGAACTTATATCTTCAACTCTAAAGATCTCTGTATGATTGAACATATTCCGGAACTGATGGAATCTGGGATTGACAGTTTCAAAATCGAAGGAAGGATGAAGACGGCCCTTTATGTGGCTACGGTAGCAAGAACGTACCGGAAAGCCATCGACGATTATAAGGAGAGCCCGGAATGTTATGGGGCGCATATGGAATGGTACAAAGAGCAGATTGCAAACTGCACATACCGGAAATTTACTACCGGATTCTTTTTTGGAAAGCCAAGCGAGGAAACTCAGATTTATGACAATAATACGTACCTGAAGAATTACACCTACCTTGGTATTGTGGAGGAAAAAAAAGATGACCTGATTCGTCTGGAGCAAAAAAATAAATTTTCAGTAGGTGAGGAAATCGAGATTATGAAACCGGATGGGACGGATGTGACGACAAAGGTTCTTGCAATCTATGACAGTGAGCGGCAGGCGCAGGATTCGGCTCCACATGCAAGGCAGATTCTCTGGGTAAAGCTTGACAGAGAAGCGTCCCGATACGATCTTCTGAGAAAAAGGGAAGAATAAAAGAAGAAACGATTATGTAAAACACGGCAGCAGACGCCGTGTTTTTCGTTTTTCAGGAGTCAAAAAAGGTGCGGAGCTTTTCAATGGCGCTTTTCTCAATCCTAGAGACATAAGATCTGGAAATGCCAAGCTGCTTTGCAATTTCCCGCTGAGTCAGGATCTCCTCGTTGTAAAGCCCGTAACGGAGTTTCAGGACAAGGCGTTCCCGCTTTGACAGTTCTGATTCCACTTTCTGATAGAGTTTCCCGATATCATCCTGGAGTGTAATTTGTTCATCTACCTCTTTGGCGTCCGATTCCATGATATCAAAGAGCCGGATTTCATTTCCCTCTTTATCGGTTCCGATAGGTTCGTAAAGAGAGACTTCACCGGAGAGCTTTTTCCGGGAACGCATCAGCATCAGCAGTTCATTTTCGATACAGCGTGCCGCATAAGTGGCAAGCCGCACGCCTTTGTCCGGGTTAAAGGTCATTACAGCTTTGATCAGGCCGATCGTTCCGATAGAAATAAGATCCTCCGTATCTTCGGAAAGATGCTGGTATTTTTTGACCACATGTGCTACAAGGCGCAGATTATGTTCAATCAGGATGTATTTTGCTTCCAGATCTCCCTCAGTGTATTTCTGCATATAGTATTGTTCTTCGTCGGCCGTGAGGGGTTGTGGAAATGATTTCAAGGGAATACGCACCTCTTAACATGTTTGCTATCAGTCTATGAAAACGCGAGAATTTTTGTGCTTTTCCTAAATAAGAATTGACATTTAGGGACAGAGAGACTACCATAAAATCAGATCTGAATTCATCTGCCGTTCTGGCGGACCGGAAAATCACCGGTATTTCCAGGGAAAATCAGAAAAAGAATATGGGATTTGCAATGGTTAAATCAGCAGTGATAGACGGACTTGAGGTAAGAGAAGTCTGTGTGGAGGCGGACATAGGAAATGGTTTGCCTGTCTTTCATATGGTGGGATATCTGTCCTCCGAAGTCAAGGAGGCAGGAGAACGGGTGCGGACGGCGATTCGGCATACAAAAGTACGTCTCCAGCCACAGAGGATGGTGGTCAATCTTTCACCGGCGGATATCCGCAAGAAAGGAGCATCCTTTGACCTGCCGATTGCGGCGGCGCTGGTACTGGCATCGGGAAGTATCGAGAACAGGTGCCAAAACAAGGTATTGATGATCGGGGAACTCAGTCTGGACGCTAAAGTGCGGAAAGTCAAAGGCATCCTTCCTACCGTCTCTTTTGCCAGGAAGCACGGGTTTGAGATCTGTGTGATTCCACGGGAAAATGAAGCAGAGGGGCATCTCGTCCCCGGTATCGAGGTGATCGGAGTATCCACCCTTTCCGAAGTATGGGAGTTTCTGGAAGAGGGGAAAAAGCCTCATTGGGTCTCTGTTTCGGTTAGGAAAGAGAAAAGAACGGCAGGCAGACTGAACTATGCGGATATAAAAGGACAGAGTGTTTTAAAACGGGCCTCGGAGGTAGCGGCAGCCGGCGGGCATAATATTCTCTATATCGGGCCTCCGGGATCCGGGAAGACGATGGCAGCACAGAGGCTTGGGACGATTCTTCCGGATTTGGATGAGCGTACCAGTATGGAGACGACAACGATCTACAGTGCGGCGGGGCTTCTCGATGAAACGTCCCCACTTGTTGTGCGCCCGCCATGCAGGGAAGTCCATCACACGGTGACAAAGGCGGCATTGCTTGGCGGCGGCAGATATCCATCGCCTGGAGAGCTCAGTCTGGCAAACGGCGGTGTCCTCTTTCTGGATGAACTCTCGGAATTTCAAAGATCGGTACTGGATGCGCTTCGGGAACCGCTGGAGACAAAGCAGGTGCGGATTACGAGAAAGCAAGGCACTTATCTTTTTCCGGCTAATGTGCTGGTGGCAGCGGCCATGAACCCCTGTCCTTGCGGCAACTATCCTGACCTGGACCGGTGTCGTTGTACGCCCGGGGAAATCCACCGGTATCTCAGCAAGGTGAGCCAGCCGTTTCTGGATCGGATGGATCTCTGCGTGGAGACGCCCAAAGTCTCCTACCGGGAACTGATGTTGGACAATCAAAATGTGACTTCGGAAAGCATCTTAAAAAAAGTGATCCAAGCCAGGGAAATCCAGCGGGAACGCTATCAGGGGAGAATGTATGCCACAAACAGCGGAATGAATCTGGATGAGATCCGCCGCTTCTGCTGTCTGGAAGAAAAAGCACAGCGGATGATGGAACGTGCGTTTGAGATGCTTGGGCTGACCGCCAGGACGTACTTCCGGACATTGAGAGTGGCAAGAACGATTGCGGATCTGGAGGAGAGCGAACAGATACGGGGGTGTCATTTGGCGGAGGCCATCAGCTACCGCATGGTAGATCAGAAGATATGGGGGAATCAGAAACGATGAAAACAGAGAAAGAGTATGAATATTGGCTTGCGTCTTTACATGGGCTTTCCTCTGCAAAAAAGCGTTTATTAAAGGAGATCTTTCATTCAGCCAGGGCAGTGTTTAATATAGAAGAAACGGCACGAACATCCTGCTGGTTTTTGACGGAAACGGAGAAGGAAACTCTGAAAGCCCAGCAAAAAGAGGCGATTCTGGATGATAAGTGCAGAGCTTGGGAGCGGGCGAGGAAACAAGGGATCTGTCTTACCTGCTGGGGTGATCTGGATTACCCGGAAAAGCTGATCGGGATCGCCAAGCCCCCTTACGCTTTCTTTGGTACAGGGACGGACTGTTTTTCATTTTCAAAGGTGACAGCGGCCATCGTCGGCGCAAGAGACGCGACAGCCTATGGCAGGCAGATGGCATATGAGTTTGGCAGGGAGCTTGCAAAAGCAGGGATGGAGATCGTAAGCGGAATGGCAAGAGGAATCGATGCAAAAGGTCTGGAGGGTGCTTTTGCGGCGGGAGGCAGACATTGTGCGGTCCTTGGATGCGGAGTGGATCTCTGTTACCCTAAGGAAAACCGGATGCTCTATCAGAAACTCCAGAGAAAGGGGGCGCTGCTGTCTGAGTATGTACCCGGAACGCCGCCCCTGGCAGGAAATTTTCCACCCCGAAATCGGATTATCAGCGCACTTTCAGATGTGGTACTTGTGATGGAGGCCAGGAAAAGAAGTGGCTCTTTGATTACGGCGGATTTTGCCTTGGAACAAGGGATCGACGTCTACGCCCTTCCAGGACCTGTCACCAGTTCGTTAAGCCAGGGATGTCACCAGCTCATTCGGCAGGGAGCAGGTATTCTCATTTCCCCGGAAGAATTCCTCTCGGATTTGCCGTATAAATTACAGAAATTACTCATAAAATTCAGTGAGAAATCCAATGAAAATGAAATAATGCTTGAAAGTCCTGAAAAATTGTTGTATAGTGTTCTGAGTTTGGAGCCAAAAAATATCCAAAAGATCGAGGAGGAGCTTTCCCTCACAAGAGGCGAGATCATGGAGGGTCTGCTGAATCTGGAGATGAATGGATGGATCCAGGAAGTTTCAAAAAATGATTATATCCGATTGAAATAAAAATGGATGTTGGATGGAGGAATAGGAATTATGGCACGATATCTGGTGATCGTAGAGTCACCTGCGAAAGTGAAGACAATCAAAAAATTTCTGGGCAGCAATTATGTGGTAATGGCGTCCCAGGGACATGTGCGGGATCTGCCAAAAAGTCAGCTTGGTATCGATGTAGAGCATGATTTTGAGCCGAAATATATTACGATCCGGGGTAAGGGAGATATTCTCGCACAGCTTCGCAAAGAGGTCAAAAAGGCGGACAAGATTTATCTTGCGACTGACCCCGACCGGGAAGGGGAAGCGATTTCGTGGCATCTGACCATGGCTTTGAAGCTTGAGGGCAAAAAGGTGTACCGGATCAGCTTTAACGAGATCACGAAAAATGCGGTCAAAGAATCCATCAAGAATGCCAGAGAGATTGATATGAACCTGGTGGACGCGCAGCAGGCGCGAAGAGCTCTTGACCGGATCGTAGGATACCGGATCAGTCCGCTTCTGTGGAAGAAAGTAAAGCGAGGATTAAGCGCCGGTCGTGTTCAGTCTGTTGCTCTTCGTATCATTGCGGATCGGGAGGCGGAGATCGACGCCTTTATTCCGGAAGAGTACTGGACGCTGGATGCGATTCTGAAAGTACAGGGAGAGAAAAAGCCTCTGCGCGCCAAGTTTTATGGGACGAAACAGGAGAAGCTGGTGATTCATTCTGCCGAGGAGGAAGAAAAGATCAGAAAGGCGCTCGAGGATGCCCAATTCCAGGTTGCCGAAATAAGAAAAGGGGAGCGGACTCAGAAGTCCCCACTTCCATTTACAACCAGTACTCTGCAGCAGGAGGCGTCCAAGGTCCTGAACTTTGCCACGCAGAAGACCATGCGTATCGCACAGCAACTCTATGAAGGGATCGATATCAAGGGGCAGGGCACTATCGGTATCATCACCTACCTGCGTACGGATTCCACGCGTATTTCCGAGGAGGCGGAAGCTTCAGCAAGAGATTATATCGCAGGAACCTATGGCCCGGAATACGTGGCGGACGCGGAGAAGAAAAAGGACGGTGGAAAGAAGATCCAGGATGCCCATGAGGCGATCCGTCCGACGGATATTTCCAGAACACCTGCTATGGTGAAAGAGTCTCTCTCCAGAGATCAGTTCCGTCTTTATCAGTTGATCTGGAAACGTTTTGTAGCGAGTCAGATGCAGGCGGCCAGATTTGAGACGACATCTGTCAAGATCGACGCAGGAGAATACCGCTTTACGGTAGCGGCTTCCAAGATTGCTTTTGATGGGTTCCGTTCTGTTTATGTACAGCCGGATGAGGAGAAGGCGGAGAATAATGTCCTTTTAAAAGGACTGGATGAACATTCTGTTCTGACAAAAGAAGAGTTTGACAGCAAGCAGCATTTTACACAGCCACCGGCGCACTACACGGAGGCGTCCCTTGTAAAGGCGTTGGAGGAGCTGGGCATCGGACGCCCGAGTACGTATGCACCGACCATCTCCACCATCATCGCCAGACGCTATGTGGCAAAGGAAAATAAGAACCTCTATCTGACAGAATTGGGAGAGGTAGTCAATCATATGATGCTGCAGTCCTTCCCAAGCATCGTGGATGTGAACTTCACGGCAAACATGGAAGGTTTACTGGATAAGGTAGCAGAAGGGAAGGTGCAGTGGAAATCGGTCATCAGTAATTTTTATCCGGATCTGGAAGATGCCGTGGAAGTGGCGGAGAAGGAACTGGAGGAAGTCAAGATCGAGGATGAAGTGACCGACGTCATCTGCGAAGAATGTGGCAGAAATATGGTAATTAAATATGGCCCCCACGGAAAGTTTTTGGCGTGTCCGGGTTTTCCAGAATGTCGCAATACGAAGCCGTACCTGGAAAAGGCAGGAGTATCCTGCCCGAAATGCGGTAAAGACGTGGTGATCCGCAAGACGAAAAAGGGAAGACGTTACTATGGGTGTGAGGATAATCAGGAGTGTGATTTTATGTCCTGGCAGAAGCCTTCCGACCAGAAATGTCCGAAATGCGGCAGCTATATGGTAGAAAAGGGGAACAGGCTGGTTTGTTCTGACAGCACCTGCGGTTATGTGGAAAAGAAAGAAAAAAATTAATTTCCGAAATTCATTGATAATACTGAAATTGTATGATAATATTAAAATATGATCCGCATATTCTATAATTTGTTCGTACAATTACATGGGACAACGTCGTGAATTTGAATGGAGGAAAATTATGAGTGTACAATTATTGGATAAGACAAGGAAGATAAACAAATTGCTTCACAATAATAGTTCCAGCAAAGTTGTTTTCAACGATATCTGTGAAGTGCTTACAGAAATTCTGAATTCAAATATCCTTGTAGTGAGTAAAAAGGGAAAAGTTCTGGGAATCAGCAAGCAAGAAGCGATCCGTCCGCTGACAGAGCTGATCGAAGGTGAAGTGGGCGGACATATTGATACTATGCTGAACGAACGGCTTCTGAGCGTATTATCAACGAAGGAGAATGTCAATCTTCAGACATTGGGATTTGATGCCGCGACGGCAAAAGGATATCAGGCGATTATTTCTCCGATCGAAATTGCGGGGGAGAGATTGGGAACCCTGTTTATTTACAAGCAGGATGAAGTGTATGAGATCGACGATATCATTCTCAGCGAGTACGGGACGACGGTAGTAGGGCTGGAGATGCTCCGTTCAGTCAATGAAGAAAATGCGGAAGAGACGAGAAAAGAGCACATTGTCCAGTCGGCAATCAGTACCCTGTCCTTCTCGGAATTAGAAGCTATCATTCATATTTTTGATGAGCTTGACGGAATGGAAGGAATTCTGGTCGCAAGCAAGATTGCTGATAGGGTAGGAATCACAAGATCTGTGATTGTAAACGCACTGCGGAAGTTTGAAAGTGCGGGTGTTATCGAATCCAGGTCTTCCGGAATGAAAGGAACATATATTAAAGTCGTAAACGACTATGTGTTCACTGAGCTTGAGAAGATAAAAAAGGAAAAGCAAAAATAAAAGGCATTGGAACAGTAGGATATGCAAAAGGAAAGGGAGCGTCAGTATTCTGAGGCTCCCTTTTGGGAAAGGAGAAACAAAAGATGTACGAGGACGGAGCAGCAGTTCTGCAGATGAAGCGTGTGTTTTTAAAGGCGGAAAAATATAATCGAAAAAAATATATGACAAGAATTCGTTCCTTTGACAAGGAGGCGGAGGAGATGACACTTTACACAAGCAGGGGTGATGTAAATGAAATTTCACTAGACGCCGTCTATGAATGTATCTTCGAGGTGAAGGAAGGACGGTTTGGATGTGAGGGTGTGATTCTGAAACGTTTCCGCGACCAGGAGAAAGATCAGATCGTCTTTCGGATCCAGAACGGCTTTTATAAAGTGTAACCGGATGGAATAGAGCAGTTTGGCCATGACAGCTTGAGCTTTTGTGAATTTGTGTATAGCTGGACTGTTACGGACAGAATTATAAACGAATTATAAAGAATAAGAATGGATGTTGACAAATAAAATGGAGAGTGCTATTTTATTACTAGAGCGTTTTAGCACTCCAATACAACGAGTGCTGATAAGTGATAGAAAGTGAAGGAGGAACAAGCATGAAATTAGTACCATTAAGTGACAGAGTTGTATTAAAACAGATGGAAGCAGAAGAAACCACCAAATCCGGAATTGTACTTCCAGGGCAGAATAAAGAGAAACCGCAGCAGGCAGAAGTTGTCGCTGTAGGACCGGGCGGATTGGTAGACGGAAAAGAAGTGGAAATGAAAGTGTCTGTAGGAGATAAAGTCATTTATTCAAAATATGCAGGTACAGAAGTAGAGCTTGACGATGTAGAATATATCATCGTAAGACAGAGCGATATTCTCGCAGTGATTGAAGCCTAAATCAGACAGAAAATAATTTGAAATATCATTATGGAGGGATTAGAAATGGCAAAAGAAATCAAATATGGAGCAGAAGCCAGAACAGCGCTGGAAACAGGTGTGAATAAGCTTGCTGATACAGTCAGAGTGACACTTGGACCAAAAGGAAGAAATGTTGTATTGGACAAATCATTCGGTGCGCCGCTGATTACAAATGATGGTGTGACAATCGCAAAGGAGATCGAGCTGGAAGATGCATTTGAAAACATGGGCGCACAGCTTATTCGTGAAGTTGCATCCAAGACAAACGACGTGGCAGGAGATGGAACGACAACGGCAACCGTTCTTGCTCAGGCAATGGTTCACGAAGGTATGAGAAACCTGGCAGCAGGCGCAAACCCGATCGTACTGAGAAAGGGTATGAAAAAGGCGACAGATCTAGCTGTAGAAGAAATCGCAAAGATGAGCAGCAAGGTAAAAGATAAAGCACAGATCGCAAGAGTAGCGGCTGTATCATCCAGTGATGATGAAGTTGGAAATATGCATAGGTATTAATGCATTAAGTATCCATATTCGTGCTATTAAAGCAATGAGTTCTGTCAGGATAGATATATACATGACTGTATAAGGTGGATATCCGGATTTTAATACAATATAGGATATTGGTATATCCAGCAATGTAATCACTAAAATTATGGTTTGAAATAGTTTTATTTTTCCTTTTGCTTGTATAGCAGTGGCTACAGGTCCAGTTATACTGTTTATTAAAGTTACAATCAATACCAATCGTAAAAACATGACAGTATATTCTGGTACAATACCTAGCCAAAGATTTAATATATAAGGAGTTTTGATAAGTACAGGTAATGTTAAATACAGTAAGAGGAAAAATGAATAACGGGAACTATTATGTACTAATACCATCATTGAATTTGTATCTCCCATTGCATATCGTTTAGTTATTTGCGGTTTCATTGCAATTTGGAAGTTTGATACAAAATTATAAATTCCGGCATTTACTTGATAGGCTACACCACGTGCTGCGTTTACTGCAGGTCCGAAAAATAGATTGATTAGTATATTTATTCCTTGCATTTTGAGTGAATATCCGATGTTACCTAAAAAGCTCCATCCGGCAAAGCTTAACATTTTATGTAGTAATTGTTTATCTATGTCATTTCGAAACTTACATTCTTTAAAATACTTTTTGCAATATAAAGTATACATGATGCTTATCAATAAAGTGACGAAAGACATTAAGATTGCATATAAAATTAGTTTATCTGACGCTGAGCCCTTCAACAAAAAAACAATCGCTAATTGTAATATAACTTCAAGTATACTTACATAGGCATATACTTTCATATGTTCATGGGCTACTATACTGGCATTATAGGGAACGCTGAATATTTTAATAATGAATGTCAGGATTGAGAATTGGAACACCCAATTTGCAGCAATTATTCTTGAAGTTGGTATATTCATTTTATGATTGAGAAACCATAGACCTACTGTTT
>OLSM01000073.1_pt1 | contig 102301 bp, 126 predicted proteins | sample 1672721 | NCBI WGS metagenome assembly OLSM01 (sample SAMEA3136717, study PRJEB25190) | human gut metagenome
GCGCCGGCGCAAAAGTAGCAAGTGGAAGAGCGCATATTTAACAAAATAGTAAGACTCAATATCAAAATAGTATTGGACTCGTCAATAAAGGGGAACTCGAATATAACTGCCAGGATACATCCAATGCTCTAAAAGATGCTTATTCAAAATTGACCGGAACTTCTATTTTCAACGGATTATTATACGCCAAAAAAACTGGATCAGCTTCCCCAGCTTATTGGAGAATTGAAGGTTTAAAATCAAGTAATAAGTACGGGTACATAAAAATAACGTCTTATGTAAATGATATGGAAGAACATAAATATGTTTTGATGAACGGAATTTGGTCATGGATTTCTTAAACTTTATCTCCTCGAAAACTAAAAAAGTAAGAAACTTCTCCAGAATTATTCAAACGAAAAGATCGTATTGTGTTTGGTTCCCCGATAACCAATAACATCAAATCATATGTACCGCCAGAGTTTTTAGATACAACTCCTCTACCGCTGGAAGATACTTTTCCATTGCTGACTTCATTCATAAAGGTTCCGGAACAATATATAGGATAACATTTGACTTCCGGAAGTTTTGAAATTATTTGTAATAGTTTAGAAACCGAATCGACATAGATATTGCTCTTACTATTTAGTTCACTACTGTCTGCTTCCTGTCCTACAATGGGAACAGGAGGTGAATGGAGAATGATAGAGAAAGTAATTAATGGAGTGGTAGCGGCGATGCAGGAAGATCTGACAGACGAACAGCTTCGGAAGTTGGAAAATGTATTGTTGGTACAACTCCACGGGCTGAAAATCGAGGAGGAATGTATGGAACTTGTTGTTAGTGAGAGGCACTGGGAGAAGATCCTGCGGTTGTATATCGCCAGTAAACGGCTTGAGAATTGTGCAGAAAGTACGTTGCAGAATTATGAGCGGTGTATCCGGATGCTGATGGAGGCGCTGAATAAACGGCTTCCGGACATTACGACCAATGACTTGCGGTTTTATTTGGCGATATATCAGGAACAGAGGAAGATTTCTATATCTTACATGGAAACTCTGCGGCATTACATATCCAGCTTTTTCAGTTGGGCAGCGGATGAGGGGTACATTGTCCGGAATCCGGCTCGGAGGTTGAAACGAGTAAAGGTGCCGCAGAAGATCAAGAAGCCTTACACGGCGGAGGAGAGGGAACATCTAAAGGATATTGCCAAGACGCAAAGGGATCTGGCGATCATGGAGTTGTTGTATAGTACGGCTGGAAGAATTGGTGAAGTGGTGGCAATCAATCGGGAGGACATTGACTTTTATAAAAAGGAGATTGTCATCTGGGGGCAAAAGGGGAAGAAAGAACGGACGGTGTATCTGACGGACGGATGTATCTACCATCTACGGAAGTATTTGGATAGTCGGAAGGACAGCAATCCAGCGCTGTTTGTTTCCCTCCGGCGCCCATACAAGAGAATCGGAAAGAACGGTATTGAAGCAATGCTGAGGAAGCTGGGGCTTACAGCCGGGATCCATGCCCATCCACACAAATTTAGGCGGACGATGCTGACGGACGGCGGCGCACGAGGGATCCCGCTTCAGGAACTACAGGCATACGCAGGCCATACCAAGGCCGATACGACGATGTTGTATATATCAGTTAAGCAGGAGGCGGTAAAAGCATCGTTCATGCGGTGTATCGCATAAGGAAGGTATAAAATATAGGAGATTTAAAGCCGGCCGTATGGGTGGCTTATTCGTTGCGCCGGCGCAAAAGTAGCAAGTGGAAGAGCGCATATTTAACAAAATAGTAAGACAAGCGTATATGCAACGTCCAAACAGGATTTTCTTAACCTTGGAACCAAATTGAAAGTTGGAATTAGTTATCCGCTCTATTTGTCAGCGACTGCAATGCAAGAAATAACTAACGCTACTTATACAATTACCGGAAAAGGTATTGTATATGTAGGTGCCGGAAACCAAATGGATATTCTTTGTATGATTGGGGCAGGAGATGTAATTCTGACCGGGCGTATTTATGCTGACCAAGATCCACTATTATACCGAATTAAAACCGAAAAAATTGTGTAGTCGTACAAATAGGAGGCAGGGAATGGAAAGAATTTGACAGAATTAACTTTAAGTTTTCTATGTTATAAAAACTTCCAATCTTTCCATTGCAAAGGCGATCCAGATTTTCCTCTTACCGCAATGCCAGACGCCCCACTGAATGATCCAAAAACTAACTGCGACATTACTGAGCCATAGTCAATAGTAAGTGCGAATCCATAAACGGATTTTTGGTTTATCAGAGCGCCGTTTACATACGAAATCTTGGTTTTCTCCATTTCGTCAAGTTGTAAGATGTCTGTCACAACATTTGAAGCTTCAAATGTCTTACTATTTAGTTCATTAAGTGCCGCCACCAATGTCTTTGTCCCCTGGTCTAGGGTAAAGGTTTTGGAAGTCAATTTGTTCAAAATTGCCGTTGCCAGCTTGTCGTAATCAATCAGATACTCTTCCGACGCTCCTGACAGAAGTACTTTGTCACCTGTTACCGGCTCCGTTTTTGTTGGTAATGCATTAATCATCTGATCTGCCACGTTTAATCTCTCCTTTACGTTTCTATCCATGTCGTCAGTCTATTGCCTTTTCTCGTTTTCAAATAGGCTCCTGACCTTGTTTTCAGATATCTTGTTTCGTAGGTAATAAATCGCCCAATGTAGGTAGACCCGAAGCCTACATCCGTTTTTTTTACCGTGATCCCATATCCGTAGCCGATGTACTTCTCACCTGACTCGCTTTTCGCCCACCAGGTAAACCACCGGCTTGTAAACGTGCTTGTCACGTCTTTCCCCTCTTTATAGACTTTCGCTGTCAACGTCACGGTGTTATTCCCATTGTCGTTGTACTGGACGTTAAAGAGTAGCGTGTTGTCCGTTACTCCTATGATATCTGTCTGCATACTGGATATATCCGCCTGTATCCCTTTCATGCCCGTCTGGATGTTTGTCACGTCCGTCCGGATCGTCTGCATCCCTTTCCGGACTTCGTCGATATCCTCCGCCAGCCCTTCCGCATCTGTCAGCACAATCACACTCTGGCTGTCCAGTTCATTCAGCCCGCCCGACGAGTACAGGGTACAGCGGATCGCCTTGACATTCCCACTAGACGGCGTGTAATTCTTCCAGAGCTCATCAGCCGCAGACATATACTTCTGCGCATAGTCCGTCCCGTCGGTGCTCTCCTCGATCTTGTAACGGCCTATGTAGTCCGTCAGCAGAACTCCATCGTTATACTGTGCATAAAAAGTCACCTGGGACGGCATCATCGTGCCATCCTGCTGTTTCCGGATCACTAGCGTGCTGCACCGCAGATTGTAGGACACACCGATCTTACCGTCTGGAGCCTTGCTGATCGAGAAGCGCTTCTTGATGTGTGCGCCGCCGGTACGGACAACCAGGTACTTTCCATCTCGGGTTGTCAGTTTGTTGCCGGATTGGTCTGTCAGGTACATATCTCCTGTCCCGTAAAGGGCGTCAATATCCACCCATCCGTCATCGGTTGTCATGCCTGTTACCTGATACGTCTTTGTCTGGGCGTTCCAGGTTCCGGTCACGCCATTGGACTTCGTGACCTCATACGTTGCTTTTGCCGATACATCCGCATCCCCGGAGTAGACGGTGATTTTTGTGCTACAGTCCGAATAGTCCCCGCCGGATCCGTCCGTATTCGTATGTACCACATGCGCTTCGTTGCTGAGTACGGCGCTGATCGCATCCAGCGTATCAATCCCTTTGACCGCTTCCAGGGCTTTCTGTGCAGCGTCTTGGGCTGCATCCGCCGCTGACCCTGCCATCGTGATCTCACTTGACATCTGAGAATAAACCTGGCTCAGATTCTGGTTCTTCTCATCAAACCAGATCCGGCTGCTCTTTAAAACCTCCGTGGATCCGTTCATTTCCTCAAAAAGGCTGACGATATCCAGCTTGCTTCCTGCGATGGCCGCATCGTCCGCTACCATATCATTAACAATCATCCCGTCGGCAATCGCCCCAGGATGGATCCCCTCATCGTCGATCAGGGTTCCGGTGCCCTCCGCATTAAACAGAGCAAAGGTAAAGTCACCATTTGCGTCCAGACCTGCCTGCATCCGGACTGTGCCGTTTTTGTCTTTCCACTGCTGTGTGGCGCCGACAATGGAGATCCCGCCATCATCCGACTCGATCCGGAACTTATTTGTGCTGATCGTTCCGGCCAGAAGGTCGTTGACTGTCACCGCCTGCATGACGGCGTTGCGGATCAGAGCGCTGTCAATCACGGCATTGGCCGATGTAAGGTGGATGTTTTGGAGGTCGCCGATCCCAGCATTTCCGGAGAGCAAGGACTTGATATTGGCGCTGTCGGTTTCTAAGACATTAATGACTGCATGGATTGCTTCCAAATTCCCCGCTGTTAAATCTTCAAATTCACCATATTCAACTTCCAAATTTTGAATGTGAGCATTAACAGCTTCCAAATTTTGAATGGTTGCATATGTAATTTTTGCCGTATCAACATCGAGTTTGTTTATCAGCGCATGATCGATCAAAACAAGCTGTGCATAGTATCGATCCATTTCGTTTGTTTTAGGACCTATAAACCCATTTACCTGCTCAGATTCCGACTTTCCAGACGCTTCCACTTCCGTTGTAAGACCACCATCAAATTCTACAGTTAAAGACATAACTGGCACTTTATAGGATGTTCCGTTTTTGTCTTTTACTGTTAGAATATCCCATGGATCAATACACGGGTCTCCCAGAAACCGAATTGATCCCGGCATATATGCAAAATCTCCAATAACGTCCCATACGGAATTTAAAATAGCTTGTGTCATAAATGGATTAGAGAAGCTGATTTCTCTTGTGCCACTCCCTGCACTTACTGAAATATCATTTCCTTCTTCATCTTGTCCCATATAGCACGTGATTTTCTCTACAATGTATGGAATATCACTATGTGTAAAACCATCCCAATACCGATTCGTATTGATTTCATAATTAGAATCTATATATGTTCTGATTTCAATTTCTCCGGTTCTATTGCATATTGCAAAGCCACCGTACATCTGAGCAATATAGGAAAGTACCTCTCTACACGTATAGCCAACTGGCTTGTTTATACTTAAAGAATCTAAACCTTCCGTTACAACCGGAACTCCAGTTAGATTTTCAATTTCTGATAAAACCGCCGTTGTGGTAGTCTTGTCCGGAAGACTTAGAAAACATGGAACCTCCATTTTCATCATGCGATCATATGCAGTAATTGAAATGACATCCTCTTGTTTGTCCGGCTTCTTAGTTGTAAAATACCCCATTGGCACATATTCAACCAATCCGTTAACTTCCAAGCCAAACTGAAGTAATAGTTCTTTACTTTCAAATTGAACATCCATGCTCTCAAGAGTCATCTCAATATATTGAGAAACGGCAGATCCAACCGTGAAATCATCTCCACGATTAGAACCGCCGTTTACCTTTATACTCTTTATTCCAGACGTTATTATTGTATCATCAATAGAAATAAGAGCCTTAAATGTTCTGGAGTCTTCTTTAATCAACTGAGAAAAGGCATCTGAAACTTGATACATTTCCTATCACTCCATCCGTTTTTTACATAGCAATCATAAATTGCAAAATTTCCAAATCTTCTGGTGTAAGGGCGTCAAATTTACCATCGTCACACCGTTCTATGTCTTCCAATGTTACGGTATGGATCTGAAACTCTATTTCAATTTCCAGAAGCTCGTTCATCTCCTCAGCATAGGCTTTCCGGTCTTTCAGCACATACTCATTTCCATTTGTCTGATTCTGTCCGTTTTCATCTTTCGCACAGTACTTTTCCAGAATCTCAGCACGTGCCTCTTCATATGCCTGTGCCGCTGATTCCATAGCTTTCATATTTTTGTTGATTGCAAAGCCAACCTTGATCGGGAGCTGCTTCCTTTTGATTTTGGCAATTCCATTAAAAACTGCCACCATCTGTTTATTCTTGATCTTCATTACTCTGCTTCCTCCTTCTTCTGATTGTCATCTGTATCTTCTGATCCTCCTGCCTCCTGGGTCTGCTGGTCTTCCAGATCAAATAGCAAGTTATCAAAGTCAACCATATCTTTGCGGCATTCCGCCTTATTTGCCTCGTACAGATCCAAATCCTGAATGGTCTTACTGCTGTTGCTCCGGCCAGACTCAGGGATTTGGGCAGACATATAAACTGCGATTCGATCTCCACTTTCTTCATTATGGATTATTGATTGATAAGATAATGATATACTTTTTGTTCCTTTTAACATCGTTTTTTCCTCTCAATTCTGTTTATTTTTCAATCAAATCTACTTTTACACCGTTATATGTAAGCATTCCATTTACATAACTGTATACAGGATATGTCGGAGTACCTGCATAAAACCTTTTGGTGATCCGACTGTTACTTCCTGGATCCAGGAAAGTCACATAAAAAAAGGCGGGGGAAATAGCAGCATCAATAATTGCCACATCCTCCCGACTTAAAGGCGGCCACTCACACTGTAATTTATATTTGATCCCTACTAGATCTCCTATTAAATTACCGTCAGCCGCCCTCCCTGTATTCGCAGACCAGACTTTTTCTTTTGTAATCGTTAATCCTTCTTTTTTCAAGGTTGGCATCGTAACACTGCCAATCACAAGAGGCTGACTCACGATACCACCTCCTAATACACAAATCCAAAGTTTGGATCCGATCCTTTCATCTCATTATATTTTTTTACGATTTTTGTGACCAGCTTACCGCCATCAATCTCAAGAGTTATATGAACGTCCCCATTTTTCCCTCCGACTGATTGAGACATGGCCGCTAAAACCGCATTGTAGATTGCAGGTCCCACACCTTCTGCAATACCAGAAATAATCTGATTATTATTTGCAACCACATTTCGGTTTCCCATTCTTCCTACAAGTTCTGGCCCGCGTTCATTGGCTATAAACAATTCCCCCATATTGGGAAAACCACCCTGAGCATACCACTTGACTTTGAACCGAGGGATTGATATTACCTTATCACCAACACTTTGCTTGGAATAAGATGATATATTCATGTGTGGAGTAGGAATATGTACAGATTGCAATCCTCTTTTGAATGAATTCGCCGCATTTTTTCCAACCGTGTACATACTTGACATTGCGCTACTTACTTTTGATGGAAATGACCGAAATACAGACACGCATGAATTCATTTCACTTTTTGTTACGTTCACCATTGATTTCCAATTTGATCGATAGGAACTGATAATAGAGTTCATAGAAGACGAAATACTATTTTTCATATTTCCCATTTTTTGCGAGACGCTTGTCTGCATCTGGCCTATTGCACTGGTCGATGTAGAACTGATAGAACGCCATTTTGACTCAAAAATATTTCCAACTTGGTTCATCGTACTTGATACGATGCTCTTCACAGAGTTCATTTTTGACTTCACAGAGCTATCAATTCCGTTAATCGAAGAATCCACCTGTCTTTTGGAATTCGACCATGCCTTTGACGTATCGGATTCCGTTCCTGACCAAGTTTCTTTTACCTTGCGGCCGATTGATCCGAAAATATTTGATGCGCCACTCTTCATGCTTTCCCAGATATTTCCTGCGGTTTTCTTCGCACTCGACCACAAATTTGAAGTTGCTGACTTCGCTCCCTCCCAAGCCTTGGAAACGCTGTCCTTGATGTTCGTGAATTTTTCAGAAGCCCATGATTTCAGATTGTCCCATGTTTTAGAAAGTGAAGTGCTGATTTCAGACCATTTTTTCGATGTCCAGTCTTTCACCTGATTCCACTTTTCTCCGACCCAATCTTTCACTTTCGATGCTGCATCCTTGATCTCATCCCAATGAGTCACGATCAGAGCAACTCCACCAGCAATTCCAGCAATCAATAGACCTGTTGGGCTGAAAATCTTCGTTCCGATACTGGTTAATATCGGGCCAGCTTTTGCAACAACCGTAGACGCCGCTGAGGAAATTTTAGGGAAAATCGTACCAGAGATAAAATCAACTCCAGTCTTTATGGCAGGAGCCGCCGTGGTTGTAATAAAATCTCCAATACCCGTAAACGCCTTGCCTGCTAATCCTGCAACCTTAGAAGCCGCCGAACCGATTTTAGAGAACAAACCGCCTTCACCAGTGATAAGCCTAATTCCATCTGCCACTTTAGGAACAACATTTGTTTTTATTAATTCACCGAATCCACCAAACGTATTCGACGCTTTTGTTATCCATTCGGAAATGCTCGTTGACAAGTCAACAAAGCCAAATACGCCTTTCAGTAACGCCAAAGCACCTACGAACGCAACAAACACTGTTCCTGTTCCTGTATCAAACAATCCAGACAACATTCCACTAAAGGCTGTCCAGATGATATCTCCGACCGTAAGCAAGATACCGCCCCAGTCGATCTTTCCAAGGAATTCTCCGATTGCAACACCTATCGCATTCCAATCTGTTCGATGTACTACATCTTGGAATGTACCTAACAACTTCATTACAAATCCACTTAACGAAGCTCCTAATTCATCCCATTTTGTTTTGGTAATGAAATTATTGATTCCAGTGGTTATATTGACCGCTATTTCGTCCCATGGAACAGTGTTCGTGAAATTTTGTAAGATTGTTGAAAATCCATTCAAACCATTCGCCAATGTAAGCCCAATAGATGGAAAGTCGATTTTCTGGAACACTCCTGCAACAGCGTTTCCGAGCGCAATGCCGAGTTCAGCCCATCCAGTGATTCCAGCATCACTTCTTCTCGACATATCACTTACAAATCCAGAAAGAAAATCCCACGCAATCATAAAATAATTTCCAAGTGCATTTCCTAGGTTTGTCCATTCTATCTCGTCAATAGCTCCTCGTAATCCAGTGGATATTTTCTCTCCGATTAACTTAAACTTGATTCCACGTTCTTCATCGAATAATAAATTGAATGTATTAACGAGAGTATTAATTCCTGCACCGACAGTTCTTCCCATCAAATCCCAGTTGATGTTATCAACAAGGCTGTTGAATGTAGTCGTGAACGCATTGCAGAAATAAGTAATCTTTGGACCTACGTTCTTCCAATTGATTGCATCGTACAACTTCTGCAATCCTGTGTTGACTCCATCGGCTAAGATTTCTCCAAGCCCTTCCCAGTCTTTAGCAAGGAACGCTTCACGGAGTTTCTTGGCAAAGTCTGCTAATGGGCCATCAACCTTAACGGTTTCAAACATTTCTGACGGTGACAGATCTAATCCACCACCTCCGCCACTACCTGAACCATTTCCACCTCCGGAGCCAGATCCTGCGTTAGGATCATTTAAAATATTCAACTGGTCAAATCCTAAAACTGTTCGTTGAAGCTTTTTTGCGGATTTGTTGGCATCATCCAGCCCTTTCCCTGCATCATTTCCAGAAGATCCAACATCTGCAAGTGATGCTCCGTAGTTTTGCACCACCTTTTTGGCATGTACAACAAATCCCTTTCCTGTAAGCGCCGCAAAAAATGTTCCGATTGCATTTAAAGCCCCGGCAATCATATTGATGAAACTCTGAATATATGGTGCCACCACATTCACAATAGGTGCAAATGCCGCCGCCCACGCATTTTTCAGATATGTCAATGCGGATACCATCGATGAAATACTCTGATTATACGCATTGCTGTACTGTACGAGATTGTTGGAACCCTCAGCAATCGCCCGCTGGATCATGCTGATTCCTTGAAATACAAAAGAAAAAAGGACAGATGATCCGATCATCCTGCCCCACGACATCCCCTTATTTGTTTGTTGTTGCAATCCAAAAACCGCATTTCTCATACGGCCAAGCTGTTCTATTGGATAAGCCAGTCCTTTCCCCAGTTTTCCAAGCGTTGATAAAAAACCAGAAACCGCCCCAGATGCTTTCTTGAAACCACTTCGCACAGTTGTAGTGAATTTTTTTACTTTAGAAGTGGATGAACTGAATGCATTTCCGATGCTCTTCAATCTGGATGCACTGCCGGACTTACCAACCTCAGCATTTGCAGAATCACGAAGAGCCTTGTTATACTGCTTCTGTTTTGCTGTTAGAACCGCAAGTTCCTTGGCCTTTTCATCGTACTCTGGATCGCCTTGCTTAAATCCCTGAGAAGCAATTTCAAAGAGTTCTTTTTTCAGTTTTCGAATCTGAGCCTCATATGTCTTGAGTTCTTGATCGTCCAACGATTTTTTAAAGTTGTTCATTTTAGAACCGACAGATGAAGCGCTTTCTCCTACTTCATCTAACTGCTTCTTAAACTCTGCGGCTCCATCTCCGAATGTCATATCCAGAGCTTCATTAACATCTACCGAATACGAAGTCTCTGGAAGGGAAATATTGCTTTCACCTTTATCTGGAAACGAACTTAAATAACTTCTGGATCTACCCAAAATATTATCTAAGTACGCAAGCTGTTTTATTGTATTAGAAAAATCAACCTCGCTATCAGCTTGTCTTGCTACCTCATACAAATCTAAGAACTTTTCTTCTACCGCATCAATGTATTTAATGAGATCATCTTCTGTCTTGAATGTAGGTAACTCAAACTCTTTTCCAAGCCCTTTAAATTCCTCAATTGCAGAATCAATCTCAGAATTCTCTTTTCCGCCTGACTGTGTAAGAGCTCCACCCAACTCACGAAACAGCCTCTGTCTTTTCTCGATTTCATCCCCAAGATCTGCGGTTGCGTTCCTTGCCCTCTGGATTTTATACACAAGTTTATCATACGCTTTTCCAAGCTCTCTTGGTTGCTCAACAGAAATCTTTTCATCCAGTGCAGCGCTATATCTCCTTGCCTCTCTCTGCATCTTGGCTTGTTCTCTTTGCAATTCTCGGAATCCCATGTCGGAATAATCAATGCCTAATCCAGCTTTGCCATATTTATCGAATAAATCATCGATTGACCTTGCTGTCTTATCAAAATCCGCATTTTCAACAGATGGGGCTTTTCTTGCTTTTGGCTTTTTAACCATGGAATCCATAGTTTTCTGCGCAGATTCAAGCCCAGAAAAATCGAACTTAAATGATTCTGAAAGAGACTTCATTTCAGAAAGAGAACTGTTAAATGCGTCACTTTCTGCTTTTGCCACTCTCAGTTCTGTGTTCAAATCTTCAACGCTTTTTGCGACAGCTTCATACGCTTCATCTTCGTTGACCTTACGAAATGCCTGGTCTCTCAAAGAAATAAATTCTCTTACTGAATCATTAATCGCATAGAACTGATCCTCTGTATTTGAAACATCAGGAAGAATATCAGAGAATCTTCCCTTTAATTCCTGATAAATACTATCAAGCTCAATCCCTGTTCCAGTGGACATTTTGCTTTTAAGAATACCGGACCGATCCTTATAATCATCCCCAAGAGATTTTGCGGTTTCCGGACTGATCCTGATTTTCCCAATAGCACGAATGGTATCGTAAAGCTCTTTATAATCAGAACTTACATTCTCTGCTACACTTCCGTTTCTCTTGATGACGTCACCAAGTTTGTCCATGTCGGAAATATAGCTTTTATTTTTCCCTCCGGAATACAGACCATTGGCAATACTGTTTGAAAGGTTTCTAACCTGTCTTTTCACCTCTGAACCGGCACGATCCAGATTGAATCCCTTAATCAGATCATCCGCCATTCTCTTGCCAAACTGCTCAGCTTTTTTCTCACCCGTGGAAGTTCCGAAGAACTTGTTCATGTCAAAGCCTTTGTTCGCAAGCAACATGACTTTAGCAAGGCTATCCGCAACACGATCTAACCTTTTTTCCATGCCAGACAATGCACGATTCGCTTTATTCGCTTCTGCTTCGACTACTATCTCAAGTCTATCAATTTCATCTGACACTTAATCCACCACCTTGCTTGCTTTATTTTTGTTAAAGACTTTTACCCACTCACCGAATCGTATGGACGCTACATCTGACTGCTCTACCGCTTCTTTCTGAGACACACCAAACCGTTCTTCTGGGTATTTGCTCTTATTATCAATCGCCGCACCTATGGCACGAAGAACATAAAGTCCATTAAGCCATGCTGAATAATCAAGCAAATCGGCCTGCCTCTGCATCCCCTTTTCATGTTCTTTCGCATATATGTGCATGATCTTGGGAGTCAAATTCATAAATTCCGAATACGGGATCCCACATCGGATTGCCAATGGAAGATAGACATCGCTGATTCCCTGTTTAAAACTTGTAATACGGATTACTTCTCCAGTTCCTCGGCCTCCGTCTCCGCTTTCTCTTCGTTCATGCTGAGCATCTTTTTGAAAAAATCAGATTCATTTACCGCCTTACTAAATGCATTGATAATATCCTGAAGCTTTCCACCTCCAAGAATATGCTGTTCAATCAGGTGTTCCGCCTCTGTCCGATCACATCCAACAACAGCACAAACAAATCCCATAGAGCAGAGCATCATCTGTCCTTTCTGAAATGCTTCGATAATGGAAAATCCCTGTTCCTCCATAATCGTAAAATGTTTAAAGGTCAACTCTGGTACATCATAGGCTTTGTAATTAAGTTTCAATTTCATATCGTTTTTCCTCCGTCAAATTATAAAAATAAAAGGGAGCAACATATATCACTCCCAACTTTCAATCTATGCGCTCGGAAACGCTGTTGCCGCAGCTTCCGGATTGATAATAGTGGAAGGTGTAACCGTAATTGTCATTTCACGAACACCATTTACTTCACCCTCATTTACGAAGACGGAATGTTGACCTTTCCAGGAAAATACACCGTCCTTCCCGCCTTCTCCAAAATTCAGTTCATAAACCTGCTCTTTTCCAGCGCTTTCATTGATCTCTTCGTATTTCGTCTTATCAAAGTTTGCTGTAAACTGCATAGACTCTACCTGTTGAACACCTGGAACAAATGTCTGCATAGTGTCCTCAAGATCGGTTGTTTCGATTTGTTCCGGCTCTCCACCTAACTGTGGATATGTTTTAATTTTGCATAGTTGCTGAAGTGCTCCAGATGTAGCACCAGCCTTTAATACAGTATTAATTGTGCTTAATCCTGCTGACATTGTTTACCATCCTTTCTACCGGCTAACTCCTGCCGGTCAGCGACGATCCCTTTCGATCGCCGGTGCATAATAATAGGGAAGCTTTTATGCTTCCTTGGTTTCAAATTTCTCTATTTCATCTACCGATGACACGATTCTACAAAACCTTGCCACCATGCGGAAGATATTTGTATCTGCTGCATTCTGAACCCTTTTCGGGCCATACTGCCTCACATATCCCATGATTCTCATGCCATCACAGGCTTTATTGATGATTGTCTTTGCTTCCGTGATATTTTTGTTGGAAAACGACTGAATCTCAATCATGGAGACCACCGCATTTTCAGCATTCTCCAAATCAACCGCCGTGTCCGGGTTGTCAATCTGCTCCACGCTGACTGCCGGGAATGAAGCAGGGCTTTTTGCACTATCATTCTGTACTGTCTGGCAAACATCCGAAATATAGGTCTTTACATTGGTAAGCACCCTGTTCTCAACATTAATCACTTCCAAACACCTCCCGTGCAATATTCATTATTACGCTCATGTCCCGTAACTCCTGCCCTGTCTCATACATAAACGGACGAGACGGCATACCTTTTGTCCAGTGCCATTCTCCATCATTAAAGTACCACCACCCGGCTTCTCCGTGATTGTTGGTATCATACTTCCAATTCGCAAGCCCGGTATCTGGATGAGGATTTGACTTTCCGGCAACGCCCGTCCCAAACTCAACGAAAGCCGCCCAATCGCAATCCGTATAGATATAGTAGGAAGCCCCATTGGAAACAATGTCTCCCGGCTCCAGATTCATGCTGTTCAGAAGCTTCCCAGCCATCACAGCGTCAAAGCTAAGTATTTTTAACTGGGCGATTGCCACACCCTCTTCTGCCATCCGATAAGCGAACTCTTCACACTTATCTGGCAGGCTTTTGCGATACTCCCGGACTTTCTTCGCAAGGTCACGGAAACCCTTTGCGGATAACTTTGTACTATATCTCGGCATAGCTACACTTCAATGCGGTCAATCCCGTATTCTACGGCACACATATGCTCAATTTTGCACCCACGGGCTTCATCCCATCCCGGAGCGAAATAGGCTACATCAGCAGTAGACAGCAGTTCCAGTGACTTTCCAAGAAACCACAGAGGTCTTGCGTCTGCCGGTGCATTCTGGAAAAATGAATCAATCACTTCAATCGGCTCTCCGACTATTGCTTCTGCTTTCCTGATTGCTCTATCTCTTTCTTTCAGAATATCTTCGTCTGACTTGCCTTTCATGGGCTGTGAAATAAATAATTTCTTCATGTTCTCTCCTTACTGGGCGTTCTTCGCCCTCGCTTTCAACGCAATCACCAATTCATTCAGACCATCCGCAGGCGGTGCCGACACTTCATAATCTGCCGATGCCGGGTCAGCCGTTCCATCATCCAGAAGAACCGGCTCCGTTTCATACCATACAAGCGATGTCTCGGTAATCGGCAAGTCCATATCCGTTGTAGAAATAGACCGTGTAAAGTCTATATCCGTTCCGAACACTGCTGCCTGCGCTGTACCTTTGCCCGGTGATAAATTTGCATAAAAAGAAACCGGCGGACTATACCCTGCCGTATAATCCCCGGTCTCGTCTCCATTTTCATCCACAATAGGAATCTTGTCTTGGTACAATGCGTACCAGAGCTGTCGTTGGTTATTCTTTAAACTTCTCATCGCCTCATATTTATTTTATTCTCCTTACTGCCTAATCAAAGATAAATCACTTATGTATATTGTTCCCTTTTTAGCTATGCATTCCTCTGGGAAAAACACAAAGCAAATTTCGTCCACAGACTTCCAATCAATAATATCCTTTTTATATTTACCTAGAGGTAACACAAATTCTTTATTTTTATTACTTACAGTTAAATGTCTCTGCAATATTTTCTTATTGGAGACCTTATTTGTAAGTTCTATTGAAATAGTATCAATACTTTCCGTTGAGATATAGTTAAATTTCAATGTAAAATCATTTTCAACGAAACCTCTCCAATCTCTCATCGGTAATGATTTTATAGCATACCCCAACCATCTTGATTCTTGTGGTTTAGATGTCTCGTCCGTAAAATCGGCTGATATACACACAGTATTTGTACTGCTCGGAACTACTAAATTGCTCATCTCTTCAGACACTCCCTTACTATATTTTTGGACTTCCTCCACCTCTATCGTATATCTATTGTCATCCACATCAGGAATTTCATCAATCTCTCCATATATCGTAGAATCAGAATAATCATTATATACAGCCTTTGAATTATGATCTGCAAATGCAGCCTTATCCTTTGCAACTTTCTGATTCCCATCCCCTTGGTGAATTTCTCCTGTGTTATTATTATTTGATTTAGTAATTTTCGTCACTTGTGAAGCAACAAAAATTGCAACGAATAACCCCACAATCGTACAAATATCTGCTATTACTCCGATTATATCCATGTTTTCCCCATCTCCTTTCATCGTTATTATACGACAAAAGGAAGTTTTTTCCAACATATTTTGCGCTCTCCCCACCACCAATACCGAGCGCACCCTGCGGTTCTCACCACGCACAATCTTCTTTGACTAATCAATGACTAGCTTAAGACTAATTTGCGACGTTACCCTGCCGCTGGGAGATACTGGATCACCAAACCTTTCTTCTTAGAATCCTGCCCATGCAAAAACTCCTTTCAGACAATCCTCTCTGTCCTTCCATGTCCTCGATGTTCCATTTTCTGAATGGGCGCTCTGCCCTTCTGCTCCGATCTGGTTATAATCATAAAGAGCCAGTCCACGGATATTCGAGTAAAGTGTAGCAAGGTCTTTCTGGATGCCCTCCTCGGTGAAGTGCGACGGATAACTCCGCCGGTTTTTCACTTCCCAGACAGCATTTTTCACTTTCACAAGCATAGCCGCCTTATCGCTCTCTTTTGTCAGATTCAGTTCAGACACCAAATCCGCATATACTTCGCTCTGAATATCCATGATCTATCACTCCTATGAATCTTTCGCTGTTACTGTAGCAATTCCTGCTTTCACGGCTCCGTATGATCCATCACACTCTACAATCAAAATTTTCTTTCCAGTTTCCGCTACAATTTCAGATTCACCATCCCACGCACTGTACATCCGCACGTTTGCTCCGTATTCCGGAACAGTTACATTACTTCCAATCTTATAGCGATAAGAATTTCCTTCTGTAAGTTCCGGATCAACAGTAATTACCGTACTTCCCATTGTTGAAGCACTCGCTGCACTTGTTACATTCAGTTCTCCGATTTCACCATCTGTCGCATCGTCCACTGTTCCTGTTTCCAGAAGATACACGGAATCCATTCTTTCATAAGATGGAAGAAGTGTTTCCGCAACAACCGTCATTGTCTGCATAGTGGAATCATATGTAGTAACTACTGCGACAGCCACACCAGACGGAAGAATCGTCACATCAACATCCTTCGCTTCCATCTTCGCCAGTTCTTCCGGAGTCATACCAAACCATGTGTTTCCGAGATTTCCTTCAGGTACAAATGCCACAAATCCATCTGGCACAAACGGATGTGTAACCCCTGCTTCATCCTTGTATTTTTTCTTGTATACAACAACTTCCACACCAGGATGCAAGTCGGAAATCAGGTTCTTCACAAGCTGGCTTGTCATATAAACATTTGCAGTTTGATTCTGCGCAAGAATCGCCTGCTGTACCTGCTTACAGTTCTTCAGAAGCGTAAGCTCTGCCTGGGACATTACCAGGTATTTAATCGGCTCATTTGCATCCTCGATGATTTTCGCAATATCATCAAGAGGTTTCGCCGTCTCTGGATTCGCCCACAGTCTTGTCCCACTCAAAACCTTTCTGTTGTTCTTCGCCCACTGACCATCAGCATCATAATTATACTGATACACCACTCCATCACTGGAAATGTAGATAGATGGACCGTCAGCCTCCGGGAACAGGAGCTGCATTCTCATTCTTTCAGGAACAACATTTGCACCATCCACCAGTGTCTTTGTGTCATTGAAAATATTGTTGACAACATCTTTCACAAACGGAGATGTCACGTCAGACAGCTTCGCCAGCTCGATTCTGTCATGTTCGGAAACAACCATTGCTTCACGGAAGAACGCCATTTCCTGTTTGTTGATGCCGAATCCTTTTCTTGCCCGGATAGTAGCCTTCGCATCAAAGTTACTCGGAGCAAGAGACACCGGCAGCCCATTCGCTGTTTTAATCCATTTTAGATCAATAGATGTCTTTCTTTTGTTCGGCCAGAACGCCAGACCAAGATCTGGAATGCTGTTACTCTTGTCATTTTTCGTATATACGGCAATGGCCGCTGAATCATATACTTCGTTCAGGTTAATCATCGTTTCTTTACCTCCCTTATTCAAACACGATCATAGGAAGTGCTGTTTTTGCCGCATCGGCAATAGCCGTTCCGTAATGTTTCGTAATCACATCATTGCGGACATATGCTTTTTTCAGGATTGTCCCCTGCGGTCTTGTCTGTGGCACGTCGTGAAGCAGGATTCCGATACAATTCTTATCGTTCTTAATCACTCCGCCTGCACCAATCGGCGCCCCTGCCTTGCAAACACCATCCGTAAATGCTGTAGAATCAAGTGTAATCGGAATCGCTTCAAATCCCGGTCGTTTCAGTATATTCACCTCATCCGCCACTGTAATATTTTCGTTACCCATAGCCTGAATAGCCATAATCTCATACCTCCTACTTGTAATTTCCGATAATGTCCTCTGCGCTTTCCGCATCAGATCCTTTATCTTTTACCAAAGACTCCGCAAATTTCTCTGCGTCTGTCTTGTCATCAGCTCCCCCGCCACCGCCAGAACCTCCCGGCGTATTTGTTCCATCCATAAGCTCTTCCTTGGTTTTCTGGACTGCTGATTCTTTCTGTTTTGTAATCAGATTTGCAAGGTTTGTTGCCATTGACTTTGTTGTATCTGCATCATCAGACACAATGCCGTCAATCAAATCCTTGTAATCCTCCTCTGCCAGTCCTGCGGCTACGAGAATTTTTTCTGCATCCAGTCTATTTGTTTTTTTCGCAAAGTCGGCTTTTGCATCCTCCGCTTCTCTTAAGGCTTTCTGCACTTTCTCTTCGTCTGTCAAACCGGCTTCTTCTAACTTGTCATACTCTTTAGCCTTACGAACCAGTTCATCATAATCTGCTTTTTTCGGCACCTTATCTTTCCATGCCTTCACATCATTCCCGTTGATATTCAGAATCGCCGTAATCTGCTCTTCCGTAGCATCCGGAAAGCTCTTTTTGATATCTTCTCTTGTCATTTCGATTTCTCCTTTTCTTTCAGAACATACACTTTTTTAACACGGTGCGCTCCGTATAGTTCCTGTCCTCTTACGCTCGAACTTGCAAAATAAAAAGACAGTTACACTCCAAACGTGACACCGCTTGAAGTCTTTCTGTCTTTCAGATAACTTGGTTTTCTTGGTTTCTTTTCTTTCGCTGGGTCATCCCGACTCCTCTGTGATTTCACAGTGTTTGTTTTATGAATCATCTCTAAACTCCCTTCAGCCAGCACCGGCAGCCAATATGTGGTCTGCGTGGCACATTGCCTATCTCGAATACCCTTCCATTCAAGTCAGCGCATTCAGCACACACCTTGTCATCCTGTGCCGTTACCCATTGGACTCGCTTCACGCCGGAATCTTGCAATTCCCTAAGAAAAATCGTCCTCTCCATATCTACTGCAAATTCTTCTACCTGCATATTCCAGTTTCGGACATTCTTTTTCTGCTGAACCAGAATTTCCGGGTCTGACAAATCTCCAATGGACAAAATTGTTTCAAAGTACCGAGATTGTTTACGTTCCATCTCTGATGAGAAAGCATACAGAAGTGTTCTGCTGTATGTCGCCAGCAGTTCATCCAGATCATACTTATCAGCTTCAAATCCGTTCTGTTCTGCCAGATATTCAATCAGACCAGAATAGAACTTATCGCTCTGCCGCTTCAATTTCTTGAAAAGGCTTTCTGTTTCCGTCTTAACGCTCATCACATTAAGCTCATCGAATTTCAACACAGTCAGCCTGAAATTGTTGAACGCCGCCTGTGTTTGCTTCTTCACCTTTTCTATATTTTCGCCTATGTACTCATACATCCACTATTCCTCGCCGTCTCCGCCATCATACGACCACTTCTGAAAACTTGGGTTTTTTGAAGCGTCAACCTTTCCCATACCAGATTTTTCTCCGGCTTCTTCCGGGGAGAACCCGGCATTGAGGTACTTCACGAACAGTTCTGCTTGCTTTGTCTGCGTTTCTAGGTCATCCTCCGAAACCTTATACTTGGCATCCAGATACGGCTTAGATTCCAGATAAACTTTTTCCGGGTCGCTCCAGAGTCCAACGGTTCGTATTGCAATCTTCGGATGAATCCCTTTTTCAAGCAGATAAATCAATGCCTGCGATTTAACAAGCATATTGTCCGTATTATTCCGAGTAATCTTGACGTCAATATCGGAGATGGTCAGTTCCTCGGAAATCTGCTGCTTCGTCTTAAGAATGTTCAGCGCAATCCGAAGGAACTCTTTTTCTGCCTTGATAGTAACAGGTTCATCAATCTTTGCTCTCTGCTCGGCGAAATCCCAGCCATTTCTTAAGTACACTGCCTGTCCAGTATCACCGCCGGTATTCTGCTCTCTAGATGGCATCCCTTGAATGATGAGGAAATTCTTGTAGAGGTCGTCCTTTGAGGTCTGCGTCTGCTGCTGATCAAGCTGTGAAGATACCATGCCAACGTCCGCCGGGAATGAAGGATTCACTGTTTTTACTTTCAAAGCCCCAATCTTACACATCCTAAGGAACGTATCTTCATCAATCTCACAGTTTACAAACTTCACAAAAGCCTGTACAAACTGCTCTATCCCATCTACACGGTTTGACTGAATCTGATTAATAGCATCTGTCATTGTGATGGTGATTTCTATATCAGACAGCCTCCGCACATTGTTCGGATATTCCACAAGAAGGATTCGCCCATGTCCGTTCGGTGTATCGCTTACAATCTTCTCACCTTTTATCTCAAATACTCTTTTCGGTGTCGTACACAGCCAATACTCTTCGTCATTCTCATCCCAACACCGGGAAAACGAAGCAAGAGCTTTGTGTCCATGCCTTGAAGAATACACAATGAAGTTGTCCCGTGGGTCAGCACAGTCAATCCCCATCGCCGGTTCCCCTTCTTCGATCTCTTCCCGCCGTTTACTCCAAGTCTCTCTGTAAGCTGTACCGCAAGTACTCTGCCAGTCTCCGATCTGAATGTCGTAGAATGATTTATCAATCACCCTCATGTAATCATTCAGCTTATCAATCTCACTGGACAAACTGCTTTTATCCTTGGTGCTGACATATTGTATAGGCTCTCCGTAGGTTTGTGCTGTCATAAATCGCACCACTTCCAGAGCGTGATTTTCAACTACATCATTCTTGATCTCTGGCCTGACATCCTTTTCCCGATACAAAATCGGCTGATCTCCTGCGACATAGTGATACAGATAGTCAATCTCTCTACGGTTCTGGTTGTGAATCGGAAGAGCATTTCCCATTACATTACGAACATTCTCTCTATTGACTTCTCTCACATTGCTGAAAATCACTTTCCGTCCATAATGCACACGGCACACCTTATGGAAGGGCTTTATATTTTTGTGCCACATATTCTCCACCTACTCACCTACTTTCTGCACCAAAAAAGCCACACGCAAAACTACATTACTGGCTCGCGCGTGGCTTTCTATATAACTTTTCATTATAATGATACCATGTCCAAAATATAAATGTGATAAATCTTTTAAACCGTGTTTATGATCTGCGATACCCTCGCTTGCGTATATCCCACACTATCAGCAATCTCCCTTTGCGAAACCCCATCCAGATAAAACATACTGAAAATTTCTTTCTTTTCTCCATCCGGCATCTTAGAAATAAATGCTTCCACTTCAGCAACTTCTTTCAGGACAGCATCCCTTCGCACTACCTTATCTCTTAATCTTGCGCTTATCTCATCTGCCGCTTTTGGCTCTACCATCTGTACGGTCATATGAGTCTCAATATACGGAAAATTCTTTGATGATCCAGAAACTTTTCCGTTTACGATTGGTACATCTTCCAAACGATTTTCAAGTTTCTCAATAGCTTTTTCAAGAAGGACAAGCTCTCTTTTATTCCGCTTGTACCTTGAAAAGATAGATCTATCCATGCTTACCACCCTACTCTCTTTTTGATTGCGCTCATAATCGCTTTCCCATCAATATCTGTATACATTGATATTTCGTCTTCAAAAAATCGCTCACAATCATTACGCATCTGTGATGCCCATATATCTTTTCTGTTACGTTTCAGCTTTTTCAGCGCAATTTCATAATCTGTAACAGCCTGTTTTACAACTGCCACTGCCAGTCGTTGATAACCACCAATATCATAAGATTCTTCTCTCATAAATGCCTCCTAAAACGGCCTCTCCATCGCTTCACACTGAGCATATAATTCACCTTCAAGTGCCATTGCAAGCTGTGTCAGCCCGTCTGCGGCATCGTCATGCTCATTCTGTCCGATCTGTACTGTCATGCACAGCTCGTCCATTGCTTCGCTGTATTCTTCATCCTGCAAATCTGGTTCAAGGAAAACGAAATGTTGCTGTATGTACCCGGAATAGGCAATAATCTTTGCCATTTTCTCCATGTTTCCCGGCGCCTTCTTATCAGTACAGCTACACTTATAGCCCATCTCCTGTAATTTTTCATCAACATACTTGCGGTACATATCTCCGCCATTGTTGCCCTCAAACTGAATCTGGCGAATCTTTTCTCCCATGATTTTCCCAACAACAAGCGGCAATGTAGCTTCTTTCTTCCCTTTGTTGAATATCCAGGATGGAATGTAAACATCCTTGTTCTCATATTCATAGCCGACCGGCATTGACAAGCTGTCACCGCCGCCCCATGCAACATCACATGCAGAAGCTACTCTATGATCGCCCTCCGGCAGTACACCATTGTAATACCGTAATGAACCTTCTGGGAATAACAGACCTTCTCTGACAAATGGGTTCTGCATAAATTTCGCTTCCCACTCGTTCTTATCAAGTTTCTTTTTCATGTCTTGATAATATTTTGTGGAGAAACCCTTTACTGGATAATCAAAATTGGATTCTCCCTGTTCATTCAGAGCCGGTATTTTTCGGAAACGATACCGAGGATCGTTCTTAAACTCTTTCTCACCCGGCCAAGCGGATCCATGACGTTCCACCGGGTTCCGACCATCAATTCTTTAGAACCGTCGTTCTTACGATCAACAAGAATATTTAGGTAATCTTGATATCGTCCTTCAAGCCGCCGTGGGCTTAATGACTCTTTGCGGTCCCTCACAAGGTCATCCACATACAGATAGCCATCACCGCTTATATCAACAGCACCCGTCCATGTTCCGTCAATACCACGGCACGTTACGGTGGCAAAGCTCTCTACATCGTCATAGAACAGTTCATTCTTTTCAGAAGATTTACTCACAAGACGTACATCCGGGAAAATCTCATGGAATGTGTATTCCTCATTGTCCGTCAGTTTTATGATGTCGTTATAGAATCTGTCTGCCAGAATGCCACTGTGTCCACTCATAGCGTTGTGACTGGCTGGACGCTTTCCGCAAATCCATGCAAAGAAAAAGATACAGATCGTTGACTTTCCGACTCGTGGTGGCATGGACAATCCATAAAATTCAATCACGCCATCTTCCAAGTCCTGAAGATCATCCACAACGACTTTCAGCGTTTTCGCCCTGGGCTCATAGAATTTCTTCCTAAACGGTCTGTTTTTCTCCATGTACAGAAGAAAACTCTCAAACAAGTACGGTGCTTCCCAAAGAAGAACATTCCAATACAGCCCATTCAAATGATCTGACGGCGGCAGACACGCAATCATGTCTTTCACATACTTTGTTAGCTTCAAACAATACGGAAGCTCCCTTTCGTCCTCTTCAAATACGGCCCTCGCCATGCCAAACAGATCATTGAGCGTTTCGTATCCCGGATTCAGTTTTTGTATCGCATTAATGATTCGTGTGTTCTTTCCTGATATCACGTAAATTTCCCTCCATAACGCAAAAAAGAGCCGACAACCTGTAATTTCTACAAGTTAATCGGCTCTCTAAGGTGCTCTCAAATATTTAACTTACACAATAATGCATCATCATTTCTTTAACAACAAGTTCGTATGCCGGTCTAAGGTCTTTGTCATTGGCTATCACATAAATCTTATTGATTTTCTGCAATTCAGACCTCTTGATGTCTGGTCTTTCTTCCAACACTCTGCCTTTCGCTTTCTGCACTCTATCATCAAGACGGCAATTTCTCTTCCGTTTTAATCTCTCATAGCTCTCTGCCTTTGCAAGGGAATAATTCTTGCTACGCCCATATCCTCTGTCGAACTTCGGACTTTCCGCAATCTGCGCCAACCTGTTATTCGCCCATCTTTGGAAATCTTCTATATCATCAGCCTTTTGGAACGTATCTACAATGGCATTAACTTTCTGCTCTGTCCGTTCTGTTTGCTCTGCAAGACGTTTCTGCTCCAGTTCAATCTTTGCCTGTTCATCCGCTATCGCATAAAACATCTGCATTTGCGGAGATAACTGTGAACGATCAATCGCTTTCTGTCTCACACGTTCCTCTACTGTTGTGAAATATTCTCTCGCCTGTTCTGCTTTTGCCCCACTCCCCTTAACGGACAACTTCTTTGCAAAGTGAGCTGTGAGTTTAAAATCCTCACGCTGAATTTTTCCACCTGTGGGTGTCTCGTCTTGAAAGACGAATCGCACATAATCCTCATTTTCTGCGGCAAATTCATTTTCTGTAATATTTCGTTTGCACCAATGTGAGAAATTGGCAGGATTTAATTCAAGAAAACTATATAATTTTCTTGCCGTAGTCATTCCCTCATTATCAATGTCAAGCGCAATCTCTATTGGAGTACGTATATCAACTGAATTTCTAATAATCTCATTCATCACGCAACACCACCTTTTACATCTGACTCATTTTCACATTAAGCATCTTTATCACCATTTCCGCCGCCCGTGCTGCCTGTTCGTTGTAATCCTTAGTCAGTGGATTTTTTATCAAATCTCCACCATCATAGTGGATAAAAGAATGTGAAAGCTCCCATGCAAGCTCATAGCAAGCCTTTTCTACAGTTACACCAGTACAGATACCTATATGATTGCCTTTCAGCATACTATGTACTGTACCAAACGGAAAAGAGTCAACCTTTATTCCTCTATCCTCCGCCACTTGTAAAAGCACTTTCAGAATCCGTATCGGATTGTCAATCTTCGGAAGTTCATCTTTCTTCTGCTTTTCGACCAAAGCAGGTTTTGTCTCCACTGTTGCAAGCACTTTCTTCTTCTCCTCTGCCCGGAAATAATAATCCACCAGATAATCATATACTTCCCATGCTTTGTCTGTATTTAATGATTTTGCATGGAGAAGTGCACCTTTTTCTGTCCAGAGATAAAGGTGAGAAGCCCGTCCGTCAACCAGGTCGATTTTTTCGACCTGGTTCTTGAAAGCCTTTAAATCATCCCCTGTCAGCGGTATATAATGTTTTCCATCAATAAAACGACTTCTGTTATTGGCAAAATTCTGCTTAATCTTTTGAGTGCTTGCGCCAAACGCTTCTGCAATCTGCTTGCTTGTCAAAACTTTGATTCCTTTAACTTCTACTGTTACTGGTATTTGCATTTTGATTTTCCTCCAATCTTTTAATTGCAGGAAATCCGCAACTGTGATACTATATTTCACAGAGGGATTCCCTCTTGTGTAAACAGCCGTGCGTACTTTGGTCGGTGCTACGGCTGTTTTACTTTTCTTCTGACACCAATAATTTTACTCCTCGCCTTATCGCTTCAGTTCTTGTTACTTCGTGTCGCTCACAGTATTCAAGAAGTTTTTCATGCGTTTCTTTATCAAATCGCACTTTTACATCAATATCTTTCTTTCCACCTATTATTGGTCTGCCAGTTCTTGGACTCATATTCTCACCTCACTTTTGTGTTCCATAAATCCATTATAACTTACGTGTTCCAAAAGTCAAGGAATATTTATTTTTCTTTTCAAAACCATTTCATTTATTGGTTCATCATAACGCCATTCAATAAGCTCCACGTTGTTTTCTTTACAGATTTTTTGCTTTTGTTCGTCACGTTGTTTCCGTCTTATAAAAGACTCCTCGCCGCCGAAATGCTCTATCGATTTATAATGTTGCTCTCCTTGATACTCTATGCAAATTCTTCTGCTTGGTATATATACATCAAGTGACTGATGCCTTAACCACTGTGATCTATACTGATAAAGAGCATCATCAAAAAAACTTTTCACCAATTTATACACTTCATATTCAGACTTCCATATAGGACTTGTAGAACCACTTTCCACTAACTGATGATATAGTTCATTGTATTTCTTCTTAAAAGCAGATAACATTTCATGGAATTTTTCATTATCTTTCTGTCTCGCCTTTCTTATCAATTCAAAATCGCTACTTTTGAGTTGAGTGTACTCTGGACTTTCGTATCTCAATTTATATGGGATATAATTTTCATTTAAGAATTTCTCCACCGCATTTGACTGTGTACTTGAAATTTTGGTCTTATATGGAGTTTTTCTAGGAATGAAGCAATAATTCTCCTCTTCTCCATACCACTGATATAGCTGCTTCAGCAAATTTCTATGGTATAATTTCTTTTCCTCCGTAAGACCTTTTGCAAATCCATATGGCCTATCTATACGAACAACATCCAATCCCAAATAAAAGTCAAGCATGGGGATTTTCTTAATGGCATAACCTGAAATCTGTCCGTTTGTTTTCGTGAAAATATGTTGCATAAATGCAATATCTTCTAATCTGGATTTTTGAAATCTCACAACGTGGTTAATGGTATTATCATCAGAGAAGGCATTTTCCACAACATAACTCTCGTCTGCCTGTTTCGCAAATTCCCGTGCTATATAGTAAGCCTTTGTTTCCATATCGTGAAAAAACAGTTCCACCATATTATCTACAGTAAAAATATTACATTCTGGAAGTAAATCCGTATAATATTTTAATTCTATCATTTGCATGATTTTTTCTCCTTACTTTGTCGTGTGAAAACATTATATCAAGCTATAAGAAAAGAGAAAACACAAGCAGTTAATATTTTCTATCCTTAAAATTTCACAATAAAATTTATTTTTCCACATTTCGGACACTTAACTTCAGCTTGTCCATCAAATTTTCCAAGTAAACGCCCACATGAACAACGGTACTCTTTCAAATTCTGCCTTGTACAGCGCACAAAAGCTTCATGCTCTATGCTGTTAATTACTTCTGCAATGCTCATCCTCTATCACCTCTCATATACAGCGCCACCGGCGGCTGACCGCCAATCACTGACAAGAATATCTGTGGACGCTTGCCGTCCTGTACAGTTTTCAGAATCTGCACCAGTTCTTCATTGGTAAACTCCCAACAGGAAACCACCTCGTCTGTATCAAACTTTTCATTGTGAATATGAAGAGCCGGCAGGTCTGAACAATTAGGATGACGAAATATGCTATTTTGTTCTGGAAATCTAACAGGATTCATGCTTTACCCTCACTTTCTGGCATTAAAAAACCAACCACCTAATATTGATGGTTGGCTATATGCATTCAAAAGAAAGGGCTTTAATCTGTTTTTTGATATCATTTAATTCTTTTTCTGATTCTATAAGTATTTTTTCATACATTATCATTATTTTAAGTTTATCCTTTTCGAAATAGTCCTTTAATGGCTCTGCAAGATTTTCTGCTATTTCTATGACTTCACTATCTACAACAACTTTACTCTTCTCAACATTTTCGGGATCATAAAAACTAAGCATTAATATTGTGTTACTATATTTTAATGTCAGCTCATATATTATGCTCATTCTATTTAATATATTTTTTCTATCAATAAAACTTTCAGCGAAACTCTTCATTTCATATATATGATTTTCTAATTTTATATTTTCAATTTCATCGTATTTCCCAAATAAAAACTTTTTTTCTATTTCCCTAATGATTTTTATTGCTTCTAATATATCTTCATTAAAAATCTCAATACAAAACCTATCTCGATTGTTATGTAAAGAGTATTTATACCCTATTACCATGTGGAAAAAATACAGAACCACACCATTCAATAAAATCGGAACTAACATTATAATTAAGTCTTTCTTATCCATAAAACCTCCTAAGTAGTAAAATTATTATACTACTCCAACCATCAATATTCAATTATCAAAGTTCAAAATCGGAACAGTAGGACTCGAACCTACAACCACCCGGATATAAGCCGTGCGCTCTACCATTGCGCTATGTTCCGATAAGCCGGTTACCCCGGCTTGCATTGATGTTTTTCGTGTCATGCTTGGCACTATCTGGTTCTTGTTTACAACGACTCGCCAGAGTACCCGTTGATTATTTTTTATGCGGTCGCTCCGCAGATGGTTTTGTTTTTACGCCTTTTCGCCATTCCATCAAGAACTCTCGGCGACACTATACCTGTGTGATGTGCTATTTAACCAATAGACCCGTGCATTGACCGTGTATCAATGCGATTTGTTTGGGAAACAGACCCACGCACAAGATCTGTTCTCCCAACTATCGAAAAAACATTGAGAGTAAATCCATTTTTTCACACTATAGACACGAATGCATATATCTTAATTTTCTTGTTACCGTGCGTGTATCCCGTTATAAAACCACTTGTCCTCTTAAAGGCTCAATATTATACTTCCGGGGATTTTCCAGAATTGAGTGCTTACTACTCCTTAACTCCCGTGGCCTTGATCTCTGGAAAAGTTTTTTACAGGATTTTGCTAGTAGGTCGCGTATCCTGTTCAGTGGGAAAATGGGAGGACTGGACTCGAACCAGTATCTTCTGCACATAGTTACATCCGGCTTTCAGTGCTCTGCCAATTTAGCTACCTCCCCAATTATCCACCCCAACCATAGACCGCCTGTAAACAGACAGCGTAATTGTAAGCGGAAACATATTTGCACACGCCCTCATACAAGGTGACACGCCGGTATGGTATTTAGTGACGTGTGCGGTACTTGCTACTTGATGCACCCTTTTCACAAGCATTTTCTTTCCCGGCATATTTGTTCCAACTCTTCATACCAACGCTATGCAATGACATATGAGACCAACTTCAACCTACGCAAGAAAGATGAAAGCCTCGTTCAAAGCGATTATAACTCCAACGATCCCACACACAATTGCGGTTGCCGTATCTTTCTTCTTTGCCCGTATTACCGAATAAACAGCAATTCCAAAGAAAATCATCATCAAAATTACATCAAATGTAATCAAAACTCCTTTTAACATTTCCATAATGCTGATCCTCCTTAACAATTACTTCTTGCAAGCCATGTATGACGTGTTGCTCTCCACACTTCTCGCTTATCATATCCAAGATTCTCCATACATTTCACAAATTTATATCTGCGACATATAGGATATTTGCATGTGCCGTGAATAGTCTCAAGCGCAAGCCGAATATCATCCAAAACATCTGTTATCACTTGCACCGCAAACTTGAAGTCTTTCACAACCATGTCTATCAGCTCAGGAAAAGTGTATCTGAAAAAGTGACGAACCTTTTTCGCTACATTCTTGAACTGAATCACTGATATGCCGCCTTTACGGATTTCCTGTGCCTGTTCCTCAGTTAATGTCATGTACATTTCTATTCCTCCCCGGCTATTCTCCGAACAATCTTTTCTGCCAGTTCATTCGTCCATATCTCAACATTTGCTGGTATTTCTTTAAGTGCCGTCTGGACACTTACCACAAACGCCTTGTAGAAATCTTTGTGTTTTTGCAGTTCCTCGGAAACGATCAGGCAGGCATCGGATAAATTCTCTGGTGAAAAATCGAAAGTGACCATCCCAAATGTCTCAATATCCGGCCTACCCACCACTTTAAACTTAAACTCCGGAACTTCATCAACTGAAGCATGGAAATCTGCTGATATAACCATCGGAATCTCCACGTTATTCACAAAACACCTTGTCTTACCAATTCTGACACTCTTTCCAGCTTTTATTAATTCTTCTTCATCACTAATTATCCTCACTTTGTTCATCTCATCACGCTCCCGGATAAAATCCTATTCCCATTTGCCTGTAAAAATCTTTTTCTAATTGACGCTTCAACTCTTCCAAATCAATCGTAATTGTTGCGTCCTTGTCAATCTTAATATCCCGGTAATTATGTTTTACCGCCATTGGCTGAACCATTTCCGCAGCACTTGGTATTGCGGCCGACATAGCAAAGTTTGGTTCTATGTATCCTTTCGCTTCCAGACGTTTCCTAGAACACTTTGAAACGAATGGACATTTTCGACATTTTTCGGACAGTCTAGTTATGCTCGTCATCGTCTTCTCCTTCCCAGTCTTCGCATGTATGACCATATTCGACAAAATCAGCCACATACTCACTATCTCCATTCACACAAACATAGCCCTGCATCTCATTGTAGATGCCATATTTACATGTCCCATAACATTTTCCACTCATCACAATTCCCCCAACTGCCTTTGTAATCGTTCAATCTCACAATCATAGAACTGCAAAATCGCATCTGTTAGTCCATTATGAAACCCTTCATGCCTACCGCAACAGTCAATCTCGGATTTACATGGAGCAACAGTCATATACATAACTCCTCGACTTATATGATATTTATCCAACTTTAATCTATCGATGCAACTCTGAATGTCAGAGTATTTCTTAACCTTTTCTTTTGCTTCCTTAAACTGTTCTTCTGTCATAAGAGCCTCTCCTCTGATGTGGCCTTTTTGTTTTTTATGTGGTTGACCCACTCACCTAACCCCTCCGGGGCTTCGCCCCTTAGACCCCCACCCCATGGCGGTCCACTTTCTAAAAATGTGCTCTGGCCCTGAGTGATTGAAGGGCCGATCCAGAGTTTAGCGGATAAATAAATATTTGTCCGAATAACTTCGATCTATATATTGTGTCTTATCGTTTACGCATACAATATATTGTTGTTTTAATGTTCCTGGCGTCTATATGAGTTTAATTATCAATCACTTTAATCAATTATCTGTCTCTTTAACCTCTGGGAACTTCGGGATCTGCCGTTGATCCGCTTGATCTATGCCATATTTGCGGGCCATATCTGGTATTGATGGGGCTGTCTGCCTCTGTTCCTGCCCTCTTGGCTGTCCCATATTCCACCCATAATGCCTGTTTAAGATGCCCAATATACCAACTGGATTTCCCTTTCCAGACACTAAACGGACGCTTAAAGATTCCTCCCTTTCTGCCTTCAACTTTTTCGCTACCTCGGACGAGCCACGCTCAACCGTATCCTCATTTAACCATTCATAAATAGTATCTACGTTTATTCCTGTCAGTTTACTAAAACCCATAATAGAAACTTCTTTACTGTACTCATAACAGAAATTAATATATATATCACATATACTATTTAATAACTCCTTATCACTATAATCTATATTAGATTTACCATTGTATCTATAATTAGGGTTATTATCTGGTGTAGGTTTAAATACCTGTTTATATACATACAGTAAAACACTATTCCATCTACTCTGATCTATTTTATATAAATCCTCAGTTTTAAGATTGTGATCTATACAATAATTAGATATAGATTCCTCTATGCTGTCGCTATATACCTCCAGTTTATTCGCTGTTGTATCCATCGTCTGTATATCTGTATTTTGCATCTATCACACCTCGCTTTCTTCTGGATCTGGAATAAAAAAAGAAGCCCTGCATCACTGCAAGACCTCCCGAGTCCATTCTCACACCGCCGGGAATTGGGCGGATTTAATCGTATTAATTTATTTTATCTGTTAATCACAACAATACACCGCTATATATAGATTTGTCAATACTTTTTTACCATATTTGGTATTATATATAGTGCTAGACATAAAAATCCCCGGATTGCTCCGGGGTTATTTTTTATGCCGCTTTTGTGTAATCGATGATTGAAATTTCCTGCATTACTTTTTTAGCTGTATCAATAATCTTTTCGAGTCGTTCCACAACATCACCAGTATAAAAAATTTCATCACATTCAGAACATTTATAGCAAGGCACATTTCGAACGATAACAAGGCAATTCCCTAAATCAGTTACGCTTGTTGTTGTGCTTTTCTCCATTCCTGCACCACATTTAAAACATTTCATATTAACGCCCCTTTCTGGTCTTATAATCCGGTTCCCATTGTTCCAAATTAGGATAATACGCCGTTATTAAATGTATAAAATTATTATCCATACTAACCACTATATGCAAATATCTATTGTTTATAGATATGCCTAATATCAAACAACTAGGGAATGGTTTATCATCTTCATATTGCTTTATTATTTCCCCTGTTTCTATACATTTTATAACGTCCTGCATTGTTATATTTCTTTCAATCAGCCTAATTCTTGCGTGTTCTGTTACTGCTATATTTTCCGGCTTGTTTATCTTTCTTAATTCGTCAATGTCAATCACTTCTCACCCTCCTTTCTCCCTTTCGGGGTATTGTCCTCTGTTCCCTTGGGACAATTATATAATATCACTATTTTTTGTGATTTTCAATAAAGTTTTCACTGATTTTTGAGATATATTTTTCTCTATCCTCGTCCGTTTCTACATATTTTAATATATCCCGCGGCTGCATTTCCAGAACGGCGCAAAGGCGGTTCAGATTGTCTAATGATATAGTAGTATCATTTTCCCGGAATTTTTTCATTGTCGCTTGCCCAAAAATCCCTGTATTTTTCGCCGTTGTGGTCGTTATTCCTACATTTTTTAATTCTTTTATCACATCTATTTTATATTGTAGCATCCGTTTTCCCCCTGTCTGATTTCTATATATTATATAGTAACATTTGTGCAGAAAAAGTCAATAAAATTTTCTCAAATATTTGTGATTTTAGCATTGACATTCACTAATATTAGTGATATGATAATATCAACAAAGGAAAACAAAAAGCCGATTCCGCAAAGCCTACCAAGCAACCACGGAACCGGCACCAATCAAAAAAATGAAAGGATGCCTTTATTATAGCAGGGCAAAAGGTAAAAAACAATGTCTGAAATGTATATTACAACAATTGAAAACGTCGATCCGGAGCGACACAGAAGCCCTATTATCATTCATGATGGCTGGCAATGGTATTTTGCAGAATTTAGCAATTGGGAACAACTAGAAAGATTCCTTGACTTTGCAGGGCTGGAAATTGAACTGGAAGAAGAAAATCAATGGTTTTTTAATCCGAAGTGCGGAACATGGAGAAAATACAGAGTAAACAGGAAATTAGATAATCCATGCGACGGCGGGTTCTGGAGTCTTTCAGAAATCCCAGAAAGTGCAAAGAAAATCAAGGGTCATTCAAACGGCAGCATAGTTGATTGTTATATCCTGAACGATGGCGAAACATTGCATATATACAGACCAAACCCAAATGCTAAAGAGGTATATAAACCATTACCATTAGACGAACACATAAAAAATATACGAGAACACGGGGGATTTTAAGCCGAAACGCCCTTCCGAGGGCGTCCGGGAAAGATGGCAACTTTTCCGCTGACGATGGCAAGCCAAACAACCAAATAGAGAGGCGATAACACAATGAAAAAAGATTATACAAAAACAATGAACTACGCAGTAGTTAGCATGATCGACAGGATTACGCAAGATGACAAGAAAAGCAAGATCCGGATTTTCGGGCTCTTCCCAAATCCGACAGTTGCAGAAGATTCTTTCTTGCCGTATCTACCTAATCAGGAGATAAAGCGGTATCTTCTTCGAGTAGAGGATCTGGAAAGATTCGAGGAATTATATAACTTTATCCAAGATCTGAATGAGAAGCACGGAGAAAAAGCTATCTTTCATCTTGCAGATGGGAACTTTTCCACGGACGTGGAAAACCGCTTCCGTCAGATTCTGAACATCTGGACAGATACAAAAATTGCATATCCGAAACGGCCAGAAATGGCCGTCAGCCGTGGGATGATCTCCCGGCTCTGAAGATGGCAGATCAGAAAGAATATTTCCCAGCCCCCAGGGAAAAAGGGAGAAAGGTACGTCATGTCGCTATATACACAAATACCAACAGATAAGGACCGCAGAATCTTTGCGCAGACGCTGGAAGCGTATAAGGCTGCTTTAAGTGGATCACCGGAGACGCAAAAAGAAATTATAACATAGGCAGGGTAACACCTGCCTTTTTCGGATTGCTTACCAAGCTATTGACGATTCGCAGTTTTAATGCTATTCTTTGTGTGTAACACGATTTGAGCCACTTTTACTGCATACATTAACAGACATAGACCGATCTATATAAATAGCCTAGAATCGTCCCACGGAGCGTCACAGCGGTATCATACGAGATTAAATGATATATAGGAATTGTCAGAAAAAGGACGTCGGAATGAATAATTGTTCCAGCGTCCAGATTTTTGCCCTTTTCAAAATAGGGTGTGATCTTTTTTTCGAAAAGTTTTCCTGGGAATCTGAAAAAAGTGATCTAAAAAGACGCGATTTTCACATCAAAAAACATGCCTTTTAAAATTATTTAATCAACTTTTTCTTATGGATTCCCTTCTTCTTAAACCATTCTTCCGTATCATCTTCTTCCAAGTCATTAACTTCTACGCAACAACCGCACTTTTCACATTGAACTCCTTATCGGCTATAGTCGTTTATTGTATATCCTGTTGTTGCTTTACCCCCGCAAAACGCACACGTTTTTAATTCTTTGTTTAATGGGTTTTTTTCACTCTCCATACTCCAATCTCTGACCACTTTCTAATGTATTTAACATTAACATGATGTGTTTTACAATATTCGGCTGATGATGATATGGTTGACTCTCTTTTAAAAAAAGTATAGTATAAAATATATTACGATGTCTTAAAGGAATGAGAATTATGAAAAAATTATCTTTTATTTTCTTATCTTTCTTTTTGCTGTTATTTACCAGTTCATGTCAGCCTAAAGAAGTAGATATTACCGGAAGCTGGTATTGTGCTGAAAATAATGTATTGTTGACATTTTACGAGGATCAGTCCTTTGACCGGAAACTAGTCGGTTTTAATAGTTTTTATGATGGGACATACAAATGGACGATTGATAGTGATAATATGTTAAAGCTCTCTAATTTAACAGGAGAAACCCTTGAGACCTTAAATTGGAATATGGACAACAATACACACTCCACCTGGCATATGCAGGCTGATCTTGTCATCGGAGGACATGTATACAATAATACAAACGGAGAAGAAATAACTGAAGATGATATCAGCCCGGAATTTCTTGAAAATAATACCAATTATTGTTGCACTGCCTTTTTCAAAGATACTTCTGGCGAAGATATAGAAGTAAAGATACAGAATTTGTATGACACACTTGCCTCCAGAGCAGAAGTGAAAGATATTAAGTACATTTCTTCTGACGATGCTTGGGAAGAATTTCAAAACGATTATTTTGCGGGAAATGAGGATGCGGCAGAAGGGTTTGCGGATGATAATCCGCTTATCAACTCGAAACATTTGGAGATTTATACACATAATCAAGATGAATTAGACATTATTGTTGATTATCTGCAAAATATTGATTTTGTAGGAAACGTGAATGTATCCTCGAAAACCATAAAAAATGATTCTTTTATATAATTTGAAAATATATCTCTCGAAGAGATATATTTTCTTTATTGCATAATCTTAATGATTCTTGACTAAATTTCAGCTACATTAACAGATACCATACCAAATTGATAATACCATAAAGATGGTTGCAACTACTGCAACCATCATTCCTTTCCGGTCGGTATGGCTCTGGAAGTGGGCACCAGGCTGTAACATTACATCTTGTCCATCCGTCTGTAAAATCTGATCCGTTCCAAAATGCACGAAACGGGTATTTCGTTCCACGAACAGTCACAAGATACAATTCCGGTTTCTTTCCTTCAAACTCCGGATTTTCTTTTGGCATTTCCGGCAGCCGCTCCTCCACCGGAATCCAGCCGTCATTCGTGTGCTTGCGGATGATATCTACCATCACATTGTAAAAATTATCTGTTCCATCTTCATATCCCTGCGAATACCCGTTGAGGATTTTTCCTTGCTCGTCCTTTGGTGGATACTTTGCGTATAAGTTTTCTTTCCTGTTCCCATCTTTAATTTTCTTCATCTCTTCCAGAATCTTCTCTAACATGTCAGTCCTCCTTTAACATCCCTGTATGTATACACCCTCAAAGTTTCCTGTATTCTCTTCGTCTTTCGATACTTCAAACACATTTACTGTCTCAATCCCATCATTAAATGGATTATCTTCTTGATGATAGAAATACACTGTTTTACTTTTATCATTTACATTCTTTAAAAATTCTTCCAGCTCTTTTACTGTCATGTCAGTCCTCCTCTTCCCACCATTTTTGACCACACTCGTCACAGTATCTGCTCCACGGAACTGCCTTGCTACCACATATCGGACAAACCATTCCATCTTCCGTTTGCACGGGTTTCTTCGCCGTATCCCGCTCCTTCAGCTCCATGATCTGCTCCGGGGTAAGTTCGGTGTCCTCGTATTTCTTTAACGCCCAGTAAATAGTCATTGCTTCTTTCCGTACTTCTCGGGCGTCAATGATGGCTCTTCTTAATCCGCCGTCTATCTTCTTATCTGGTACTGTTAATCTCTCCATCTCTGATCTCCTTTCGTTTGTTGTGTTTTAATTCTCATCACCACAAATTTCATCTAAGAACATTTGACCTGGTATATCATCATTTTCCATCCACCAGCTAAAAACCTCTTCCCCTGTTTCCCATTTGCTTTCTTTCCCTCTTTTGTTTCGCTCTTTAAGCATCCGTTCAAACGCATGTATATATAGGCTTTTGTATTTTGGAAAGTCCGCAAATTCTTTCCACCGTTTCTTGCCCGCCATCGGGCATCCAATACAGCCCACACGGTCGTATCCCATTTTATACAATTCGCATGTTTCAATATGTTCTGAACGGATATACTCCCATACGTCGGTATGCGTCCAATCAATAATCGGGTTGACTACCATTTTATTCTTTTGCATACATAACTCTGTCATTCGGCGGGATGCTGTATTATCATTCATCAACATTACTGTATCAAATCTAACTATCTCTTTTTTTGATTTCCCAATTTTCTCAAATTCTGCTCTGGCTGACCTTGCATTACTTTCATCCCATCTCACTCCTGTTGCAATATATCTATTTTTACATCCCGTTTCCTTTAAGACAGAACAACAGTATCTCACAAGCCGTGTAGGTGGCATAAGTTTCTGAGGTATCAGTTCCCACATGCTTGTTCTTTTTCCCTCGTAGGTTGGTTTCCCAATTTCGTACGGGATACCCTGCATTTTCAAAGCCCGGAATACCTTCCGAATATGCTGAACTGTTTGGGGTGCGTCTGCTGTGGTATGACTGTTATGCACCTCAAACGGTATTCCGGATCGTTTGAACAACTCTAGCATCACATCACTGTCTTTCCCTCCGCTATACGTGCAAACAAGCGGTTTTCCATAGTGATGTAGGCTCATTTCACTTGCCATCTTTATTCTCTCTATTGATTTTTTCTCTTTATCCATTTTTTCTAAGAAGCCCGGTATACCCTTGCCACGGCCGTAGGCTGGCTCCTTTCTTAAATTCTTTCTACACCTAAATCAAAAATACTCATCTGCGCCATTTCTTCTTCAAGCCTTCTCTTCGCTTTTTCATATATTTTTTCACTTTTTTCAAACCCTACACACTCAATTCCTGCTTCTCCGTAAGCGATCAGACTGCTTGCGCTTCCTTCATGAGTGTCAAGCACCTTCCATCCCGGTCTTATGTATTCCCGTATAATCCAGCGATATAAGTCTATAGGTTTTTGCGTGGGATGAATCCTTACTTCATTCAGCGCCTTATTCCCACGCTGCATCCATCCCTGATCAATAGATTTCCCCTGCATCATCCCATTCCACATATAACGGAACAGTCTTACAGAATCATGTAAGCTGCAGGATGCAATCTCGCAGTCAGAAAAGGTACTTTTCCCGTTGCACTTGTCCCATACAATACGCCCCGGCCGAAAATACCATCTGAAATAGTTACATCCGAAAACGATCTGATGTTTCGATACCCTTTCAAGCTCTTTAAAATATTCCGGACCCGGAATTTCCCATCTTTCTGCTTTTTCGTATATCCTCTGGACTCCTATCGGGCTTATTTTTCTTCCGTAGAATCCCCGTCTCTCCGGCCCGCTGAAATATGGGGGATCGACAACAGCCAGATCAAAATACTTATCAGGAAATTCTTTCATTCCCTCCATACAGTCCATGTTGTAAAATCCAAAATCTAACATATATACCCTTGCCCCGGCCGGAGGCTTGCTCCTTTCTACTCTTTTTTGATTCTTTCAATCTGTCTATCCAATTTCTGTTCAATGATTTTCGACAACTCTCCTTCCCCCACGCCAAGAAGATATTTTATCTGCCAGATCATAATCACCGTGTCTGCCATCTCTTCAATAATATGCTCATATTCTGATCCAGCCGAGTATTCAAGCGGGTGACTCTTTCTCCATCCTTTGTTAATCGCCACGGTTAATTCTGCCATCTCCTCGATAAGCTGCCTGCTCTGTGGCTCATATCCGTAGTGATCAGCTATGTATTGTATTTTCTGCTCTGTTGTCATATTGTCACCTCATCATCTTCTGGCATCTGGAACACCGGGACATAATCATAAGCACCTTCATGGTACGTTTCTTCGTATTTATTCCCCTCATATGCATCACAGATCATATCCAGCACCTTAATCGCTTTCTCTCTGGTTGAATATCTGCCGACTATTGATTGAGTCGCTTCATGTACAGTTGCAAAAATATTCTTATTGGCAGAAATAGAACCATTAAGCATAACACTGAACGCAAACTCTCCCACTGGAATCAACTGTACTTTATTCTGACTTCTGATTAACATTTAATTCACCTCAATCCCATACTCTTCTTTCAGCACACCGATAAAATCATTCACACTCTCTACATAACCACTGTTATACGCTTCCAACTGCTTTTGAGACTCATCTATGAATTTCTCTAGTTGTTCCGGTGTAAAATCGAACTTATCCGCAAGCACCATAAGCGATATAATCAGATTCGCTTTACCTGCCGCACTAATCAGCATATTTTCTTTTCTCTGCTGTGTTAACCTCGCTAACGCCGGATTCATTCCTTTTCTCGGTATCATTTCTCACTTCGCCTCCTATCCTTGTGAACTCTGTCTAATGCATTTGTGATTCCAATGGCAAATTCACGGGCATACGGTGTTTTGTATTTTCTGTAAAATTCATCTGTCTTACCGATAACCTCTTGCCAATACTCATCCGTATCTTCCGGCTCCCATATCTCCTGTGCAAGCTTCCAGAAATCTTGAAACATCTGCCATTCTTCAGATCCTTTTACAATCTTCTTTCCTGCCATATTACTTAAACGGACAATCATCATCATTGACTCTTGCCCACTCCTGCGCCTCCTTTACAGATTCTTCGGATTCAACAAATTGCATCAAATCACCGTCAAACCTTAATATCTCTTTTCCTGGTCTTCCCTGCCGATTCTTTTCTACCTTGCATCCCTTTTTTGAATTATCGTCTTGGGATATATTCCAGAGAAGCATAATTACACTCGCATCCTGCTCAATGTCTCCAGCCTCCCTAAGTTCTGCCATTGTCGGCTCTTTCGTCTCACGGGCCTCAGATACACGGTTAAGCTGTGACAGTGCAATGATCGGAATATTTAGCTCCATTGCCAGAGCCTTGATCGCCTTAGAAATGGATCCAACCTCCGCATACCGATTTCCCCGGTAAGACTTGTCCGCTTTCAAAAGTTGCAGATAATCGATTATGATAATGTCATATCCCATGTGCCTGCTTTCAGATCGGATCTCACTCATCGCCTTACTACCTGTGGTAATCACGATACTGTCACGCTTCATAAGCTCCTCATTTGCCCTGTCAAACCTCTCTTTCTCGTCACCAAGGAATTTCTTCGCCCTCCGTAATCTCGTCAGCCCAATTCCACTCTGCGCCACAATAAAACGCTCATACACCTGTTTTTCCTGCATTTCCAGATTGTAAAATCCGATTCGTTTCCCACGTGCCGCCATGTTCGAGGTAATCTGCGTAACCAAAGCAGACTTCCCCACTCCGGGACGTGCTCCGATCACAATCATGTCTCCACCTTCCAGGCCTCCTAGAAGATCATCCAGCTTAGAAAAACCAATGTACATCCTCTCGTCTTCTCTGTCGCAAAAATATTTATCCCTGTTTTCCTTGACGATCTCCGGCAATGACTTTGATAAGACCTGCTCTCCTTCCTGCAACGCTTCTAAGTCCCGGATCAGATCTGCGATCTGAATATCAATCTGTCCAGCGTCCGGAACCATTCTTTGTATCGTTTCTCTAAGTCTGTGTGTCTTATAATCCCTCAGAAGCACATTCGCATGGCTTTTGATCGTTGCACTTGTCAAAGTGTTCGAAACACATGCTTTTATAGTATCTTGGATGGCATATTCTGGGTAGAATCCACCAGTAAGTCTCTGTAGCAGGACCGCAATCGTTACTTCCCTGTGGTTATCGTATCCACGCAGAAATTCCAGATACATCTGGCCCAGCAACTCCGAAGTAAACATTTCCGGCGAAATCATAGAATAAATTTCAGAGACACTGTTATTGTACATCAACAGGGCGCCGATGATATTTTGCTCTTCCACATACCCCATCACGAATCCTCCCAATCCACATAGTCAAGAAGCTGCCGACCCATCAGAGTGTCAAAATTCTTCCAGTACTGGTAATCATCCTGTCCGGCTTCTTCCTGCTGTCTTACATACTTTTGCACCGCCTTGTAGATCTGCCGGTTGGTCAGCTTGTACTTCTTTCCGCCTACATCCTTGCCTTTACCAACCCACAACTTGTAATTGGCAAACGCAACCGTCCTTCCACGCTTTTTTGGGTAAATGCCGTATATAATCTCAAAATCACTACGAAGCTGTTCATCACGAGAAACCTGTCTTTCCTGATCCTCATTTGCAGGTTCGTCATCGTGCGGCTCCGCTGCACATATATTATTATTTGGTTTATTATATGGTTTATTATTTGGTATTGGTTCGCCCTTTTGGGACAATCCATTTGCCCTTTTGGAATTTTCCATTTGCCCTTTTGGAACAATGCATTTGCCCTCTTGGAATAATTCATATCCAGCATCAGTAATGGCATACCATTTCGTCCGATCATAAGTGGAATTATTGTAATTTCCGCAAACAATAATCCCCTCTTCTTCCAGCTTTTCCAATGCTCCCCTGATCTGCTTAGTGCTCATGTACGGGAACAATTCTTCAAATGCTTTCAGGCTGTTGTAAGTCCAGTAGTATCCATCATGGAAATGCTTTTCATTTGCTCTGTTTTTTTCAATCCAGTAATACATATTTTGCAGGATGATCGCAGCATTGATCCCGTATTTTTCCGCTATGTTTATATCAAAGTTATGTATCATGCCGTTTCCTCCTAATAATTTTTTTCGTCTAACAGAGCATTAAATTTCTCCATTGCCTTTTGAGATACTTTATTGTATTCTTTTCCGTCTTGAAGCGTTACCGTCAAGTGCTTATCTATGATGTGGGATAATTCCCTTGCCAGTGTTTTCTTTCCCTGTGCAATACCGTCTCTGTATCCCTTTGCGGGCCGGTATGCATCAATCTGGGTCTTTCCCTGTCCTTGCCCGCCGGCGGTCTTATTCCGAAGCTGGTAACCATGCTTAGCATACATCTTGATATAATGCTGTTCTTTTTCATCCAGTTCACTTTCTGGACAATTCATGAATCCGATCTTCCACCCACACAGATTGTCATCTGCATACCAACCGTGTTTTTTGATGGATAAATCAATATGCTGATATCCAACCAGATGTTGTGCAAGCCTTGTCAGAATGTGTTTTGTCTGTCCTATATACGCATATTTGATTCCATCTTCATCAGTTCGTGTAAGGAAGTAAATTCCACTGTCATCATTAAGTGTTGAATTAATAGAAAGAACAAACTGCTTATTACGTTTCTCAACCATCTTTGCCCTTGCGATATTGTTGTAAGTCATTTTCAATCACCGCCTTTATACACCCGCTTATTTGAGATGTATTCTTCTTCACGCCTTTGAACTTCGATCAAGCCCTTGAGTCTTTTCAACGCTCCTTTGTTATTATCGCTGTTTATAAATCCTGCAAGAATCTTGTATTCATCGCAAATATTTTTGTATCGTCTCCGTTCTTTTCGCTCGTTCTGGTATTTCGTAGCAAGGCGATTTCTCTCGTTCCGATCCTTTGCAAATTCAAACTTATGCGCCCAGTAAATGTGACGTTCCATCGAATCGTATTCCTCACATTTTTTCCTTGCGTTCTCATATACGGCTTTTGACTCTTCCAAGAAATCTACAAACTCCTGTGTTACGTCAGATGGTTTTCTGTATTGCCCATCCAAGTTTTTTCACCTTCTTTCTGCCAGAACCTTTGATTTCGTTCACCAAATCGCCACTCTAATTAAATGGCAGTTCTTCATCAATTCCATCCGGAATGTTCATAAATCCATCGCCAGACTCCGGAGCTGGTCCGTATGGTGATGGTCCTGCCTGAGTATTGCTCTGCTGCTTACTCTTACTCTCCGCAAATTCCTGTTCTTCCACAACAACATCAGTTGTGTAAACCTTCACTCCATCTCTATTCGTATAGCTTCCAGTCTGGATCCGTCCGCAGACAGTTATTTTCGTACCCTGTCGTAAATACTTTTCCGCAAATTCTCCCAGTTTCCCGAAAGCAATACAGTTAATGAAATCAGCAGTCTGATCCCCATCTCTTTTGAATCTGCGATCTACAGCAAGCGTATATCTTGCAATCGCTGTCGCTTTTTCTCCTTGCGAATATCTAATTTCCGGGTCTCTCGTGAGTCGTCCCATTAAAATTACTTTGTTCATATTTTCTCCTGTCTGCCGCCCACCCACTAGGCAGGCGGCTCACGTTTTGCCTATTATGAAAGGATTGTAAAATTCGGATAATCCGCCAGCTCTACTTCTAAGTAATCCTTGATGTTTCTCATTGCCACATTCTCCCAGGCGCCGCCATCCGCTTCAAAAAGAGCGCATTTCACACTATCATCTGATTTCATACGAAAAATAAATTCACTCATTGGCTGCTGAACCTCATGGAATGTACGATACGGACGTAATTTCACTGGATTCGGTACGAGAGCATCTCCCTTAGATGCAATTCCCGTTTTAATTGTCGCTTTCTGCGAAATGCCGTCATCGCTGTACTGTGACACCGTTCCATCTTCCACAGTTCCGGCAAACTTCAGGACTAATGCACGGTTACTCTCCGGGTCGTCAAGAAATTTCGCCTGTAAGCCGATACAGAAGCGTTCATGCTCAATGAATCTTCCATATTCAAACTCCGGGACTCTAGCCATCACTTCAACCATGCTTTCTCTGATCCGCTCACTGTCAAGCGCGGAATACAGCGCTACTTTGGTCGGACTCTGCACGTGTACGATCATCTTCTCATCCATCTCATCAACCTGTGCCTTGATGTAATCCACAAGGCTTGTCAGCGTATTCATCTGAATCGCCCTTGCTTTCGGATTATGGATGACTGGCTCCAGCTCTTTGTCTGAATAAACAATACCGTCAATTTTCTGCACTTCTGGCTTTCTAAGCCCTACTACATACTCAATCGCTTCTTTAATAATTCCTGACATGATTTTATCCTCCTCTTATCTTGCCATTCTAATGACATTATTTTCTTTGATTTCCCCTGTTTCTGTGTCAACCGTCTTCCCGTCAATCACAGTCTCTGGCGCCTGCAAGTCCGCAAGTGACATCTGCCCTTTGATGCCAGGGCCGTACTCCACAGCTTCGACTTCGCCCGTCTTAAGATTCTTGCCAAGTGAGAACTTCGTCTCTACCGGCTTAACCGGGGCAAGTTTCGTCTCCACGGAAATCTCACAAGTGGAATCATCCCTGTCCTCATTCTGTGTGAATGCCATTTTGATGGTTACAACACGCTTGTTCTTCCACGGCGTGTTCGGGTCCTGCATATTGGCAAATACTTTCTGTAATGCCTGATTCGCTTTCTCCTGTAACGCTCCTCCTGCTACTTCCTGCAATTTCAATGTTTCCATATTCACTTTTCCTTTCTTTGAATTTTGATTTATATAAATTTGACCGGTCAAAATTGTTTTTTATTTATTCATAAAACCATTCCGCAATCGTTGTTAAAAACTTTTCAACTGCGCTTAATATTTTTACAATCCACATATAATTCCTTAAAACGGATTCAGACCGAGCTCTGTCTGGAATCCTTTTTCTGCCACCCATACATTCACATCACAGTCAACAAGATCGCTTATTTCACTTCTGAATCGCTCTGGATGGCTGCTCCCGCCGCTCAAATGCAGCAAGCCTATACTTCTTAGACTTGGACTGTTAATCACCTGTATGAGCCGTTTACAAGTTTGAATTTCCATGTGCCCCCGGAGAACATGTTCAAATTTCCCATAGTCCTCCGCCCTGCTGATGTAGTTCTCGCTGTAATTGCACTCCACCATCACATGATTGATTCCCATATTTGAGAAATCGAAGGGGCAATATTCGGCGTCTGTAATGAATAGCAAGTTACCGATTTTATAATGGAATATCAAATATCCATCGCACTCCGTTTCACTGTGGGGGACACGGAACGGGATCACACCAAAGCTGCCAATCCAGACTTGCTTCATCCTTTGAAGCCTAACAGTTCTTTCGCCGTAGATCGTCTTGACATCCTCATGGACTTCGTCTGATGAGTAAACCTTAATTCCGTACTGCATGTAGCTTTTTATGCCGGAAACATGGTCTCCATGGGAATGGGTCAGCAGGCAGCCTACCACCTTGTTTGTCTGATAATCAATCGATTTCAGCATTTCTTTTATCGGGACTCCACATTCAAGGAGCAAGATCTCATTGTTTGAATTCAAAGCATAGCCATTGCCCTTACTTCCCGAATTGATTACTTTCAGCTCCATATCATTCCTCCGGCATAACAAATGCATTGTTGAGATAAAGAGTTTCACCGTCTTCCATTTGTGGAGCTCCTATGTAATAATCAAAAATACTATTAAACACTTCCCCTGCCCGATCGCAGCCATTATACTTTCCAAGCAAATAATACCTTCCGTCCATATTTGAAACCGGTTTACAAATTACTTTGTTGTCATCCACGGCAATAACGATCTGCTCATATGGAAAGTCCATCTTGTTCTGACTAATAATTCTCATCCTGCTTATCCTCCTTCGCAAATTCCGGAACTTCCGTTGCATCAACCTCTGCCACCACGTTTCCTTCAACCTCGAACGGCTGTGAGTTCTCATTCTCTCTGATTTCTTCCTGTGCATTTTTATATGTATCGTCCATCTGGAGCAGAGAAGAGCTTGCCATACTGTTAAGGTTCTTCGGGAATTTCTTGATTGCGTTATTTCGCATCTTACGGGTAAACATTGCCTCCGGCGTATCAAGCCATGCTGCGGAAATAAACGGTCTTGCCACCTCGCAATTCAGCATATCTTCCAGAGTTTCACACTTGCGGACCGCATCCAGGATTTCCTCTTTCTTCTTCTTGATCTTCTCTTTTTCTTCTGGTGTTGCATCGTATCGTGTCCGTTCAACAGTTTTACCGGATCTATCTTTTTTCGTCCCAGTTACAAAGCCGAATGTTTCATTCAACATGTTGTATCGGATGTGAGCAATCAGATTAACTTTCACGCTGTCTCTTTCTGAGATCAGGTATTCAATATTTCCGTTCATTAATTCGACCGGATAAACAACTCTCACAACTTTCTGAGACAATCCTTTTTCTTCCCATGATGGAGCTTCAACATCAAGTCCCTTGCGTTTCGGATAGGTAAAATCATCTCCCTCTTTTACCAGCCATACCGGATGAACCCTTTTCACATCGTTCCCGAACTGCCTGAGAAGAGCATCGTTTCCATCGCCCTCAATCCCCATTTCAACGACTTTTTTCCATTCGCCATTGATCTGTTTGTTGCGCAACTGGAAATAAACCTCTCTCGGAACAGCATTTGCGTTCAGCTTCAGGCTTGCGCACTGCTCAACAATCTCTCTCAGGTTTGATGTATTCAGATCGTTCATGGTTGCTTTGTCCGTGTTCTGAACAAGCTGAAAAATACTGCCCATTGCTGCCATAGCGCATTTCTTTGAATACTCATCGAATTCAACTCCACACTTCTCAAAATCACGAGTAACAAGTCCTGTAATCGTATTTGTCCAAGAACTTAAAGCTGTGGTGAATTCCTGATTCTGAGCTACCTCTTTCTTTTCTTCTGCCATCTAATTTTCCTCCGCTTTCCCATCAATCTTTTTGAGCTTGTCCCGGAATGGAAGAACTTCTTCCTCCGGGACATTTGCATTGGTTACTACGGCCTGTGCTTTACCGATCATTATGACATCGCCCAGCTTTACTATCACATCGCTTTCAAATGTGTATTCACGACCAGCCGGCTTGTCGGCTTTAATGTATCTTGCCTTAATCAGCATCATGTTTCATACCTCCTGAAAACAAGATTCCAATAATTTTAGCACCTTCGCTCTTTTCAAACTCCTCTTTGTCCAATTCAATCTCTTTATCAATTTCCTCATTAGACATGCATCCGAGATCATACGCTCTTTTGATTATTCTCTGAGCCTCTTCTTCCGACTCAAAAGCTTCAGCCATCATCAAACGAAATTCTCTCGTAATAACTGCATACTCACTGAGTAATGTATCGAGAGTTCCTTTAAAATCAATTTCTCCTTCTTTTGCACGAATCATTTATTTATCCTCGCTTTCTACTTTTAATTCTTTGTCGTCAGTTACTACCAGATGAATCATCTGAGCATCCATTTCAGGGAAGTTCTCTGTATTAACAGCTTCGCTGTTATCAATAAATACCGGAGCACTTACACCGTACAGTTCAGACAATGATCGGATGATATCAAGTCCAGTAATGACACGGTGACCATTGTTCAGTGAAGAAAACGGCACGCCGTTTACCGTACATTCACACGTCTCTTTCAATCCACCGTTGATCTGATCCTCAAACAAACGGAAGGATACAATCTGGAACTTGTCGTTGATCGCATTAGAGATTTGATCCATCTTCACCCGGATGAAATCTTCTGTCAGGTCAATCATCTGTTCCTGCTCTGCTATCTTCTGTCCGACAGCTTTCTGTTCTTCTTCCAGTTCAGCGATACGGCCATTTACTTTGGTGTTGTCTGCTGCCTTGATCTTCGCTTCAATCTCTGTAATCTCATCTTTCAGTACTGCCTTCTTGGCTTCCAGCTCTGCTTTTCCAGAAGATTCCTTGCTCAGTTCTTCAATCTGCTTTTCAATAGCCACAATCTCTTCCTTGGTTTTCACATATGCCGGATTTTCAGAAACATCAGCAACAGCAGGGATTGTATCAAAAGCCTGTTTCATGGAATCGTACTCCGCTTTGGAAGCATCGAACTTGCTTCTCAGAGATTCCAATACATTAGTTCTTTCATCAATCAGTTTCTGATTGGCTCTCACAGCGTCAGCCGCTTTCTGTCCTGCTTCAGTGATTCGTTTGAGATCCTGATCTTTCTTTGTCTGGAAATCCTCTTTATTTTTTTCGTACTTCTTCTTGTAAGCATCGCACTGTGCTTCATATAACGCTTTCTCACGTCTGCATTTTTCTTCATAATCAGCCATCCGTTTCTGCTTTACTTCTTCTGGTAAAGCCTGTCCGCAAGTTGGACAGATCAGATCGGACTCTTTTAACGGTTCCGGTTCAACATATGGTGCCGGTGCAACATATTCAGCGAATTCACTCTTCTTCCCTTTTCTCCATTCTTCAAGCAAACGGTTCTTTTCCCGTTCACACCGTTCTTTCTCATTGATGTATTCAGTACGTTCTCGTTCCAACTGTTTCATTTGATCTTGCACTGCGAAGAACACTTTCTGCACTTCGTCAAACTTCACTCTGGAATCCATGCGCTCTTTTGCCAGTTGTTCATTTGCCGTGTTCTGGATCTCACTCAGTGTGATTTTCTTATCCATTACCTGTTTACGAAGATCATTGATTGTCTCCAGTTTATATGCACTGCCGGTTATTTCATCTTCCACCTTTTTGAGTGCGACTTCTTTCGCCGCTCTCTCAGCCTCTAAAGCCCCAACGTCTGCTGTCACAAGCTGTTTTGATATTTCATCGATTCTCGCTGGAATTTCAACCATATTTTTGTTCAGCGTATTTTTTGCTTTGGTGTACTTCTTGAGGATATCATCCGTGCTTGCGATCTTTAGTTCCGGGACCAGCTTCTGAAATCTCTCACCGAACTGCTGTGCAATCTCCACATTTGAGAAATTACCAACAAATTTCATCAATACTTCTCTCTGTTCTTTCCACGGAAGAGCATTAAAAGCATTCGGGTTTGTAATGAGATTAAAGATGTTTTCATCAATTTCTGCGTGAACAAATTCTTTAAACTCTTTCTCACTCTTCGGATACCCATTGATTTCAAATTCATTGACGTTGCCCTGGAACTCCGTAATATTCGTTCCACGCTTCTTTCTCCAGATCTGCTTCTGTACCTTTTTCAGCACGTATTCATCTTCGCCGAAGCAAATAGTGGTCTCTACGCTAATTTCCACGTTGTTAATCATGTTTCCTGCTTTATCCCTTGGTCGGATATCAAAACTCGATTTTCCAAGGGAATCTTTTCCGAAGAGAAGCCATGTGAATGCATCAAATACGGTTGTTTTTCCAGAAGCATTTACACCGCCAATCGCAGTTTTCTCTCCAAAACTTATTTCTCTATCCTTACAGCCCTTGAAATTCTGTATATGCATTTTCAACAATTTAATGTTTTTCATTTACATCCTCCACGTTCTTCTTTATAATGAAATTGGGTTTTTAGATTAGTCCTCTCTTAGCAGAGGGCTTTTCTTTTTCTGTCGATAATTTTCATCTCGGCCGGCTCCGCCTTTTCTACGATATATAAATATTCATTGTTTTCGTAGTGACACATCCATTCATCAGGATTCAATCCGACCTCCCTGACCAGTTTCTTCTGGTCTCTAGTCAACTTTTTCGGCTGTTTCATGCTTCTCCTTTCTGTGCTATCGTATCGCTTATACACTCTTTTTCATGCCCTGCAGCCGATGTCTCCGGCGCAGTTCCCTCATCTGGAGATAATGATTCTCCCGTTCTTTCACACAGTCATGTGTTATGTATGCTACTATCATCATGTCCAGCGCGATCCCGAACGACAGCAAAAACTCTGCCGTTGAGATAATGTTCTGGCTATAACTGTCAGCGGATCCGGCCATCACCAGTATGGCAACTCCCCCGACCACTGCACAGATGTCTTTCAAGATCCGGTATTTCCGCAGTTTTCTTCGATGCATCGTTATCACCTCCCTATTTCTTTTTTCTTTCACGGCATATGACCTCCTCTACCGTCTTTTCTCCATTCCACTCAAATCCAGTCTCCTCATATAGCTTTTTCGGTGAAACGAAGTAGCTTATTCTTCCTTTCCTAGAATCCATCTCAGAAATCTGTGTTATCTGCTTTCCTTTTCTTGTTGCAAAACCAATTGAAAGATACCCGCTTATCAAACCTGCTCTGACCCAACATGCATCTTTTCCATAGACATAAGCAACAATTGGAATAGGGACTTTTCCAGTACATACCATTTTTTCACCCCCTCATTTGTTTGTAATAAATAATCCAGTGACTTGTCTTTTCTCTTTCTATCTCCTATACTTGAAATACAGGCACTGCCATGCCTAGTATTATGAAAGGAGACTCTTATGAAACTTTCAAAATTATCAAACGAACTCCTGAGATATATGACGAAAAGTTATGTGGATAGTCACAAAAGGATATTTGCGTTTTCTCTTTTCAAATCCTTATACCACGACTTAGATGAGCTATTCATCTCAGACGCTCTATATCTGTTAGAGGAAGATGGATTTGTTTCCGTTTTTCGCGCAGACAATGTTGCCTATACAACAACATTGCTTCCGTCTCCTATCCGGGATGCTGAAGAAGATACTTTCATCAAAAAGGGTTATTCAGTTCTAAAAGAAATTCGATCATGGTTTTAGTCAACCACTCTCCAATCATTTCTCACAAGATCTTTCGCCTTTGGTTGCCACCCATATTTTGATGGATGGCTTCCATTTTGCATCATCGCAACACAATTCCCTGTTCCGTTTGTCGGTTGAATTTTTATGTACCCTTCAAATTCTGGCAACGAAATACATCTGTCTTCTCTCACAGCCTGTTCTACAGCTTCGTGTATGTACATCTCTATCACTCTCCCTTCTTTTGTCTTGTCAAAAAATTCTACAATTGAAAATTCTTTCATGTTATGATAAAATTTTTTCAAGATTTACTAGAAAGAAGGTTTTATCATGGATTACGATTTTTCATCTTTCAATGCAATGCTGACTGAATTGTCAGATAAAATAAAAGTTCCACCAACGCTCAATTTGTCTCCTGAATTGCTTGCCGCGCTTGATAATTTTTCACACAATCCTGAAATTTCTTCCATGCAGGAAATGGCAAAGAAGTTTCAGATTTATTGTTCAAAATCATATAATCCTAACTTAACCGCTACTACAATTTCCCGAGTTGCTTCAAATTTACTTGGTATCAACATGACTTATGATTATGACGCAATTAAAGGAGCTGTTTCTGCTATGGCATCCTATGCCGAGAACTTAACAAGCTTGAACCCTGCAACTTCCGGTATAGATTCAATGGTTTCCGCTGTTAGTTCTGCGTTAGGTTCGTTAGATAAGTCAGCAACTTCTTCCGAAGAAATTTCTGATGATTATATTGAACTTTCTGAACCTCTTGCAGATATAGTTCAGCAAATTGATGATTCAATCGAATTACCTAAAGCTGACGAAAACAATGTAGTTCGAATTCCCAAAATAGACCGAAACACTGTACTCTCTGTATTAGGTATCATCCTTTCTTTGATTATGGGTTTATATACTATTTATTCCAATATTTCAAACACCGAATTGTCTATTGAACAACACAATGAGTCTATGCAGGAAGAGCAGAAACAGACCGAATTATTGGAACAAATCGAAGAAAACACCGCTTCCGATTCTAATTCGCAAGAATCCCTCCCACCTACCACACAATCAGAATAGTTACTTTTCGCATCACAGTCATAAGAAAAAGCGCAATAATCCATAACTCTATCGTCAGTATGTGCATTCTGATATAGTTTTGTGGATTTTTTTCTTTCTTGTACCTCCATATGAACCATGCAGAAGCTACTGCATAAACAAATAACGATATAATCGAAGTTATGTTTATCGGATTCATCTTTATATCACCTCCCCAGTTGCAGTCTTTTTGTTTATACCACCTCTACACCCTCTCTTTGTCTTTATCTGCTTTTCCTGTCCGTTGCATTTTTGAGACGCTTGGATTAAAAAAAATATCCACAGGATTATCTAATTTCAAATATTCAGAGATTTTAACTGCTTCTTCCAAAGTGAATTGACTTCTCCCATTTAGCTTGGCATTAAGTGACTGTACTGTAATTCCTAATGCTTTAGATAATTTTTCTTGCGACACACGCATCTCTGTCATTTTCCCTTTTAACTTATCGAACGACATTCTTCGCCCTCCCTTCGTTGCATATTTGGGATGTTTTTATATTACACCTGTCCTTTGCCATTGTCAACCCATATTTGCAACATTTTTTTGTTTTTATTTAATTTTGTGTTGCAAATATGAAAAAATAGTTTATAATATGAATTGAACGGAGGTGCTGATATGAGCGAAAAAGATATTTCAGAAAAAATGCAAGAAATCATGTCTCGCATGAAAAAAAGAAGAGAAGAACTTAATATGTCATACCAGACCTTGTCTGATAAAGTCGGTATTAGCAAGTCAACTTTACAAAGATACGAAACAGGGTATATAAAAAATATGCCTGTTGATAAACTTGAAGATATTGCACGAGCACTCTGTGTTTCTCCTTCATATTTGATGGGGTGGGAAGATGAGCCTTCTAAAAACGAGCCTACCACTCGCGCCGCTCACTTTGACGGCACAGAATTTACCGAAGAGCAGCTTGATAGAATCGAAGCGTTCGCCAAATTTATCAAGCAGGAAGACAAGTAAGTCCGGTTTATCACACACCTACTCTGCTATACTGTAAAATATGGAGGGATTGCCGTGAATAAACTGGAAAAATTAGAACAGGAAGCCTTTAAAGATAATGTGAAAATACATGATTACTACTTGGGAGAAGAGAGCCTAAAAGGTATATACATAGATGGCAATATTGCTATTAATACATCGGTAAATAATACAACAGAAAAAATCTGTGTTCTCGCTGAAGAACTTGGACATCACTATACCAGTGTAGGTAATATTCTCATTATGGAAGATCTGTCCAATCGGAAGCAGGAACGACAGGCTCGTCTGTGGGGATATAACAAGCTGATCGGGCTGACTGGGATCGTCAACGCTTTTGAATCGGGATGCCAGTCAGCATATGAGACTGCTGAATTTTTAGAAGTAACAGTAGAATATTTACAAGAATGCATCGACTGCTATCGTGATAAGTACGGTATTTGTACCGAAATAGATAATTACATAATTTATTTTATTCCAAATCTGGCAGTCATGGCAAAGGTATAACCGCTTTGGCGTTTATGCACAAAAGAAAAAGAGGTGATTTTCCCCAATGTCTACCCTATCCAATAGGTACAACAATCAGCGTTGCCTTATATTTGACGAATCCGGAAATCTTGGCAATTCAGGTCGCTATTTCGTCATTGCTTGTATAGATACTCACAACTATAAGGCTCTTCACAATATTATAAAGAAAAAATTAGGAGTAGCAAAACAACTCTTCCAAGAATTGGCTTGTCTCCATTCGAATGAAATAAAGGCTAAAGATGCTTATCCTTGCGTAAAATATCACATACTTGAATGTATCGCAAATAAAGATTTATCTATTTCATACATCGTTGCGGATTTAAAATATATAAAACCTGCTTTGTTGGAGGACAAAAATATTCTTTACAACTATCTTATGAAGCTACTGATTGACAATTTAGTATCTGAAAAAGATAATAATACTGTGTTAAACCTCTTATGTGATAATCACACAACTAAAATTTCATCTGGAAATTCCTTTGAAGAATATATAAAACTTCATTTAATCTATGAAAAAGATTATGATATCAATCTGAATATTGTATATATGGACTCTGATGATCGTAATGCTTATCCAATTCAAGCTGCCGATTATGTTGCCAATGCACTTTATGGCTGGTATGAATACGGGGATAAAATATATTATAATCAGTTTAAGTCCAAGGTTTATAAAGCTTTAAAATTTCCTTATCGAAATTTCGGAAAATAAAAATGGAGTAGAAAATTCTAAATTTGCGAAAAAATATTGCCTTTTCCGCACCTATATGGTATTATAACTGCACAGAAGTTATAAACTATAACTAGATGGGTGTGTAAGCCTATAATAGTGTGCGTTGTTTTTTAGCATAAGTTGCCTATGTGGTAACCACTATTGTAGCCGCACCCATTTTTGTATATTAAAAACCGCCCCGGCGCACCAACACCAGGACGGATGACATATCCGAAGATATGCAAGTACTTTGATCGGTAATATTGTATCATCTTCGGGCAGCCTGTGCAAGCAGAACACTCGTTCTTGCTTGGCTGTTATTTTTATACTCAAAAATACGAAAAGGAGATGATTGTATGTCACTGATCCAATGTCCGGAATGTAAATTGCAGGTAAGCGACAAGGCACTGTCATGCCCTCACTGCGGATATCCGCTAAAAGAAAAAGATCAGACAAAAGGTCGAGGAAAAGCAAAGCCAAAACGAAAAAGGCTTCCAAACGGATTCGGAAGCATCACTGAAATCAAAGGGAGAAATCTCAGAAATCCGTTTATGGCAAGAATATGTGTTGGAAAAAATCAATATGGTAGACCTGTGTTAAAGTTACTAAAACCAACTGCATACTTCCACACTTATAATGATGCGTATACTGCTTTAGTGGAATATAATAAGAATCCATATGACCTCGATGATGATCTGACTGTAAGAGAACTATATGAAAAATGGACTGATGTATACCTAAAAAATTCATCAGCGGCGTATGCGAGGACGATATCTGCTGCATGGTCTTACTGTTCATCTGTATATGATATGCGAGCGAAAGATTTACGGGCAAGGCATATAAAAGGATGCATGGAAGAAGGATATCGAATCGAAACAAAGGGCAAGAAAAAAGGCGAAAAGATTTACGCAAGCGCAGGAACCAAATCGAGAATCAAGTCCCTATTTAATGTAATGCTGGATTACGCTTTGGAATACGAAATCGTAGATCGGAACTATGCAAGAACATTCGATGTGTCAAATGATATTGTGGAAGACATACAGACGGCAAAACGGAATCATATACCATTTACAGAGAAAGAAATGGAATCCCTATGGGCAAATGTTGATAAGGTCAAATTTGCTGACTGGATCATCATTCAATGTTACATGGGATGGAGGCCACAAGAACTTGCTACTCTCCGCTTGGATGAAGTGAATCTTGAAAAGTGGTATATGCAGGCAGGTATGAAAACTGATGCCGGAAAACAACGGATCGTTCCTATTCATTCCAAAATACGGAACTTGGTGAAACGGAACTATGAATTTGCATTATCTATTGGAAGTGAATATCTTTTGAATGACAAGGGACAGACACACGCAGGAATCTGGAAACTAACATATGACAAATATGCCAATCGTTTTAAAAAGGTAGTTTCTACACTGGAATTAAATCCTGAACATCGCCCTCACGATCCCAGAATAACATTCATTACTCGTGGCAAAAAAGCCTGCATGGATGAATACGCTTTAAAAGAAATGGCCGGACACTCGATACAGGATATTACTGAATCGGTCTATACCTTAAGGGATTTAGAGTGGCTACGGCAAGATATTGAAAAATTACCATAGCCACTCCGGTATACAAGTCTAGGTGTACAAATAATGTACAAATAGTATACAAATGAACGAGTATTTCCCGTTTTTTACTACTTTCACCAGCTTCTAAAAATCCCGTAAATCCGGCGTTTATTAGAATTTGCCAGCCTTAGCGGCTTCCTCAATGGCAACTGCTACCGCTACGGTCATTCCAACCATCGGGTTGTTTCCTGCTCCGATAAGCCCCATCATCTCTACATGGGCCGGTACAGAAGAAGATCCTGCAAACTGTGCGTCAGAGTGCATACGTCCTAATGTATCTGTCATACCGTAGGAAGCCGGTCCTGCTGCCATGTTGTCTGGATGAAGTGTACGTCCTGTACCACCGCCGGACGCAACAGAGAAGTATTTCTTTCCTGCTTCTACACACTCTTTTTTGTATGTTCCTGCAACCGGATGCTGGAAACGTGTTGGGTTCGTGGAGTTTCCTGTGATAGATACGTCTACGCCCTCTTTCCACATAATCGCAACACCTTCACGTACATCATTTGCTCCGTAGCAGTTTACTTTGGAACGAAGTCCGTCAGAGTATGCGGTACGGGAAACTTCTTTGAGCTCTCCTGTATAATAATCGTACTCTGTCTGTACATAAGTAAATCCGTTGATTCTGGAAATGATCTTTGCAGCGTCTTTTCCAAGTCCGTTTAAGATAACACGGAGAGGTTTTTTCCGTACTTTATTTGCTTTCTCAGCGATACCGATGGCTCCTTCCGCTGCCGCAAAAGATTCATGTCCCGCAAGGAACGCAAAACAGTCCGTCTCCTCTTCCAGAAGCATCTTTCCAAGATTACCATGTCCCAGACCTACTTTTCTCTGGTCAGCTACAGATCCCGGAATACAGAAAGCCTGAAGACCTTCTCCGATTGCTGCCGCTGCGTCTGCCGCTCTTGTACAGCCCTTTTTGATTGCGATAGCGGCGCCTACGATGTAAGCCCAGCAAGCATTCTCAAAACAGATCGGCTGAATTCCTTTTACCTGATTATAAACGTCAAGTCCTGCATCTTTTGTAATTTTCTCCGCCTCTTCGATGGAAGCGATTCCATAACTGTTCAATACAGCGTTGATTTTATCAATTCGTCTCTCATATGATTCAAATAAAGCCATTTCTAAAGTCCTCCTCTCGCCTATTCCTGTCTTGGGTCGATGATCTTCACTGCATCATCCACACGGCCATACTGTCCCTGCGCCTTTTCCCATGCTTCGTTCGGTGTGTCACCTTTCTTGATGAAATCTGTGAATTTCCCAAGGCTTACAAACTTGTAACCGATGATCTCATTGTTTTCATCTAATGCGATTCCTGTCACATAGCCTTCTGCCATCTCCAGATAACGAGGACCTTTTGCAAGGGTTCCGTACATCGTACCAACCTGGGAACGAAGACCTTTCCCTAAGTCTTCCAGTCCTGCACCGATCGGAAGTCCATCTTCAGAAAATGCGCTCTGTGTACGTCCGTAAACGATCTGTAAGAAAAGCTCTCTCATAGCAGTATTGATTGCATCGCAGACAAGGTCTGTATTTAATGCTTCGAGGATCGTCTTTCCCGGTAAGATCTCGGAAGCCATGGCGGCAGAATGTGTCATACCGGAGCATCCGATTGTTTCAACCAGTGCTTCCTGGATAATTCCGTCTTTGACATTGAGTGTCAGCTTGCATGTACCCTGCTGAGGAGCACACCAGCCTACACCGTGTGTTAAACCGGAAATATCTTTAATTTCTTTTGCCTGTACCCATTTTGCTTCTTCTGGGATTGGAGCTGGTCCATGATTCGCACCCTGTGCTACTGGACACATCATTTCTACTTCGTGTGAATAAATCATCTCAAGGACTCCTTTCAACTATATGTAATCTCTCTTGGAGGCCGTCTTTTGTACAGCCTATATCCGTGTTAATTTTCTCACAAAAAGGAGGTTTCGTCAATCAGCTAGTTGCACAAAACATCTCTTTTTTTACCTATATAGATACCACTATCTTACCTGTCCGCAGCGAGCAGACATTCCCGCAGAAGAATGAGTGCTCTTGCCACTGCGTACTCACGATTCTTCTGACGATTCCCCGTAAAGCGGAACTTCTCTACTTTTGTCCGTCCCTTGACCATGCATCCAATATAAACAAGTCCCACCGGCTTTTCCGGCGTTCCACCTTCCGGACCGGCAATTCCTGTCACCGCGATGGAAGCATCCGCCCCGGATAACCGGCAAGCTCCTTCTGCCATAGCCCGTGCTGTCTCTTCACTCACTGCCCCATACTGCTTTAAAATCTCATGTGGCACATGAAGAATCCGTTCCTTTGCCTCGTTAGAATAGGTAATGTGGGCTTCATTAAGAACACTGGACGCACCCGGCACATTTACAAGCCTGCCGCAGAGCAGTCCTCCGGTACAGGATTCTGCCGTCGTAACTGTCATCTTTCTTTCCTCCAGCATCTGGATGACAGCTTCCTCCAATGTCACTTCCTCTTTCGTCGTATAAATGTGATCGCCAAAACGTTTTTTCAGTTCCTCCAGCATGGGAGCCATCAGACACTTCGCCGACTCCTCGTCCTTTGCCTTGGCTGTCACCCGAAAATGTACTTCTCCGGTTTTTGCGTAAGGGGCAAGGGTCGGATTCGTCTGGGCGTCCATCAGGTCCGCCACCATTGTTTCTGCCCTGCTCTCTCCGATGGCGCATACCTTTACCATACTGGAGTAAATCCCTTCCGGTTGAAGGTCGGACAGATACGGAGCAATCTGAGTTTCAAACATGGGAATACACTCATTTGGGGGGCCGGGAATCAAAATTGCCCTCTTTCCTTCGTAGCCGCTGCCTTCGTCCCCAATTACAATCAGCCCTGGCGCCGTTCCATTCTGATTCTCTACAATGATCGCTCCTTCCGGGATAAGCGCCTGTTTCCAGTTATTCTCTGTGATCTTCTCCCCGTTATGAATCTTTTGGAAGAATTCCATGATCCGCTCTTTTGTGTGGGCATCCTCACAGAGCGCTTTTTTGAATACCTTTGCCGTCACTTCTTTTGTCAGATCATCCTTGGTTGGCCCAAGTCCTCCTGTGAGAATTACAACGTCGGACCGCTCCAACGCGCGGCGTATCGTATCTTCCATACGCGCTTCGTTGTCCCCTACCACACTTTGGTGATATAAAGACAAACCTAGCAGAGCACACTTCTCTGCTAGGTAAGCTGCATTGGTATTTACGATATTGCCGAGTAGAATTTCAGTACCGACGGAAATCAACTCTGCAACCATCTTACATACCTCCTTTTGTCAACACTTCTTTGTTCTTTGCAATATAATCAATCAGGGATACTACAGTCAGGATCAGAGCCAGGTAGATCAGCACTGTCTCAATCATTACCGCGGTATGTCCCGGAAGATCCAGAATCAAAAAGATAATCATAAACATCTGTGAAACCGTTTTAAACTTGCCCCAATAGCTTGCGGCAATGACAATCCCGCTGTCTGACGCCACCAGCCGGAATCCGCTGATGATGAATTCACGGCTGATAATGACAATGACGATCCAGGCCGGAAGTTTGTCCATCGGAATCAGGCAGATCATAGCCGCTCCCACAAGAAGCTTGTCCGCAAGCGGATCCATAAACTTTCCGAAATTTGTTACCAGATTGTATTTTCTTGCGATCTTTCCATCCAGCATATCCGTAAGACTTGCCACACAGAAAATCACAAGAGCGATATAATTGCTGTACTGTCCGCCCAGATCCGTCAGCATAAAGACAACGAAAAACGGAATCATAATCACACGCAGTACCGTAAGTTTGTTTGGCAGATTCATTTACATCAACTCTCCTATCAAATCATATTCGCACGCGCCTGTCACCCGGACTTTAGCAAAGTCACCTGACAACAGTTCCGTGTCCGTATTTACGAAAATCAGCCCGTCTACATTCGGCGCGTCTTTGTATGTCCGGCCTACATAGGCATTTTCGTCCGCAACCTTTCCCTCGATCATCACAAGCACTTCCCGGCCAATCATCTGCTCTGCCTGGTCAAATGCAATTTCCTGCTGAAGCTCCATCAGCTCTGCCCTGCGGGCTTCCTTAACGCTTTCTTCTACCTGATTCGGCATCTGTGCCGCCGGGGTGCCGTCCTCTGCTGAGTAAGTGAACACACCAAGCCGATCAAACGCCATCTCATCTACAAAATCCATCAGCTCTTCATGCTGCTCCTTTGACTCCCCCGGAAATCCGGTGATCAGCGTTGTGCGAAGCGTGATGTCCGGGATTTCTTCCCGGATCCTGGAAATGATATGAATAAGCTCCTCCTTTGATGTACGGCGCCCCATCCTTTTCAGGACGTCGTCGCTGGCGTGTTGAATCGGAAGATCCAGGTAATGACAGATCTTCGGCTCCTCTTTGATCGTCTGGATCAGTTCTTCCGTAATCTCCTCCGGATAGCAGTACAAAATGCGGATCCAGCGGATACCGCTGATTTTGCAGAGCCGGCGCAAAAGCTCCGGAAGTTTTTTCTCTCCATAGAGATCCTTCCCATAAAGCGTCGTCTCCTGTGCTACCAGGATGATCTCCTTCACTCCGTCATCCGCAAGCTGCTTTGCCTCCCGGAGCAGATGCTCCATCGGAACACTCCGGAAATTCCCCCGAAGCTTTGGAATAATGCAGTAAGTACAATGCTTATCACATCCTTCCGCAATCTTGAGATACGCATAATACCCTCCTGTCGTCACCATTCGATGAGTATTCACAAGAGGAAGTGTATCCAGCGGCTCCATTTTTAAATAGGATTGCCCTGCCAACGCCCCGTCTACCGCGTCCAGGATATGCCCGTAAGAAGCAGTTCCAAGGACAGCGTCCACTTCCGGGATTTCCTTTGTGATTTCCTCTCGGTAGCGTTCAGCCATACACCCCGTAACGATCAGCGCTTTCAGGCTGCCGGACTTCTTATACTCTGCCATCTGAAGGATCGTTTCAATGCTCTCCTCCATGGCATCATGGATAAAACAACAAGTATTCACAATAATGACATCCGCATCCTCCTCGGTGTCCACAATCTGATATCCTCTGGAGGCAAGAAGTCCCAGCATGGTCTCAGAGTCGGCAAGATTTTTGTCACACCCCAGTGAGATAAATAAGATCTTCATGTATTCTCTCCTAACATTTCATAAGGCAGATACTTGTTTCAAAAGCACCTGCCTTGTTGTCTCTTATTCTTCGGTATCTTCTCCGATTACCTTTAACTTTCCACTGTTCATTTCATCGATCGCAACGGACAACGGCTTTTCCCCGTCTTTTGTCGGTACGAGTGGATCCGCATGGTCGATCAGCTGTCTTGCTCTCTTTGCGGTGGCAAGTACGATGGAATACCGGCTGTTTACAATTTTGGTATCTCCCTCTTCTACGTCCTGATTCACCACTTTCATTAAATCTGTATAAGATGGATGCAGCATAACATCATTCTCCTTTCTTCTACTTTTACAATTCATTTAATTCTTTTCTGATTTTCGAGATGAACTCCCCGTTCCTTGCGACTTTTTTCTTTTCATTCTGGATCACCGAATGAAGCTCGTCTACACAGCTCTCCAGATCGTCGTTCACAATGAGGCAGTCATAATCGTCAATTCCTTCTGCCTCCTCTTTCGCACGGGCAAGCCTCTGTTCAATCACTTCCATGGACTCTGTCCCCCGTCCGATCAGACGTCTGCGAAGCTCTTTGGCACTTGGAGGGGTAATAAAGACTAAGAGCGTATCCGGAAATTTCTCCTTCACCTTCAGCGCCCCTTGGATTTCAATCTCCAGTATCACGTCTTTTCCATTCTCCAACTGCTCCTCCACATAAGAGCGCGGTGTCCCATAATAATGATTAACATATCTAGCATACTCTATTAATTCGTCTTGTGCAATCATTTTTTCAAATTCTTCTGTCGCTTTGAAAAAATATTCTCTTCCGTCCACCTCGCCTTCCCGCGGATTTCTCGTGGTGGCGGAAATAGATAAGGCGTAATCATCGTATTTCTCCATCAGGCGTTTCATTGCCGTCCCTTTACCTGCTCCGGAAAATCCGGACAAAACTGTCAGTATCCCCTTTGGCATCGTTTTCATTTCCCTTTCCTGCTACTCAATATTCTGAATCTGTTCCCGTACTTTCTCGATCTCCGTCTTTAAATCTATCCCGTAATTGGACACCGTCAGGTCATTTGCCTTGGATAAAATCGTATTTGCCTCCCGGTTCATCTCCTGGGCAATGAAATCCAGTTTCCGTCCGATTCCCTCTCCTGTCAGGAGTGTGGCCCTCATATGGTCGATATGGCTCTTTAAACGGACAAGCTCCTCATCTGTACAGATCTTGTCCGCAAAAATCACAACCTCTGCGGCGATACGGCTTTCCTCGATCTGAGTATCCGCTAGGAGCTCCCTTACTTTTTCCTCCAGATTCGCCCGATACTCGGAAAGAATCTGCGGGGAACGCTCCTCAATCTTCTCCACAAGGGCTTTCATGGCATCAAGCTTTCCGGTCAGATCGTCGCGAAGCTTCTCCCCTTCGGTTTCTCTTGCCTTTACAAACTGCACGCAAGCGCCGTCAAGCGCCTCTTTCAGTCCGTTCCACATCTCGTCTTCGTCCACATCCTGTTCTTCCATCGTAAAGACCTCCGGATAACGGGAAAGCGAAGAAATCCGGACATCATTTTCCAAATTGAATTTCTCCTCCATCTGGCGAAAATAATCCAGATATTCCGCTGCCAGCGCCTCATTGTACTTTAAGGACATCTGCCCCTGGGAGAGATCCTCGTAGGATATAAATATATCTACCTTTCCTCTCTGAACGTACCTCTTCAAATATGTCCGAATTGCGGTTTCAAAAAAATAGAGCTTTTTCGGCATACGGATATTGGCATCCAGATAGCGGTGGTTGACCCCCTTTATTTCGACCGTAAATTTCTTCTCCCCTCTTTGAATCTCGCACCGGCCAAAGCCCGTCATACTTCTAATCATGGTATCTTCCTCTATATGTTTATTTTGCTGGTTTTCATTATAATTCATTTAATTTTTATCGTCAACTATGTTATACTGTAAAATAAAATGAAAAAACAACGATTCTGCCATGCGGATCAGATTCGCATGACGACTGAATGGTTGGCAAAAAAGGAGAATACCTATGGCATTAGATGGAATTACCATTGCAAATATTGTAACTGAACTGCGCTCCTCTCTCCTTGGAGGGCGGATCGCGAAGATCGCGCAGCCGGAGGCAGATGAGCTCCTCCTCACCATCAAGACGTCCGGAGGTCAAAAAAGACTCTACGCATCCGCCAGTGCTTCCCTTCCCCTTGTCTATCTGACCGGAGAGAATAAACCGAGCCCTTTTACTGCTCCAAACTTTTGTATGCTGCTTCGCAAGCATATTGCAAATGGACGAATTATTTCTATTATACAACCGTCACTGGAGCGGATCATTGTCCTGGAGATCGAGCATTTGGATGAGCTTGGAGATCTCTGCCGTAAGAAGCTGATTCTGGAAATCATGGGAAAACACAGCAACATCATCTTCTGTGATGCGAACAACCGGATCCTTGACAGTATCAAACATGTTCCGGCACAGATGAGTTCCGTGCGCGAGGTTCTCCCGGGACGGACGTATTTCATTCCGGACACGATGCATAAAGCCGACCCACTGACTGTCAGTGAAGATGATTTTGCGGCACTGTTAACAGAAAAACCGACCGCACTTTCAAAGGCTCTCTATACGAGTATGACCGGGATCAGCCCGGTAGCAGCGCAAGAGATCTGCTATCTGGCAGGTCTCGATTCTGATTTGCCGCCATCTGAGCTATCTGAAGACCTGATGACCCACCTGTACCGACAGTTCACGCTGTTCCTCGATCAGGTGCGCCAGGAAGATTTTCATCCTGCAATATATAATCGGAACAATGAGCCTTATGAATTTTCTTCCGTCCCGCTCACTCATCTGACCGGGTGTTCCCATCAAGACTACAGAACGATTTCAGAAGTGCTCTCCTCCTACTATGCGGTGAAAAACCGGATCACCCGGATTCGCCAGAAGTCTGCGGATCTTCGGCACATTGTTCAGACCGCATTGGAGAGGAACCGAAAAAAATATGATCTCCAGGCCCGCCAGCTTCAGGATACACAAAAGCGTGAGACCTACAAGGTCTACGGTGAACTTCTCCAGACCTACGGCTATCAGGCAGATCCGGAATCCAAAGAATTAGAGGCACTCAATTATTATACGAATGAGATGATCCGGATCCCTCTGGATCCTACAAAAACACCTCTGGAAAACTCCAAGCGGTATTTCGAAAAATATAATAAGCTGAAACGGACATACGAAGCTCTTTCCCGTCTCATAGTGGAAACGAAGGATGAAATCATCTATCTCGAGTCCATCAGCAACGCTCTGGATATCGCCCGTACCGAAGACGATCTGGCAGAGGTAAAAGAAGAACTGACTCAGAGCGGCTACGTTCGCCGGAAGTTCACGAAGAAAAAGGAAACATTTAAAAGCCTCCCTCTTCATTATCGTTCCAGCGACGGTTACGATATCTATGTAGGGAAAAACAATTTCCAAAACGAGGAGCTGACCTTTTCTTTTGCGTCTGGGAACGACTGGTGGTTCCACGCAAAAAAAGTGCCCGGATCCCATGTAATTGTCAAGTCCAACGGGGAAGAGCTTCCGGACCGGGTCTTTGAAGAAGCCGGAAAGCTTGCTGCTTTTTATTCCAAAAATAATGGAAGTCCAAAAGTAGAGGTGGACTATGTGGAGAAAAAGCACGTCAAAAAAGTGAAAGGCCAGAAGCCGGGATTTGTCATTTACCATACAAACTACTCCCTGATTGCTGACACCGATATCAGCATGTTGCAGGAAATATCGGAATCCTGACCGGAAACGTTCAAAAAGGAATCAAAAGGTCCTGCGGCTAAACGCCGCAGGACCTTTTCTAAATCCTATTTCTATAACGAACGGATAAAGCGCTGGAATGAAGCTCTTCCCTCTTCCGTGCACTTGTAAACCCCTGCGTCTTCCAGGACATGCACAAAGACTTTTCCGATTTCCTGCTGTAAGATTTCTTCGATGTTTGCTTCGTTGACTTCCGGATAGGACGGAAGGAAAGTTTCTACCCAGTCCGCATGTTTTTCGATCTTTTCGTTGCTTCGGACGTCCTTGCCTGTCAGGATGTACTCTTTTAAAAGCTCCATCTCTTCTTTCAGGCGGGCCGGCAGCACGGCAAGTCCCATGACCTCGATCAGTCCGATGTTTTCTTTCTTGATATGATGGTACTGCACATGTGGATGATAAACGCCAAGCGGATGTTCCGGAGTCGTAATATTGTTCCTGAGCGTCAGATCCAGTTCATACATGCCCTCCCTCATTCTGGCAATCGGTGTAATCGTATTGTGCGGCTCTCCATCTGTCTCGGCAAAGATAAACGCCTCTTCATCCGTGTATCCTCTCCAAACTTTCAGCACATGATCCGCAAGATCGATCAGCCGTTTTTCGTCTTTATGGCGGATTCGCAACACGGACAGAGGCCATTTCACAATTCCTGCCTCCACATCCTCATAGCCCGGAATTGTCACTTCCCTTTCGATCGGAGCCTTTGCCATGGCAAAGGTATAGTGTCCTCCCTGAAAATGGTCGTGGCTCAAAATAGAGCCTCCTACGATGGGAAGATCCGCATTGGATCCGAGGAAATAATGCGGGAACTGTTTCACAAAATCAAAGAGCTTTACAAAGGCAGGCCGGTCAATTTTCATCGGGATGTGTTCTCCGTTGAATACAATACAGTGTTCATTGTAATAAACATACGGTGAGTACTGGAATCCCCATTTTGTTCCATTGATCGTAAGTGGAATAATCCGGTGATTCTCTCTGGCCGGATGATCCAGTCTCCCGGCATACCCTTCATTTTCCAAGCAGAGCTGACATTTTGGATATGCTGTTGCCTTTGCGTTCTTTGCCGCCGCAATGGCTTTCGGATCTTTCTCCGGCTTGGATAAATTGATCGTAATATCAATCGTTCCATACGGACTTTCCACTGTCCATTTCTTATCCTTTTTTACCCGGTAGCGACGAATATAATCGCTGTCCTGACTGAGTTTATAAAAATATTTCGTCGCTGTCTCCGGGGATGTTTCATAGGCCTCCCAGAATTCTCTCTGCACCTGAGCAGGACGGGGTACAAGACAGTTCATCACCTTGGTATCAAAAAGATCTCTGTAAGCAATACTGTCCTCAATCAGTCCTCTTTTCACTGCCTCATCTAATAAATCTGCCAGTACGTTTTCCAGATCCACATGCTCCTTTGTTTGTTCCGGCTCCACGTAGCTTTCCTCACAAAACAGATCCAAAAGCAAGTTTGTCGCGTAAATCTTCTCACACTCCGGGAGCAGTCCGGTCTCGATCCCATATTGTATCAGTTTGCTGATAGATTCATTTAACATTCTTTCTTCCTTCTTTCCTATAATCTTCTTGCGCCGTCACCGATCTCTACCACATAGAATTCCGCCTCATGTCCTGTCTGCTCTTTGTAACCTTTTCCAACCTGCTCGACAAACGTCTCTACCGCGTCATTTTTCACAATGCTGACGGTACATCCTCCAAATCCTCCTCCTGTAATCCGGGAGCCGACCACACCATTGATCTTCCACGCAAGATCTACCAGAATGTCGATCTCTTCACACGACACTTCATAATCGTCCCGCAGGGAGATGTGGGACTGATTCATCAGACGTCCGAACCCGGCAATATCATTCTCCTTTAACGCCTTCACAGCACGAATCGTTCTCTGGTTCTCGTAAACCGCATGTTTCGCACGCTTCTTGCAGATTTCATCTCCAATAGCGTCCTTATGAATTTCAAACTCCTCTTCCGTCAGATCTCCGAGTGTCCTGATATCCACTACTTTCTGAAGATCCTTAAGCGCTGTCTCACTTTCTCTTCTTCTGTCGTTGTAAGCAGAATCCACAAGACTATGTTTTACCTTGCTGTTTGTAATAACAATCTTAGCATCCTCAAGCTTCACAGTCGCATACTCATATTGAAGCGTATTCGTATCAAGGAATACCGCACAGTCTTTTTTCCCCATAGCTACAGCAAACTGATCCATGATACCACAGTTGCATCCGTTATAATGATTCTCAGAATATTGTCCAATCAGGGCGATGTCCTGCATGGAAATTTCAATATCAAATAAATCTTTCAAAATCACGCCTGTCAATACTTCCAAAGAAGCCGAAGAAGAAAGTCCAGATCCGTTTGGAATATTACCATAGACCAGCACATCCATCCCCTGGGCAATAGAATATCCCTTCTTTTCAAACGCCCAGATGACACCCTTGGGATAGTTGGTCCACTTTGCAGCCGGAGACGGTACGAGATCGTCAAGGCTTGTCTCCATGACGCCCAAACCGCTAAAATTGTCGGAATAGAAACGAATCTTTCTGTCGTTTCGCTTTCTTGCAATTCCATAAGTACCAAGAGTCAGCGCACACGGGAAGACATGGCCGCCATTGTAGTCTGTGTGCTCTCCAATCAGATTGACTCTTCCCGGCGAAAAGAAGGTCCGTATATCCCCCTCTCCTCCATACAGCTTTTGAAATGTCTCCATTAGTTTCTTTTCCATACTTCATTACCTGCTTTCTCTTTGTTTTCTGATTGATTTTCTTTAAGTAAAATTATAATGCGTTTTCCAAAACATAACAACAAGGATATTGCTCAAAACTATAACGATATTGAGTTTTTGTAGGTTGATTTTCTCCGGATACCAGCGTATGATACAAAGGAAGAAAACGAAGTTCTTTCTTCTTGATGAAACAAAACATATTTTCGGAATTTCCGGGCAAACCGGAGCGGATTGTAATTGGAGTTTGACAAATCATGCAGATACAGATTAACGAAGAAAAAAAGGAATTAAAACAACACGGGGATTACACATTTCCGGTTCATCTAAGTGGTGAAATGCTTTCCCGCTATGAGGGAGGCTCTTTTTTCTGGCACTGGCACACAGAGGTGGAGCTGACTCTGATTTTAAAAGGGCAGATCGAATACCGGGTCAATGAGCGCACCTATCATCTCAAGGCAGGGGAGGGGCTTTTTTGCAACAGCAACGCCATGCATGCCGGAAAACGGATCGATAATCAGGACTGCCAATACTTTTCCGTCACCTTTCACCCCCGCTTTCTCTATGGATTTGAAAGCAGTATTCTCCAGACAAAATACGTGGATCCTATCCTGAATACGTCCTCTTTCTCCTCCGCCGCCCTCCTTCCCTCAGAAAACTGGGGTGCAAAAGTCGTGCCGCTTTTAGAAGAGATCTTCGGTCTCTACCAGACGCCATCTCCGGACCAGGAGCTGCGGCTTCATATCTTGCTCTCGGAAATCTGGAGGCTACTGTACGGCCACTTTACAAGCTGTTCCTTTAAAGAGCCTGCCTTCTCTGATTCCATCGGCCGCCTGAAAGACATTCTCTCTTTCATCCAAGCCTCCTATGCCAAATCTATTACCCTGGCGGAGATCGCAGACTATGTTCATCTTTCTAAGAGTGAATGCTGCCGCTTTTTCAAACGGCATATGAATATGACCTTGTTTGATTATCTGTTATATTATCGGATTCAGCAAAGTCTTCCCTTGCTGCGGGAGGGATTGTGTACCATTTCCAAAGCCGCGGAATCGTGCGGATTTTCCAACGCCTGCTATTACGGAAAGCTATTCAAACGCTATATGAACTGTACTCCCAGACAGTATCAGTCCCGGTTCCGCTCCTAATGAGCGTACCGGGACTTTTTTTGGCTTTCCTTGATTGCTCTTTCCTTGCGTCAGTCCAGACTGATCGCGTCTATTCTTGCAAGCTCTTCGTCCGTAAACGGCGTCCGGCTGATTTTGGTGGCATTTTCCACAAGCTGGGATGGGCAGGACGCTCCGACAAGGACACTGGTCACCTCATGATCTTTTAACACCCAGTTCAACGCCATCTGAGAAAGAGTCTGCCCTCTCTTTTCGGCTACATCCTGTAAGCCGCGGATCTTCGCCATCCTCTCTTTTGTCAGTGCGTTTTCATTCAGGAAACGTCCGTCCGTGCGGATTCTGCTGTCAGCCGGGATGCCATTGAGATACCGATCCGTCAACATCCCTTGCGCCAGCGGACTGTACGCGATGATGCCTTTTCCCAGGCTCTTTGCCGCCTCTTTCAGTCCGTTTTCTTCGATCGAACGATCAAAGATCGAGTAGCGGTTCTGGTTAATGACAAACGGGCAGTGGGCTTCCTCCAGAATCTCCGCCGCCCTCCGCATCGTTTCTCCATCATAGTTGGAAATGCCCACATACAGTGCCTTACCGCTCTTCACGATCGAAACCAACGCTCCCATGGACTCGTCAAGCGGCGTATCCGGATCCATGCAGTGATGATAGAATATATCCACATAATCTAACCCCATCCGCTTCAGGCTCTGATCTAGGCTGGCGACCAGATACTTCCTGCTTCCCCCAGATCCATACGGACCATCCCACATATCGTAACCCGCTTTGGTGCTGATGATCATTTCATCCCGGTATGGTGAAAGTTCCCGCTTCAAAATCCGCCCGAAATTCTCCTCTGCGCTTCCCGGAACCGGGCCGTAATTATTTGCCAGATCAAAATGGGTAATCCCCAGGTCAAAGGCAGCAAAGCACAACTCTTTCATGGTGTCATACGCCGCGTTGCTTCCAAAATTGTGCCACAGTCCAAAAGAAACGGCTGGCAGTTTCAGCCCGCTTTTTCCACAATTTGTATAACTCATCTGCTGATATCTCTTCTCAGAAGCCTGATACATGATTCTCCTCCTTAATTCCCTCTCTCTTTGATAGTACCGGACCGGTATGCTCCGATCAGTTCTTTTAACTCCGCAATCTTCTTTAAGAGCTGCTTTCCATTATCTGTATCCCCCACCGTCTTTCTTTTCTGATTGTAACTGACCGCAATTTGGTGGGATACAATATCTGTCTCTTCCTGGATCGCGATCTCGGTCGTCTCAAACGGTTCATGCGCCGCAAGAGACATACCATAGGAATTATAAATCAGCGTATATCCAGCGATTCCTGTCTCCCGATGATACGGTCTGGAAAATCCGCCATCGATAATCAGAACTTTTCCTTCACATTTGACCGGGCTTTCCCCCTCTTTTTGATGAATCGGAACATGACCGTTGATAATACGTGGGCTGTCGCCTTCCAGGCCAAATTCTTTCAGAATCAGCTCCGCCGTCTCTTTTCTTTCCAGCAACGTATAATAAGCATTTTTCACCTCCCGGTGAGTCTCCTTATCTTCGATCAGATATCGTTCAAAGGTAGCCATCTGACTTCTGCCATAGAGCGGGGATCCCGGAGCCGACCAGAGAAACCAGAGAATATGTTTGCCACGTTCTTTTTCCTGATCTTCCATAGAGAAAAACGCCTTCCGCACATACTGCTCCAATACGTCATACAGCTCTTTCCCCTGATAATATGTCCCATAGACAGGGACTTCCATCAGTGTCCCATCCCCGTTCATCGGCATACAGCCGTGATAGAGCAGATTGCCATTATAAACTTTGTAAAGGCTTCCCTGCTTAAGCAGAAACTTCACATGCTTTTGCAGTTTCTCACAGTTTTTAAAGGCACGTGTCAGCCGTTCCATTACGTTTTGTTCTTTCTCTGTCAAAGCGTATGGATCTGACGGATCTATCGTCGGAAATATAGTATCCAGAAGTGCATACTGCTTTTGCCCGATCTTCACCTGCATCGTATCATAATCGATCCGCTCTAACAGCCTTCGCCCGTCCATACCGAACTCTGGATTCTCCATGGCGAGCTTCCCCTCGATTTTAAACTGGATCACAGAGATCGCTTTGTGCATACGCTGCTGAAGCGCCAGCGAAATATCTGCTTTCTCCTCCGGCGTCTTAATTGCAAACCGCGCCGCGTCATCGTCACCGTAAGTCTCCAGCGCAAAGGTCACAAGGGGCAGCATGTTGATACCGTATCCGTCCTCCAGGATATCCAGATTGCCATACCGCAGGCAGAGGCGGATCACTGTAGCGATACACGCCTGCTGTCCGGCAGCAGCCCCCATCCAGAGCACGTCGTGATTCCCCCACTGGATATCCAGAGAATGATAATCCATCAGACAGTCCATGATCCGGTGCGGCTGCGGTCCCCGGTCAAAAATATCTCCAATAATATGTAAATGATCCACCACGAGGCGCTGGATCAGCTCTGCCATAGCGATGATAAACGGCTCTGCCCGTCCGATATCCAGAATCGTCTGGATAATTGCCTCATAGTAAGCTTCCTTGTCAGAGAGCTCCGGCTTTTCCGTGATGAGCTCTTCGATCACATAGGCATAATCCTGCGGCAATGCCTTTCTGACCTTGGATCTTGTGTACTTGGACGACACTACCCTGCAAAGCTCGATGAGACGGTAAAGCGTCACCCGATACCAGTTCTGCATATCCTCCCCGGACTGACGAAGCTGCTCTAATTTTTCTCTTGGATAATAAATCAGAGTCGCCACGGATCGCTTCTCTGCCGTCCCCAGCGTATGTCCGAATACATCGTCAATCTTCTTACGCACAGCACCGGATCCATTTTTCAGCACATGGGAAAATGCCTCATATTCCCCGTGTATATCGGAAAGGAAATGCTCCGTACCTTTCGGCAGGTTGATGATCGACTGGAGGTTAATGATCTCTGTGGACGCCTTCTCAATAGTCGGATATAATTCCGCCAGATACTCCAGATATTTATTTTGTTCCATGATTTCCTCCTTTTAGTTTGGATTAGAACGCAGACGAATCTCTGGGGCTTTCTTTTCAACGTATACACACACCTCACAGATCTTCGCACTCCTCCGCATGATTAGGATGATTATATCATACTTTTGGATGTTTGCGGGAGAATAGATATACAACTGACAATCACGTTCCCAAAAGAAACCGCTCACGACTTTCCCTTGGAACTGATTTTTCTGTTAGATATCATTTCTGTATTCTTATCATTTTTCTTTATAGAAGAATGATTCCACATACTCTACAGTCCCATCTCTTCCATCCACTTTTTCACCTGTGCCTCGGACACAGAAGCGTTCATCTTCCTCCCTGCAAGCACGTTTGCCGCCGGACATACCTTTTGCAGAATCTCACTTGTTTTCCCCATACCGCTGCCACCGGACGTTGCGAATGGGACAATGGTTTTGCCCGTAAAATCATATTCCTCCAAAAACGTATGAATGATGCGGGGAGCTTCATACCACCAGATCGGAAATCCTACAAATACCGTATCGTATTGATCCATGTGATCCACATGCTCTGCGATTGCCGGACGGGATGACGGATCGTTCATTTCCAGAGTAGAACGGCTTTTTTTGTCCGTTCAGTCCAGATCCTCACTTGTGTACTTCTGTACCGGTTCAATTTCAAACAGATCCGCTCCTGCCGCCTCTGCCACTGTTTTTGCAAGTCTCTGAGTTACTCCGCTTGCGCTGAAATATGCTACTAATGCTTTTTTCATATCTTACACTCCTCTACTTTATCATCTCTAATTGATCTTTCATCCTTGTTATAATCCGGATCTTCATCGCTGTACGACCCAGATAAAACAAACTTATACAGATCTCCACCTGACCGTTCTGCCGTATATGCCGCAATAGACTTTGTATTGCCTGTCATAGAAAAATATGATATAAGAACCATCCCATCTTGCGGCGCCTCTGTCCAGGATATTCCCTCATTCATCTATCTCCAGTAACTTCTTGGCCGCTGAAAGAGTCATGTCATAAATGGAAAAACAGTGAACTGGGACTCCTGCCGCCTCCATAGCTGCCTTTTGCTTTGGTGTTATTGAAGAATAAGGGTAAATCCCATACACAAAAGGGAAAAACGCATAGAGAAATTTTATACCGTCTTCTTCTGACAGTTCCGGTATGCAGCGGCTGGCACATTCCGCCGTCAGATTTAACGATTCCCCATACACCTGTTTAAAGTCTATCAGTTTCTCGATGCTGCTATTCTCTTCAATATCATACATATTCATGGAGAGAAGTTTCAGCATCAGTTCCCGTTTGGACAAGGTCTCGGCCAGCAGAATAGCAAAATCCATACGGCTCATAGACGTCTTCTTCCGTAGAGCGCTCCTTAAGTCAATGTTCCAGTGCTCATATTCCCTCTGTAGCAAAGCAAGAAAAATCTCCTCTTTCGTCTGAAAATAATTATAGATCGAAGTTCTTGTAAACGATGTGGTTTTTCCGATTTCCTTGATGGTAATCTCCTTAAAGCTCATTGTTCTATAGAGTTTCTTACAGGCGTCTATAATTTCGTTTTCCCGCTCTTTCGTCAGTTCTTCCGATCCTTTTGGCATAATCTACTCCTTTTATTCTGACACCGTGTCACTATATACAATATAGCACTATTCTGACACGATGTCAACACATGCCGCATATCATAATGGAGATTTGGTGATATTTTAATAGTCTCTCTACATTTCCTGTGGTAAAATCATAGTAATCACTTAATAGACTTCTCCGGACAGGATGTGGAAGCGTTATATTCCCTTTATCGTAATGCAGGAATCGAATTTCTGAAAGGCCATGCTCCCAAACCCAAGCTGTCAGGAAGAATGATAAGGAGGAATCCTATGCAATACATTAGTCATTATTCATCTCCTCTCGGAAATATTTTGCTGGCGGCAGATGAGACTGGCCTGACCGGATTATGGTTTGAAGGGCAAAAATATTTTGCCCTCTATCTTGATAAGGTGTATGAGGAAAAAGAACTGCCTGTACTGAAACGGACGAAACAATGGCTGGATCTGTATTTTTCCGGGAAAGAACCGGATTTCACAGTACCATTTCATTTTACAGGAACGAATTTTCAAAATGAAGTGTGGGAAATTCTCTGTACAATTCCCTATGGAAAGACCGTGACCTACGGGCAGATCGCAAAACAGATCTCTGAAAAGTATGGCAAAAAGCAAATGTCTGCCCAAGCTGTAGGTCAGGCTGTGGGACACAATAAAATCTCCATTTTGGTTCCTTGCCATCGTGTAGTCGGAAGCGACGGCAGTCTGACCGGATATGCGAGAGGTATAGAAAAAAAGCAGCTTTGCTGGCTCTGGAAAAAGCAGATCTGCACAGAGATAGGTAGCGGCACCAAAGAGGAGTTTAGACTCTATCTGTCAGACGTCAAGATCTGCTTTAACCCAAGCTGAATACGGATGACCGGGCAGAAGTGAGGTGACTTGCTTCTGCTTTTTCTCAACCACTCACCTCGAAACTACCACGATACATTCCGTATGCTCAGTATGCGGAAATAAATCTACCGGCTGGATCATCTGTACTCTCCACCCTTTTTTCTTCAAAAACTCCAGATCCCGTTTCTGTGTCTTTGGGTTACAGGAAATGTAAATGAGCTTCTCCGGATTCATCCGGCTGACAGCGTCAAGAAATTCCGGTGTGCTTCCTGTCCGCGGCGGATCCAGAAAGACCACATCCACCCGTTCTCCTCTTGCCACAATCTTACGGATTGCTTTTGTCGCATCCTCGTTTAGAAAGTGCGCGTTGTGGATCCTGTTATCTCTGGTATTCTGGATCGCGCACCGGATGGCGCTTCCATTCTTTTCTACACCCAAAACACTTTTTGCATAGGCTGCCGCCGCAAGTCCGATTGTTCCGACTCCACAGTATGCATCCAGAACTGTCTGCGTTCCATTGAGACCAGCAGCCTCAATCGCCGTCCGGTAAAGAATCTCCGTCTGCACCGGGTTAATCTGATAAAAACTAGAAGCCGCAATCCGAAACCGGATTCCGCAAAGTTCGTCCACAATATAACCTTTTCCGTACAGAATCTTTTCCGAAAAGCCAAGCACGGCGCTAGTGGATCTGTTATTAATATTCTGCACGATCGTACCGACTTTCGGACAGAATTCCCTCACCCTCTTTACAAATGTTTTCGCTCCCGGAAGGAAAGGTGACGCTGTGACCAATACAATCAGTACTTCATCCGTCAGAAGACTGTGCCTTACCAGGACATGGCGTAAAAGTCCTGTCTTTCTATCCTCATCGTAAGGACGATACTTACATAGTCTCGCCGCTTTCCGAACCGCCCGAACCGCCTCATCAAGTCTTGGGTGATGCAGCAGGCAAGTGTGAACAGGAAGGACATAATGAGTACCACGGGCATAGATCCCACTGATCAACTCACGCCCCGGTCCTTCCGCAAAGGTTGAAATTGCCTTATTCCGGTACTGCCAAGGATACTCCATCCCAATCACCGGACGCACTTTCCCAAAATTCCCCATCAGTTTTTTCATTTCCTTTTGTTTCATATGAATCTGCTCTTCATAAGGAATGGAAAGGAGCGGACATCCTCCACATCCTTTTTCCTGTAAATGACATCTGTTTTCCTGTCTATCCATGTTCCACCTCTTCTTCCGTTCTCTTTCCTTATTTTATCATAAAACACGCCACAAAACAGCAAAAAAGCTTCGACAGCAACGACGGTCTATCCTCTTTACTCTCAGTCCGTTCCTGCTGCCAAAAGCTTTTCTCACGTTTTCTATCGCTGGTAGATGCACTCTCCGTTCATATATAATGCTTCCACTTTCACCTGATCGATCTCTTCCTTAGGAATAGTAAACAGGTTCCGGTCCAAAATGGCAAAATGCGCCTTATACCCCTTCTTCAACTGTCCGATTCTCCGAAATCCCGCCGCTTTTGCGGATTCCCTTGTGTACAGTTTCACTGCCGTCTCCATATCCACTTTCTGATCCTGCCCGCAGTCCGTACCGTCATACGCCTTCCTTGTGACAGCCGCCTTTAAACATGGGAACGGGTCGTATGGAACCGCCCAGGATGTGGCGGGAGCGTCTGTAGAAAAACAGAGCTTCACACCCTGATCGAGTATCGTCCTAACCGGATAGCACTGTTTCATCCAGGTTTCTCCCAGATTTTTCAGATAGCTTTCAATCTCTGCATAAAGGAAAATCGGCTGCATCACAAAGAAAATGCCTTTCTCCGCCGCTTTGCGAATACTCTCCCATGACGGATCAGTCAGATGTTCCAAACGGACATACGGAGTATCATCCAGCATCCAGTTTTCCTCCCGGTATGCTCGTTCCACGGCTCTTGTGATGGCCTGTCCACCCATAGCATGCATGGAAAGCTGGCAATGATATTGCTTGCAAAAAGCAACCGCCGATTCCATCAGTGTATCCGAACAGGTGGAAATCCCGTATTCCCTGTCAGTATCAAGATATGGTTTATCCATCCATGCCGTTCTCCCTGACACACTTCCATCTCCGATCAGTTTCAATCCTGCCACAAACACCTGTCCGTTTTTATTGCGGCGCTCTTTTGGAATCCTAAACTTCGGATCATCAGCAAAATAGTCCCACATATAATAGATAGCGGTTTCCTGTTGATATCCATGCCGTATCGCTTCTTGATACAGTGAAAAATTGTCCCCGGTGTCCAGATTGCCCATATCACATACAGCCACTATTCCCTGAGATTTCAACTGATTGCCAAGATCTACCAAGTTCTGCGCTTTTTCCTCGTAAGTCTCCTTTGGGATAAACGGAAGCACAAGATCTCTTGCGGTTTCTTTGAGCACTCCGGTCGGTTCTCCCGATGCATCTCGTTCGATCTCACCGCCCACCGGATCCGGCGTATTTCGTGTGATCCCGGCAAGCTCCAACGCCCTGCTGTTGACACAGCGAATATGTCCGCACGTCCTTGTCATGGAAACCGGGGCGCCGGCACTGCTCTCATCCAAATCATAGCGGTTTAAAGAACGCTTCTCCTCAAACTTTCCTTCATCATATCCCCATCCTTCGATCCATTCCCCGGCTTTTTTAGTCTTGCGGACTTGCCGGATTCGCTCTTTTAATTCTTCAATCGAATGGACTTCCGGTGGAAGTGCAGAAATCTTTTTGCTGAAATCTGCCAGCATGACCGGGTGCATATGTGCGTCTATAAAACCAGGAACCACACAGGCCCCCTTTAGATCCACACGCTCGCAGTCCCCCTCCAAGATAGCTTCCCGTTTCCCAATACACTGAATCGTTCCGTCAGAGACAAGCATGGCATCTGCATAAAGGTTAGTGTCGTCGGATGTAAAAATCATTCCATTTTCAAATAAACAGTCTTTCATCTCTTTTCCTCCTGCCCCTTATTCATTCAGTATAAGGTCTTCTATTTTTTCTTGCAAGCAGGATAAAGAAGAATTTTTATTATTTACGGTATTAGTCGAAGATGGTTTATGCCGCCGAATGACCTCTTTGACTACCTTTCTGGCAGGCTGCGGCAAATTCCCGAAGCTTTTGCTCTGCTTCCGGTGTCAGTGTATCCGGCACCTGAATCTGAACTGTCACATACTGGTCTCCATGTACGGAAGGTTGATTCATCCGGGCGACCCCCTTGCCTCTCAATCGGATTTTCGAGCCGGACTGTGTCCCTTTTCGGATTTTACAAAGTACGCGCCCTGTCAGTGTCTCCACCATTACTTCTCCTCCAAGTGCCGCTGTTGCAAATGGGATCTGAACCGTCGTATAGAGATCGGCACCTTTTCTCTCGAATCCAGGTCTTGCGCCGACATGTATTTTCATAAACAGATCTCCAGGCTGACCGCCTCCTGCTCCTGGCATACCCTTTCCCTTAAGCCGGATGCTTTTTCCATCCTCTATCCCCTCAGGGATGTGTACTTCCAGTGTCTGCGTCGTGCCGTCTCCTCTTTGGATCCGGATTTTCTTGTCACAGCCAAAAGCTGCCTCCTCAAAGCTTATTGATACATCGGTATGAAGATCCTCTCCCTTGGTCTGATGAGGCCGCCCCCGAAATCCGCTCTTTGTATATCCTCCGGACCCAAAATTCTGTCCTCCAAAGCTGCCTCTGTGGTGGAAAAATTCACCAAAGAGATCGCCAAACATATCATCCATGTTGCCGCCTTCAAAATGGTATTCCCGGTATTCGCCATCTTGTCGGCTATCATCGTGAAACCTGCCAAAGCCACCGAATCCTCCAAAGCCCTGCCCGGTTCCCTGCGCTCCCTGAGCACTCTGATCAAAAGCTGCTTGACCAAACTGGTCATACAGTTTCTTCTTTTTAGGATCACTCAACACATCGTAAGCTTCCGTCACCTCTTTGAATTTCTTCTCTGCATCCGCATTTCCCTGATTTGTATCTGGATGATATTTCTTCGCCAGTTTTCTGTACGCTTTTTTAATTGCTGCTGCATCTGCGTTTCTGCTAATACCAAGTACGTCGTAATAGTCTCTTTTTGCCGCCATACTGTTCACCCTCTCTTCCATCGATTCTGATTTCTATTACTTTGAAAATACCCCGGAGCAATCCGGGGCACATCGTCGTCTGTTCTATTTATAATATAACAACTGTATTTTCCAAAGTCAATAGGGTGACTACATTTTATAAAAAATATCCTGATGGTTTCAGGATTTCTACCATCTGGCTGTCTGTAATCAAAAAAGTCTGACATGGATTTCCCCCGATGACAGACGGTCAGTGCTGCCATCCTCATATTGAACAAGAAGGTGACAATCTTCATCCACTCCGGTAGCTACTGCTTTTCGCTCACCTTTTGGCGAAAATATGATAATCTCTCTTCCTACTACCAGACTTCGTCTGCGGTACTCTTCCACATAATCTTCCCGTTTGATTCCTTGATAAATACTCAGAAACCGGTTCAAAAATTCAGCCGCCAGATGGTTTTTTCCATCATTTTGTTTCTTGTCAAAAATCGCGCCTGCACTCTCCCGGATCTCTTCCGGGAAGCCCTCCTCCGGTACATAGATATTCATTCCAATCCCAAGAATCACATATTCAACACTGCCCGTCTCCATACTGACGGACGCCTCTGTGAGTATGCCGCTGATTTTCCGGTCATCCAGATAGATATCGTTCACCCACTTGATCTGCGCCCGTCTGTTCGATACCAGTTCCACTGCTTCGCAGGCCGCCACAGCCGCTATGGTGGTAATCTTTGACGCCTGAGTGGGCTCCGCCTGCTCAGGCCGCAATAAAATGCTCAGATAAATGCCGGTGTCTGCCGGAGAATGAAAGCTTCGACCAAATCTTCCTCTGCCTTTTGTTTGTAAATTAGCGATCACAACACTTCCTTCCGGTTTTCCAGCATCCGCCCATTCCCGAAGCAGTCCGTTTGTGGATTCCACTTCCGGAAGTACATTCAAATTCAGAAAACCGCATAAAGGAATCAGATATTTCCGGATCCCCTGTGCGGAAAGAATATCTGTCTCCGTCGAAAGACAGTAACCTTTATTGGAGACTGCCGTAATCTCATAGCCATCCTTACGAAGACTGTTGACCGCTTTCCACACAGCCGCCCTTGAAACAGACAACTTCGCCGCAATCTCCTCTCCGGAAAAAAAGACACCCTTATGCTCTTCAAACAAAGCCAGGATACTTTCTCTGGTACTCACGTTTTCACCTCCTTTTCTTCTTGTTGCTGGATATCGAGTCTCATCTACGTTCCAGATATCAGTTTATATACTCTGATTTTCCCATCTTCTCTTCAAAAGCACGATGCTTTCGACATGTACGGTGCCAGGGAACAAATCGACGCATCCGGCCCGCTCCGGCACATACCCTCTACCTTTCAAAAGCTCCAGATCCCGGGCAAGACTGGTCGGTTTACAGGAGATATAGAGGATTTTCTCCGCCCCAAATCCAATGATTTTCTCAAGCGCCTTCGGATGTACGCCATCCCTCGGTGGATCAAGGATAATGAGATCCGGTACCTCATTCAGCTCATCCACTACTTTCAGTACGTCTCCCGCCCAGAAGTTACAGTTGTCAAGCTTATTTAACGCTGCATTTTCTCTCGCCGCTTCCACGGCTTCTTTCACGATCTCCACACCGACTACCTTTTTTGCCACCGACGCCGCAATCTGGGCGATGGTTCCCGTTCCACTGTACAAGTCGAACACGACTTTGTTCTTTGTATCTCCGATATAATCTCTCGCAGTCTCATAGAGCACCTCCGCCCCCAATGAGTTCGTTTGGAAAAAAGAAAACGGTGTGATCTTGAATTTCAGGCCTAGAAGCTCTTCGTAAAAGTAGTTTTCCCCGTAAAGTGTAGTTGTTCCTTCATCTTTCACGGCATCCGCCAGACTGTCGTTTCTCGTATGTAGAATCCCGGCAAAGGTTCCTTTAAGCGGAAGATTAAGCAGTGCCTTCTTCCATCCTTCCAGAAGCGTCTCCTCCCCGATATAGGAACTGGTCGTAATCAGATCTGCCAGGATCTCCCCTGTCTTTACCGCTTTCCGGACAAGCAAGTGTCGAAGATACCCTTCATGGTGCATCCGGTGATAAAATGGGACTTCCTGCTTTGCGAAGAACGCCAAAGTACAATCCAGAATTTTCCGAAAATCCTCATCCACAATCCGGCACCCCGATACCGTCACGATATCGTGAAAATTTCCCCGCTTGTGCATTCCAAGGGCGAGCGGCCCGTCTTTGTATTCATCTCCAAAGGTAAACTCCATCTTATTTCGGTAAGCCTCCCGCACCGGACTTTCTTTGATCCCCTCAAAGATCTCGTCCGGAATCCGGTCTTTTAACAGATCCCGGACCTGATTTTCCTTTAATTCCAACTGTTTTTCGTATGGAAGACTCTGGTATGCACAGCCTCCACACATCCCGAAATGCGGACATGGGGATTGCATTTCCTCCGGCGATGCTTCCAGCACCTCCAGGATGCGGCCTTCGGCTTTCCCTTTTCTGACCTTATTGACCAAAATTTTCACTTTCTGTCCGGGAATGGCGTATTTTACACTAACTTCCTGCTCTCCATTCTCCACGCTTACGACTCCTTTATTGGGGAATTTCACGCAGCGGACAATACCCTCATAGATCGTTCCTTTTTTCATACTTTCTTTCTCCTATCAATTCTCAAAAAAATAAGGCAGGAAGCTGCTTTCCTACCCTATCTTCTCTTTCTTTTTCTGTCATTATTCTACTTCATCTTCATCATCGAAGAAGTCGTCATCAAAGTCATCGTCAAAATCTTCTTCAAAGTCTTCCAGATAATCCGGTGTAAAGAATGAGTATACGGCATAAGCAATCGCCGCGACAGCCGCAACGGCTCCGATAATAGCCAGTACCCAAACAATCACCTTTTTCGTATGATCTTCATCTTTTTTCTGTAATAATTCGCTTAATTTGGAAGCTGCCATAATCTCTTCGAATTTTCCGCTCATGCTCCCTCTCCTTTCTGATGTTGCCATCTCAACGCTTATTCTTTTTCGTAATTATACCACTATCATAAACAGAATACCATCTTTTTATGTGAAGTTTTCCTGTTTTTGTCAGAATCCCGACTCATCAATTTTCTGTAGTTTGGCAAATGCGGCAAACATCTTTTTCACACCAAACCGGTCAAACTCCACTGTCACTTCGTAATCGCGACCACCTTCCGTAATTGCGGTGACAAGTCCCTCTCCAAATTTCATGTGCCGAACACGGTCTCCCACATCATAGCCCGGGCCTTCTCCGGAAGCGACCTTAAACTGCTGAACCGGCCTTTTAATCCCAAATGCCTGGGAATGAAAAGCTGCCTTTGCCTTGGCATAAGTCTGGTTACGGGCAATCTCCATCTGCGGCCGTTCCCGCAAAGTCCCTGATGCAGTTCCAATAAGGCTCTCTGGTATTTCCTTTAAAAATCGGGACGCTATATTGTACTGTGTTTCTCCGCGGACCATCCGACGCTTGGCACAGGTCAATGTCAGCTCTTTCATGGCACGTGTGATCCCCACATAGCAAAGCCGTCTCTCCTCCTCCAACTCCATCGGGTCATCCGCCGTAATCGTCATATAACTTGGGAAGAGGCCGTCCTCCATCCCTGCCAAAAAGACATACGAAAATTCCAGTCCCTTGGCACTATGCAATGTCATAAGCACCACATAATCGCTCTCTTCGTCCAGATTATCGATATCTGCCACCAGCGCCACTTCTTCCAGAAATCCCGAAAGTGTCGGCTGCTCTCCGGCCTCTTCACAGCTCTCCTCGTAAGAAGCGAGCTTACTCTTTAATTCTTCGATATTCTCAATCCGGCTCTCGGCATCCTCCATATCGATCTCTTCTAAGTAATTTTCATAATCCAATGTCTCAATGATATCTGTAAGGAGGGCAAGGGGCGTCAGCCGTCCTGCCTCTTCCTTAAAATGCTCAATCAATGCCACAAAGGATTCCAATTTTGAAAGGGCACGTCCGATCCCTGGAATCAGATCCGCTGCCAGAAGTGCCTCGTAAAACCCCGTTTCTTTTTGCAGGGCATATTCTTGTACCCGGTTGATGGAAGTCAGACCGATCCCACGTTTTGGCACATTGATAATCCGGCGCACCGCCAGATCATCCCGCCCATTTTCTATGGTACGAAGATAAGCCAACAGATCCTTGATCTCCCTTCTGGCATAAAAGTTCACTCCGCCTATCACCTTATACGGAATGTTCGTGGAGACAAAGCGCTCCTCAAACATACGGGACTGTGCGTTAGTTCGATAGAGAACAGCACAATCCTTGTAGGAAGCCCTCTCCTCCTTGACCTTTTTCTGGATCGCTGCCGCAATATAATCCGCCTCGTCATATGCATTATCAAACTGCTTACAGGCAATCTTTTCCCCCTCCGGATTTTCTGTCCAGAGTGTCTTGTCCTTCCTCCCTATATTGTTATGAATCACCGCATTGGCCGCATTCAGAATATTGGAAGTAGAACGATAATTCTGCTCCAATTTGATGACCGTCGCATCTGGAAACTCACTTTCAAAATTCAGAATATTCTTAATATTGGCTCCCCGGAACTTGTAGATGGACTGGTCGTCGTCCCCCACGACACACAGATTCCGATACTTGGAAGACAGAATCCGGATCAAATGGAACTGTACTGTATTCGTGTCCTGATACTCGTCCACCATAATATAGCGAAACCGCTCCTGGTAGTAATCCAGCACATCCGGCTGGGTCTCAAACAGTTGTACTGCCCGCACCAGAAGGTCATCAAAATCCAGAGCATTGTTCGCCCGAAGTTGCTTTTCGTATTCCAGATATACTTCAGCAATCTTCTGTTTGGAGAAATCACCCTCCGCCTGCAATAAAAACTCCTGCGGACTGATCATCTCGTTCTTCGCCGAGGAGATGGCATTGAGAAGTGCACGTTCCCGGTAGGTCTTGGTGTCAATCTGCAGGTACTTGCAGACTTCCTTCATCAAAGACTTCTGATCGTCTGTATCGTAAATCGTAAAATTCGTATCGTATCCAAGCCGGTCGATAAAACGCCTCAAAATCCGTACGCAGGCTGAATGAAATGTACTCACCCAGATACTCTCCGAACCGAATCCAACCAGATGGTCCACCCTCTCTCTCATCTCACCCGCCGCCTTATTTGTAAATGTGATCGCAAGAATATTCCACGGGTTCACCCCCTTCTCTTCAATCAGATACGCAATTCGGTGAGTCAGCACTCTCGTCTTTCCCGATCCTGCTCCTGCCAGAATCAGGACCGGTCCCTCCGTCTGAAAGACCGCTTTCTTTTGCATCTCATTTAAGGAATCGTAAATACTCATTGTCTTGGTACTCCCATCTCTGCTCGTAGTTTACTCAGTATACCACACATTTGTTCGGTATTTCAAGAGATTGGAAGATTCTTCTTCCGCCCATTTTTACAAATAGCTTGCCATCTAGTTTTGAAAACTATATAATGTATCTATAAAGTTTTGTTATGAGGGGTTGTGCATATGACGATTGATACCAATGATTTACTGAACAGTATTTTACAAAGCCTTGAGCGGATCGATTATATTCATCCTGAAGAGATTCCGAATATCGACCTTTATATGGATCAGGTCACTACGTTTATGGAGACACAATTAAGATCTACTAAGCGTTACGAGCAGGACAAGATTCTCACGAAAACGATGATTAACAATTACGCCAAGAATCATCTGCTCCCACCTCCGGTGAAGAAAAAATATTCCAAAGAACATCTTTTGGTGCTGATCTTTATCTACTATTTTAAAAACCTGCTCTCCATCCACGATATTGAGACCCTGTTAAAGCCACTGACGGACACATATTTCCAGACAAGCGATAATTTCGACCTGTCTGCGGTCTACAAAGAAGTCTGTCACCTGGAAAAGAGCCGCATCTCCTCAGTACAGGAGGATATTAAAAAGCTCTGGAATGAATCTTCCAAAAGCTATCAGGATGCGCCGTCTGAAGATCAGGAATATTTGAAGCTTTTTGCTTTCATCTGTTCTTTAAGCTTTGATGTATATATTAAAAAGACCATTATCGAGAAGATGATCGATTCTTTTGCTGAGAAGACGAACGACAAATAACGGGAACATAGCAGGACACAAAGTAAGACGCTGATGTCATCAAAGCATCAGCGTCTTTATGATTACTCTTTGTTTTCAATTCTGTCAAATACCATATCGTATCCGTCATTTCCGTAGTTCAGAGAACGGTTCACACGGCTGATCGTCGCGGTAGAAGCGCCCGTCTTCTCCGCAATCTCCAGATATGTCTTCTGCTCTCGCAGCATTTTCGCCACCTCAAACCGCTGAGACAAAGATAAAAGCTCATTGATCGTACAGATATCTTCAAAGAAGATGTAACACTCCTCTTTGCTCTTCAGGCTTAGAATCCCTTCAAATAGATTGTCCACAGCCTCTGTCTTAATTTTCCTACTCATATCTACCCTCCATATCGTGTTCGTCGGGCATTCTTTCTGCCAGCTACTATTTTAACACACTAAACTCATAAAGTCCAGTACTTGTTAACCTTTCTGTCTGATCAGACGAGAAAACTTCTCATAAGACGTTGTGGCAATCAGCTCTTCTGGGAAATCGGCCTCCTGAATGAGCTTTTCGATGCAGCTAAACCCACCAACATCGATATCAATGTGAGCGTCGCTTCCTGTTGTGATATAGACGCCTTCTTTTTTACAGAGCTCCAACATTACTTTTGCGTTTTCCTCTGTATTGACCCGGAATCCTTCCGGTCTCTGAGAGGAATTATTCAGCTCCAAGAGAGTGTGCGTCTCCTTTGCCCCTCTCACCAGCCTTTCATAATCTACCGGAAAACGTCCGTCGTCCGGATGCCCAATAATATGGATGTACGGATTCTTCATCACATTCAGGTACGCCTGGGTATTCAAGTCCCGACTCCCTTTTTCGGTAATTTCGGAATTCGTACTATAACAAGGTCCGTGGATACTTGCAATGGCAAGATCCAAGGACTGTAATACAAAGTCCGGAAGATCTACTGTTCCGAGTTCATCCAGAATATTAAGCTCCGCGCCCATGAAAATGTGCAGTCCGTCCACTGTCCTTGGTACCACCGGATAATTCTGAAAGTAAAATTCATGGCATGTTCCCGGCATCTTCGGTGCGTGTTCTGTCAAAGCGAGTGCCTCTAATCCTTTTGTTTTGGCCGCCTGAATCATCTCCATCCTCGTACTGTAAGCATGTCCACTTACAATCGTATGAGAGTGTGAATCCACTAAATATTTCAAAAAAGATCCCTTCTTTCTTTTCACTTTCCTGCTTTAGTTTAACATATTTTGCCACTTAGAACAACAATACATAATTCTTTTGATTCTGTCCATACTCTTTGTTGAGGTGATCCACATGGAAAAGAATTCTGTTTCAAAGAAAAACCGGCAGGTCATCGATTCCTACGATTACCTGGGAAATTCTGCCTCTGCAAATGACTGTACCGGACTCATTCCGTCCGCTCCGCAGTCAGAGGCAGAACTTCAGTCCTATGAAGATGTCTATGCATTTACCTCTCCTAAAATCAGGGCGAAAAAGGAACAAAAGGATTCCTGACAAAGAAGCCATTTTGCAGGGACACTGCAAAATGGCTTTCTTTTCCATATGATTCTCTATAATATGCTAAAATAGTGTCATCTGTCCGGTACGGTATCGCACCTGCTTGGCCATCCGAACCTCGTCTTCCGGCCGCAGACGCCCAACCAGAAGCGGAGACTCCGGATCATGCTCCCTCATATTCTGCCGTACCAGTTCCCTATTTTCATTCGCATAGCAGTAAATACAACCATGACCGCATGTATTATACGCTCCAATATCGCTGCCAAGAAGACACCCACAGCCATCCCGCTGCGTCTTCTTCCCTGCCGGAACCCGAATCTCCATTCCGATAGCGTGTTCCAGAATTTCCCTCGTCATGCATCCGGAGACATCGATCCCGAACTGACAAAGATGAGTCCCCTCGCAGCAGGAACGAATCCGGATTCCATAGCTTGCCCCTATTCTTGCAAACTCCCTGCCGATTTCAAGCCGCTCACTTTCCGGAACGTTACACACACCTGGGAAATTCCGCTTTGTCTTCTCATAAAGATCAATAAAACTAATCACACACTGATCCACATATCCACACAACGCCTCACACATCTTCTCAAATGCTGCTATGTGAAAAGAAACGCTGTACTTCTCGGACAGAAAGACCGGGTCATACCGCCAGCTTACCGCCTGCCGTCCAAGGGCGTCTGACAAGGTTCGAAGTGACGCGATCACGACTCTCTTATCCGGAACATGTGGCTCAATCTCTTTCCCGTATGGTGTAATCGTAACAAACCAGAATTGATGAAAATTCCGCAACTCCTCAAGATGCCCCAGCATCGGCTGTGGATTCTTTGTACAAAAGGCCAGACAGTCCACCACGTCAGGAGTCAGCCGAAATCGTGTAACCTGCCGGGGAAAGTACGGATTCCTGACCAGAACATATTTTTCCCGAATCCGTCGAATCAGCCATTTACTGTAGTATGCCGGGATATCGGTTCTCATTCCGGTGTTTACAATCACTTACACCACACTCCCTTCCCTTTTACGACTACTTCTGTCTTTTCCTCATCCGATTAGGACAGTGTAAATGCCTCCTCTGTGCCTGTCGTGTCAATGAGGGCTGTCACAAGGGCATCAATATCCTCTGACGGGATCTCCCACACATTATCCTTTTTACTTTCCTGAACATGGACTGTGATCATCGATTTTTCGCCGTACTGCGGATCCTCCAGCACTTGACTCAGACACTCGTAAAGCATTTCCCCTGCTGCCTCTGTCATCTCCTCATCCGTCGGCGCCGCCTGATTGTTCAGGATCTGCTCCTGCACCTTGTCAATGTACTCCTGAAGCTTTTGCTTTAATTCCTCTTCCACACCACCAATCATCTTCACTGGCTCCACTTCAACGCCCACCTCAAAGTTTCCATCTTCCTGCTCCTTTGCTTCCTGAATAGTGTACTTCGTCTTCTTCATCAGATCCGGAATATAGGACCGGAACTTTTCTGTCAGCTCGTCCGAAAATCCGAGGGAATCAAACTCCTGCATATAAGAACTGATCACAGCTTCATACTGCTGCCTTGCCTCCTCCTCGCTGGTATCAGCGAACCCCTCATACGCCTCCGTCTCTCCTCGTGTAATCAAATCCAGAACAGCCTGTGTATATCCGGTAGCATCAAATGGCTTCTGACATCCTGTCAGCACTACAACTGCTGTCGCCACTAGCAAAACAACGACGTTTCTTACATACTTTCTCATTACTCTCTCCTTTCTGCTTTTACTCAGTATAACATATTTTAGAAATCCTGTCATCCGCACAATCAGGAACAAGACAGCGGCATACATCAAGCACCGGGAGCACTAAAAGACATATTACGGAATGGTAAGTCGTCGCCAAGTTCCTTGGCAAGTCCGGACTTTGGCGCGTCGCACGCTACAAAAAAGGCTGCCTGTTGCGGGCAGCCTTTTTTGTAATCCTATTCTATGGCTTTTAAATATCTAAATTAATCAATGAATTTATATAAATAAAAGGTACATACAATTTCGATTATAATCTGGTCACATTGACAGCCTGAGGGCCTTTTTCGCCTTCTGTTACTTCAAATTCAACAGCCTGCCCTTCATCCAGGGTCTTAAATCCATCCATATTCAGTCCGGTGTAGTGTACAAAAACATCTTTTCCGGATTCATCGCTGATAAACCCATACCCCTTTTGATTGTTGAACCACTTCACAGTACCCTTGTTCATAGTGCTACCTCCATAAAAAATAAAACAATAAGCAAAACATCGTCTATACGATGTTCCTAGAGCATAGCACTTTTCTTATGAAAAGTCAACGATTTGTCGAGGAATACATAGAATAAAAAGTAAATTGTCCGAATTTCAATAAAATTCAGAAAAATCAGAGACAGATGACAGAGCTTTTCACACTTCATTTATCAGATGCATACCCTGAAATTATAAATGATTTGCTGGAGGCAATTATGAAAAAGAAACTGTTATCAGTACTTCTTATTACCGCCCTTGGGGCATCACTACTTGCCGGATGCTCTTCTGAGAAAGACTCCGTTTCAGACAAAACAGAAAAAAAGGTGGAAGAAAAACTGACCAAAGTTACCTTAAACGAAGTCGCCCATTCCATCTTCTATGCACCTATGTATGTAGCAATTGAAGAGGATTATTTTAAGGATGAAGGAATTGATCTGGAGCTTGTGACAGGATTTGGCGCTGACAAAACAATGACCGCCGTTCTTTCCAACCAGGCAGATATCGGATTCATGGGCTCTGAGTCCTCCATCTACACGTATAATGAGGGCGCAAACGATTATGTGGTGAATTTCGCACAGCTTACCCAACGTGCAGGAAACTTCCTCGTATCCAGGGAACCAATCGAAGATTTCTCGTGGGAAGACCTGAAAGGAAAATCTGTACTTGGTGGCAGAAAAGGTGGGATGCCGGAGATGGTATTCGAGTATATTCTGAAGCAAAATGGAATCGATCCGCAAAAAGACTTAGCGATTGACCAGAGTATTGACTTTGGTTCCACCGCCGCAGCTTTCTCCGGCGGGCAAGGAGATTTCACTGTAGAATTTGAGCCGGGTGCCACCACCCTGGAGTCTTCTGGCAAAGGCTATGTAGTTGCTTCCCTTGGGAAAGAGAGCGGTTATGTACCTTATACAGCCTTTTCCGCAAAGAAAAGTTATATTGAGAAACATCCGGATGTGATTCAGAGTTTTACCAATGCGCTTCAAAAAGGAATGGACTATGTCAACAGTCATACACCGGAAGAAATTTCTAAGGTGATTCAGCCACAGTTTAAGGAGAATGATCTAGATACAATCACGACAATCGTTTCCCGGTATTATGAGCAGAAAACATGGAAAGAAGATCTGATTTTCAATCAGGACAGTTTTGAATTGTTACAGGATATTCTGGAGGACGCAGATGAGCTGGATTCTAGGACACCTTACGGAGACCTTGTTACAACGGAATTCGCAAAAAAGGCCGTGAAATAAATTTTTAATACTTTTTTGATATTTTGAACACACTTTTTTCACATTTCAAAGGTATGATTAAATTACAAAGTAGAAATACTTTGTGAATAAACTTTTTCATAACTTTTTCCCTCAGCCAGTACATTCCCTGTACTGGCTACTAAAATGTAAAAAACAGGAAAGATTCCTATATCTACGAATCTTTCCTATTTTCTATTTTCATGCGATTCCCGTTCCAGGTTCTGTACAAAATACCCTGCGGCAATTCCTCCTATCACATTTCCAAGTGTTACGAACAACAGTACTTTCAGAACATCTCCGATGGATGTCCCAAAATTCAAAACATATACGGACAGATAATACATATCTGCAATGATATGTTCAAATCCACAGAAAACAAAAGCAGTGATGAAAAGCCAAACATAAAAGATCTGAGCAAAAGTGCCCTGCTTTTGGCGGATACCTCCTACAAAAACCGCAAAGGCTACAAACAGTGCACAGAAGAGTCCAAGTATTGTCAGGCTGACCGGAGAGTCTGCAAGCTTTGGAATTACAATCTCTTCAATCCGACCTAGTATTCCTGCTTCAAATCGTGTGAAGTGAATCAGAATGGCCACAAGAGCTGTGCCAATCCCATTGCCGATCCACGCAATGAACAGATCGCCGGGACGATAAAAGCCGTTATATGCAAAAAGTGGGCAGACTCTTGTGAAAAGTCTGTTGTGTAAGTTCAAAACGAGTAAAATTCCCGTTGCAAAAAAGAGACTCGCCGCAAGTTTGTCTGAAATGCTTAAATATACCATAGCACCCATAGCGATATAAATACCTGCCATGATACTACTGATCCATTTTTCTTTCATAGGTATTTCCTGTCCTTTTCCTTTGTGATATATGATATGCCGCAAAAATTGTACTCGTATTTACAATAAAAATCAAGTCTTATTTATCTTTTTATAATCAGTCTCCCTGTGATGCCGGGAAAGAATATGGAAATCTGATTAAAAAATTGAAAATGATACAATAAGTCATTCGATTACCAACAGCTCCGGCCTGATATATTCTGTAACCTGTTCCATTTTACCTCATCCCTCTCCCCCAAATACGTCCGGCTTCTCTATCAATTTATGCAAAGCCCTGGATTTAGAACAACAAGCAGCACCTCTTTATCAGAAATTTCACAAAAAAAACCGGTTTTGTCCCATGAATTGTTGACCTTTATCACACTTTTGTGTTAGCATAACTATAGGTATTCATATAATGTGCAGAGTATGTACAGAAGTACCCTCCCGGACAGTGCATACGGATGCGGCAGCACCTTTCCGGAAGAAAGTAAAGAAGAAAAGGAGACGCAAAAATGAAAGAATTTACTTATGTAATCACAGATCCAGAAGGAATCCATGCAAGACCGGCAGGACTGCTTGTAAAGGCCGCAGCAGGATTTAAGAGTGACATCAAGATCGAAAAAGACGGAAAAGCAGCCAACGCAAAGACAATTTTCGGCGTAATGGGACTTGGCGTTAAGAAAGATATGGAAATCAAGGTGACAGCAGATGGCGAAGATGAAGCAGAAGCTGTAGAAGCACTCCAAAAATTTTTTAATGAAAATTTATAGAGCAAGCAGAACGCAAATATAGAGACTTCGCAAGGGGAAGGAAAAGCTTGAGAATCCGCAGGTTTCCCCTTGCATTTTTTCTCATAAGTGATATACTATACTTGTTCGCAGATATGGTTCATCGGTAGAACGCTAGCTTCCCAAGCTGGAAAGGCGGGTTCGACTCCCGTTATCTGCTTACAAAAAGCCGGAAACATGGAAAGATCAGTGTTTCCGGCTTTTTAAGGCTACCTCCATCAGGCAGCCTTTTTGTGTTCTTTCATATTCTTTTTTCTCTAGCGGTTTGCCCGGTAAGCTTCATCTGCCTCCCAAACGCCGAATCCGCTTTCGTTTAAGATGTGTGCTGCTCTTTGTGGTTCATTCGTCTTTAAAACGGCAGATGCGTCCTCGCCGTTTGCGAAAGCGTACATATACTCTACATTGATACCACCCTGCACAAGCTGGTGCATCGCTTTACTTAAAGACCCTGTATCGTGCGGAACCCGCAGGGCAATCACCGGCGTCAGCATAGCCATGATACCGATTTTTTTCAGTTCTTCTCTTCCCCTTTCCGGGTCGGAAACAATCATCCGAAGCATCCCGTACTCCGTGGTGTCCGCAAGACTGAGCGCCACAATATTCACTCCATTGCTTCCCAGTGCATCAAGCACCTCATCCAGTCTTCCTTCTCTGTTCTCCAGAAAAACAGACAACTGTTGAATTGTACTCATCCTGATTCCTCCTTCCTACAGATTACGGTTGTCAATCACCCGCTTGGCTTTTCCTTCGCTTCTCTCGATAGTCTTTGGCTCCACCAGTTTGACTCTGACAGAAATGCCAAGAGCCTGTTTTAAGACGTCGCCGATCCGGTGGCGGAGTGCATCCAACTGCCTGATTTCATCAGAGAAGAATTTTTCATCTACTTCTACCATAACGGTCAAGACGTCCATGTTGTCCTCCCGGTCAATGATCAGCAGGTAGTGCGGAACGACTTCCCCGATTCCAAAGAGCGCCGTCTCTACCTGAGTCGGGAATACATTGACTCCCCGAATGACTTTCATATCGTCCGTCCGGCCTTTGAACTTGGAGATTCTCGGCGTAGTCCGACCGCATTTACATGTCTCGTGTGTCATGCTTGTCAGGTCTTTTGTCCGGTAACGGATCAGCGGTACAGCTTCTTTATCCAATGTTGTAAAGACAAGCTCTCCGGTTTCACCGTCTTTGATTGGCTCATGAGTAAGAGGATCTAATACTTCCGGATAGAAGAAATCGGAATGGATGTGCAGTCCTTCATGGTGGATACAGTCCATGGCAACGCCCGGTCCACTGATCTCACAGAGGCCGTAAATATCAAAGCAGTTGATCTTTAAGATCTCCTCGATCTTATTTCTCATCTCTACCGTCCACGGTTCCGCACCGCACACCGCAGCCTTGATCTTCATCTTATCTACTACTCCTGCTTCCTGCATAGCTTCCGCAAGATGCATGGCGTAGGATGGAGTACAGGCAAAGGCTGTCGCTTCAAAATCTTCCATACACATCAACTGGCGTTTCGTATTTCCCGCTGACATGGGAATTGCCATGGCCCCCAATTTCTGCGCGCCGAAATCAAGCCCCATTCCTCCTGTAAACAGGCCGTATCCATAACAGACATGAATCCGATCCTTGGCGGTCAGTCCTGCCATTGTCAGACAACGTGCCACACATTCTCCCCAGACATCCACATCCTTCTGGGTGTATGCCATCACCGTTAGTTTCCCGGTTGTTCCGGATGTCCCCTGAACTCTTACGACCTGCTCATTAGGCACCGCAAGGAATCCAAATGGATAATTGTCCCGCAGATCGTCTTTCGTCGTAAATGGAAGCTTTGTGATATCCTCAATGCTTTTGATATCCCCCGGTTCTACACCGAGTTCTTTCATCTTTTCCGTGTAAAACGGGACCGTTCCATATACCCTTTTTACCAGTTTTCTTAATTTTTCTCCCTGGAGAATTCTCCGCTCCTCTTCGCTCATGCACTCAGCATGTGGATCGCGGATTCTCTCCTCCCACTTTTTCTCTGTGATCATTCCTGTTCTCCTCCTACAACTCTTCATCAGAGACCAGCCTGACCCCTTCTTGCAAAAGAATCTTTCCGGCCCGGTCCATGTCATCCGTCGAAAATACCATCACAGGGGCACTCCCGTCACGGATCACAAAAGAATAGATATAATTCAGATTAATCTGTCCGTCTGCCAGAATAGAAAGCATTCTGTTCAGATTGCCTTTTTCATCTTTTAACTCCACTCCAACCACGTCAGTAATCCGGACGACAAATCCAAGATGGGTCAAAGTCTCTTTGGCTTTCTGCGGATTGTCCACCACCATCCGAAGAATCCCAAACTCCGGCGTGTCAAAGGAAGAAACGGCCCGGATATTGATCTCCGCCTCCACAAGCTTTGATGTGACCTCCATCAGACTTCCCGGTCTGTTTTCTACAAATACGGATATCTGTTTCATCTTCTCCCTCCTACTGTGCTGCCCCGGTCTCAAATGCCTTTTTATTGATTTCGATTGTCTTTGGCGGTACAGCTTTCTCAATCACCTGATACCACTGATCTCTGGAAAAATCCATGTGACGGGACGCCATTCCCAGGACGATCATATTAAACACCCGTGGATTTCCCAGTTTTTTAGCCTCCTCCGTAGCATTGATGGTATAGACTTTATGAGTCTGTTCCAGCGTCTCGATGATATGCTCCGGGTATTGTGCCGCTCCGATTACCACCGGCATTGGATCAATTCTCCAGTCGTTTAAAATCATTACACCGTCCGGTTTCAGAAAATGAGCGTACCTAAGCGCCTCCAACCGCTCAAACGCAATGATCACATCTGCCAATCCTTCTTCCACAATAGGCTCCGCCACCTGATCTCCGTAACGTACAAAGGTCACAACACTTCCTCCTCTTTGTGCCATACCGTGTACTTCGGACAGTTTCACGTCATATCCTGCATCCATCGCAAGACCTCCGAGAATACGACTTGTGAGGAGGGTTCCCTGTCCGCCCACGCCGACAATCATGATATTCTTTGTCTTCATTATTGCTCACCTGCCTTTATAAGCCGGATTGCCCCAAATTTGCATAAGGATTCGCAAAGTCCGCATCCGGTACACATCGTATCGTCAATTCGGATCGTATTGTCCGCATTTCTTGTCATGGCCGGACAGCCTGGTTTCATACACATACCACATTTCTTACATTTGTTTGGATCAGCCAGATACACCGGCTTCGGAGATTTATCCAAAAGTACGCACGGCGTCCGTGTAATAATGACAGAGACCTCATCTTTCGCCGTCTCCTCCCGAATGGCTTTTTCCAGTGCTTCAATATCAAACGCATTAATGACCTGCACATTTGCTACCCCGATAGCTTTGCACAGTCCCGGAATATCGATAGCATATGTCGGTTTCCCCTGCAAAGTCTTTCCTGTAGCCGCATGATCCTGATGTCCGGTCATTCCGGTCGTAGAATTATCAAGAATCAGCACTGTGCCCGTTGCCTGGTTGTAGACCATATTCATCAGAGAATTGACCCCGGTATGCAAGAACGTGGAATCCCCGATAACGGCCACCCAGTTTTTCATGTAATCCCTCCCCTTTGCCTTTTCCATTCCATGTAGACTGGAAATGCTGGCTCCCATACAGATGGTCGTATCCACAACACTAAGAGGTGCAACTGCTCCGAGGGTATAACATCCGATATCTCCCGCCGCGTGCATCTTCAACTTATTGAGTACATAAAAGACGCTTCTGTGCGGACAGCCCGGGCAGAGAATCGGAGGCCGCTGCGGAACATCCGCCGCAGAGTCTATCGCAATCTCTTCTCCCAAAATGGCTTTCCTGATCATGTTTGCGCTATATTCACCCTGGATCGTAAAGATTTCCTTGCCGATAGCCGGAATCCCCCAGGATTTCACCTGCTCCTCAATGACCGGGTCCAGTTCCTCCACGATATAGAGTGTCTCCACCCGGGAGGCGAAATCCCGGATCGTCTGCTCCGGAAGTGGATGAACCATGCCAAGCTTCAGAACGGATGCTTCTGGCAACGCCTCCCGTACATACTGATATGGAATTCCGCTTGTAATGACACCAATCTTCAAATCCCGCAATTCTACCCGGTTAATAGCCAGGGTCTCCGCCGCCGCTTTCAGCTCCCTGTTCCGCTTTTCAATTTCCACATGCCGGTATTTGGCATTCCCTGGCATCATTACATTCTTGCGTATATTTTTCTCATACGGCTTATCCGGAATCTCTATCCGTTCTTTCAACTCCACCAGTCCTTGGGAATGTGCCAGTCTGGTGGTAATACGGAAGATCACCGGGCGGTCGTACTGCTCGCTCAACTCAAATCCGATTTTCACAAACTCCTTCGCTTCCTCACTGTCCGACGGCTCCAGTACCGGCACTTTGGCAGCCCTTGCAATCATTCTTGTATCCTGCTCGTTCTGGGAGCTATAAAGCCCAGGATCATCCGCCACCATAAAGAGTAATCCTCCATTCACTCCCATATAGGACACCGTATAGAGCGGATCGGATGCCACATTGAGTCCCACATGCTTCATACACGCCATAGCACGTACGCCCGAAATACTGGCTCCAATGGCCGTCTCTGCCGCCACTTTTTCATTAGGCGCCCACTCTGCGTAAAGATCCTCCTTATACTGGACGAGGTTTTCACTGATTTCTGTGCTTGGGGTTCCCGGATATGCAGAAGATACCTTAACTCCCGCCTCATAAGCGCCTCTTGCGATCGCTTCATTCCCAAGCATAATGACTTTCTTTGTATCTGACATCTTATAATCCATCCTTTCGTAAATCCCGGATTCTTTTTGCCTTTCCTTCGAATCTCTGAAGAGAATAAGGCGCTACCAGCCGGATTTCGGTTGCAAGACCAAGCTGAGATTTCAGTCCCGCCTTGATCTTTTTTTCCAGCTCACTTAACCTTCCATAGCTGTCAAGTAGCCGGTCATCGATCAGCTCTACCGTGATCGTCATTACATCCAGACGGTTCCTTCTCTCCACAAGGATTTCATAATGCGGTCCGATCTCTTCGATCTTTAAAAGCACTTCCTCTATCTGTGTTGGAAAAACATTGACGCCTCGGATCACAAGCATATCGTCCGCCCTTCCTGAAAGGTTCTCCATCCGTACGGTTGTTCTGCCACATTTGCACGGCTCATAAAAAAGTCTCGTCATGTCTCCGGTCCGGTATCTCACAATCGGAAGCGCTTCCTTACCAAGGCAGGTCACCACAAGCTCTCCCCGCGCTCCCGCAGGCAATACTTCCTCTGTTTTCGGATCAATGATCTCCGGAATGAACCAGTCTTCATTAACATGCATTCCACAAAGTTCCCTGCACTCGCCTGCCACACCTGGTCCGCACAGTTCACTCATTCCATAGTTCTGGGTGCAGAAAAACTGCTCGCCCCACACATGACGCATTTCATCCCGCATCGGCTCCGTCATTCCCTCACCTCCGAAAAGTCCGGTCCGAAGACACAGATCCTTTGCCGGATCCAGTCCCATCCTGCGAACCTCCTCCCCTAAGTGCAGTGCATAGGACGGAGTGGCCACCAGAAGTGTCACGCCCATATCCTTTAAAAACATGATCTGCTTTTTCGTATTTCCAGACGACATTGGAATTACGGCAGCTCCGATCTTCTCCAGTCCTCCGTGCAGTCCCAGCGCTCCGGTGAAGGTCCCGTATCCAAAAGAGAGCTGTACGATATCTTCCCCGCAGGCTCCGCCCATGCAGGCGATCCTTGCCACGTTACTCAGCCACATCTCCAAATCATTTTTTGTATATCCGACGACGGTCGGCTTACCCGTCGTGCCGGAGCTTGCGTGGAACCGTATCAATTCCTTTTTGTCCACCGCAAACAGCCCCATCGGATAGTGTTCCCTAAAGTCCTTTTTACTTGTAAATGGGAGTCTCCGCAGATCATCCAATGTACGAATATCTTCCGGTCTGACTCCTGATTTTTCCATTTTTTTTCGATAAGGAGATACCCGTGCATAGATGTAAGAAACGGTCTTTTTCAGTTTCCGAAGCTGAAGCGCCTCCAGTTCATCTCTTGGCAACGTCTCCTCCTTTGCCCATATCATCTTTTCTTCCTCCTGGTCTGATTAATTCCGGAAGCCTTTCCTCTTCTGCTTCATACTTTTTGTATTTGCCAAGGCCTTTGGCAACCCGCTCTTTTTCTCGTCGCTTTTGTAAAGCAAAAAGAGGATACTCCTCTCAGGCTTATCCTCTTTATTATATCATAGTCCTTTATTCATTTAAAGCATTAATCTGCAAAATCGAATAAGGAGAGCTGATTGGATTCCGGCAGATCAGAAAGAAGTCCTAAGTCCGCCATCTTGTCGATGACCGTCTTACTTGCCTTGGTCCGCTGCCGGAAATCATCCTTGGACAGATATTTTCCGTCCCTGGATGCCTGTTCCACCGCCTCCGCCGCCTTATCTCCCATACCGTCGATACTGGAAAGAGGCGGCATGAGTTTTCCGTCAATAATCCGAAATTTGGTTGCCTTCGCCCGATAAATATCAATAGGTGTGAATTCCAGCCCTCTTGCGTACATTTCCTGCACGATCTTCATATCTTTCATCGTATCCTGCTCTTTTTTACTTAAGTGATCCTGACGACTCTTATACTCCCGGTAGTAATAATTTAGCGTCTCTTTGCCCTGACACATGATCTCGTAGGAAAAAGCATCCGCGCGGATCCCAAAATAAGCCGCATAATAAGCCAGCGGGTAGTTCACCTTACAGTAAGCGATCCTGTAAGCCATCATAACATAAGCCGCCGCATGGGCTTTCGGGAACATGTATTTGATCTTCTTGCAGGACCAGATGTACCAGTCCGGTACCCCGGCTTCCTTCATGGACTTCTCAAACTCCGGAGTCAGTCCCTTCCCTTTTCGCACCTTCTCCATAATAGTAAAGGAAAGCTCGCTGTCCATCCCTTTATTAATCAGATAGGTCATAATATCATCACGGGTACAGATGGCCGTAGAGATCGTCGCTTTCCCCTCCAGAATAAGAGTCTGGGCATTATTCAGCCACACATCGGTTCCGTGAGACAGTCCGGAAATCCGGATCAGGTCTGAAAGCGTCTTCGGCTTCGTATCCACCACCATCTGAATAACAAAATCCGTCCCAAATTCCGGGATGCCAAGGCAGCCAACCGGACATCCGTCAATATCCTCCGGCGTAATGCCAAGAGCCGATGTATTGGCAAACAGCGACATGACATCCGGGTCGTCCAATGGAATATCTCTGGCGTCAAAGACATGCTCTTTTCCATCGTATTCATTTTCCATCGCGTCCGAATTGATGAGCTCTTCGAGCGTCTTAATCATGGTCGGATCATCGTGTCCCAGAATATCGAGCTTTAACAGGTTGTGGTCGATGGAATGATAGTCAAAGTGGGTTGTGATAATGTCCGTCGTCATATCGTTGGCCGGATGCTGTACCGGAGTAAAGGAGTTGATATCCTCACCGTGGGGAAGAACAATGATTCCTCCCGGGTGCTGCCCCGTACTTCTGCGGATTCCAGTACATCCCTGCACGATCCGGTCAATTTCGCAATTCCGCTTTCTGCTTCCCCGTTCCTCATAATAATTCTTCACAAATCCAAAGGCCGTCTTATCTGCTAGGGTTCCGATGGTCCCGGCACGGAAGGTCTGCCCCTTTCCAAAAATAACCTCAGTATACTTATGCGCGTTACTTTGATAGTCTCCGGAGAAATTCAGGTCGATATCCGGCTCTTTGTTTCCCTTAAATCCAAGGAATGTCTCAAACGGAATATCAAATCCATCCTTAATCAGAGGATGTCCGCAGACCGGACAGTCCTTATCTTTCATGTCCCATCCACAGCCCCCGGCAAAAGCTCTCACTTCCTCCGAATCAAAATCACTGTAATGGCAATGCGGACAATAGTAATGCGGACTTAAGGGATTGACCTCCGTGATCCCAGCCATAGTAGCGACAAAGGAAGAACCGACGGATCCACGGGATCCTACCAGATAGCCGTCCTCATTGGATTTCCATACCAGCTTCTGGGCTATAATATACATCACGGCAAATCCGTTGGAGATAATAGAGTGAAGCTCTCTCTCCAATCGCTCCGTTACCACATCCGGAAGGTTCTCTCCGTACATCTCATGCGCCTTCTTATAACAGATATCCCGTAGCTGCTGGTCGGAATTGTCGATGACCGGGGGACACTTATCCGGCCGCACCGGAGAAATCTTCTCAATCATGTCCGCAATCTTATTCGGATTTTCAATCACGACTTCATGAGCCTTTGCCGTTCCCAGATAAGAAAACTCCTCCATCATCTCCTCCGTCGTATGGAGGTAAAGCGGTGCCTGCTCGTCGGCATCAGTAAATCCTTTTCCTGCCATAATAATTCTCCGGTACACCTCGTCTTCCGGATCGAGAAAATGCACATCGCAGGTCGCCACCACCGGCTTTTGGAACTTCTCCCCCAGCCGGACGATCTTTCGGTTCAAATCCCGTAAGTCTTCCTCGCTTCTTACATTAGACACCCGGTCGCTCGCAATCATAAAGCGGTTATTCCCGATTGGCTGAATCTCAAGATAATCGTAAAAATCCACAAGCTTCGCGATCTGCTCCTCGGACTTTCCGTTTAATACTGCCTGAAACAGCTCTCCCGCCTCACAGGCGCTTCCGATGATAAGCCCGTCCCGGTACCGCAGGAATTCGCTCTTCGGAATCCTTGGCATCCTGGAAAAATACTGGAGATGGGACATGGAAACCAGACGATACAGATTCACACGTCCGGTCTCGTTTTTTGCCAGAATCACCGCATGATGAGATGGGAGCTTTCTGATGGCATCGGGATTCATGGAGCCAAACTGGTTAAGCTCCTTTAATGTATCGATCTCCCGTTCTTTCAGCATCTCCACAAAACGGACGAAGATCTCTGCCGTCGCCCCGGCGTCATCCACCGCCCGATGGTGGTTTTCCAAAGAGATATTCAGTGCCTTTGCCACTACATTTAATTTATATTTAGAAAGGGTTGGCAACAAAACCCTGGCAAGCGCTACCGTATCCAGGGAGATGAACTCCCGCTCAATCTCCTGGTATCTGCAGTTCTGCTCAATGAAACTGACATCAAATCCGGCATTATGGGCTACCAGGACAGCATCCCCTATAAAGTCCAGAAACTTCGGCAGCACAACATCGATCGTCTCCGCATCCACCACCATATCATCGGTGATACTCGTAAGCTGTGTAATCTTAAACGGAATCGGAATCTTGGGATTGACAAAGGTACTGAACCGCTCCGTGATAACGCCTCTCTCCACCTTGACCGCCCCGATCTCAATGATCTTGTCCTGGATCGGGCTGAACCCTGTCGTCTCCAGATCAAAGACCACATAGGTGCCATCAAGGGACTGACTCCCGGCACCCGGAGCGATCTCTGTCAAATCATCCACCAGGTATGCCTCCACCCCGTAGATAATCTTAAACGGATCTTCTTTATCAAGAGACTGGATGAAATGATTGGCGTCCGGGAACGCCTGCACTACTCCATGATCTGTAATAGCAATAGCCTTATGCCCCCAGTCGTGCGCCCTCCTAACAATGTCATTCACCTCTGACACTCCGTCCATGTCGCTCATCTTCGTATGGCAGTGAAGCTCCACCCTCTTTTCCGGATAAAGATCCTTTCTCGATACGGTAAAATCATGGATCTTTCGGATCCCTGTCACGGATCCAATCGTCAATTCACCATCAAATTTGTCGATAGTGGTGATTCCCTTGACCTTTAAAAAACTTCCTTTCTTGATATCGCCAAGAAGATCCGGAAGCTGATCGTTTCTGGCAAACATCTTCACTGTAATCGTATCGGTAAAATCAGTAACGGCAAACATGAGGATCGTCTTTTCATTCCGGATCTCCCTCGTATCAAAGCTGATAACCTTTCCGCGGATCGTGATCTCACCCATCTCGCCCACCACCTGGGAAAGCTCTATCGGTGTATCGTCAAAGTCCCTCCCGTAAATCATATTCGGATCGTCGGACTTTCTGAAATCCCGTCTCATAATCGGCTTTTTCATCTCTTTTCCAAACCGCTTCTCTTTCGGCATCTTCGGAACAGGCGGAGACTTCTCCTTTCCAGAATCATTTCCACCATTCTCTGATTCCCCGGCTTTCTTCTGTTTCTCTTTTCTGAGCGCTTCATTCCGCTCAATGATCTCATCCACTTCTGCCTGAAGCAAAAGATCGTTAAATTCCAGCGCGCTCTTCTTTTTCGGCGGCAGATAGCCTACCTTTACCGAAAGCGGCACATGAAATCGATTGTTAAACACTTCCAGCAGCAAATTGACGATGGAATCCTTTTTCCCTTCGGCTACGATAGAATTCTGAAGCTTTAAATTGAGCACACCGTCCTCAAACTCGCAGTCCGCATGTTCAAACATACTACGCTCCACTGCGCTTCTTTGCTCCAACTCCAGAAGAATACTTTCGTAATATTCATTCATCAGATTCTCCGGTGTATACTGCCCGGAAAGCTGATAGCTCTCCAGAATCTCTACCTGAATTGACGAGCGGTCAAAAAGCTGATGCTTGATCGAATACTCCAGCTCATAAATCTTTTTTTTCTGTAATAAATGAGTAGAAAACAAATAAATCCGAATAAAATCTCTCGTTGAATTTGTAGCAACCTTGGTAACCAGCACATCTTTCAGAAGAAACCTGACATCTTCCGGAAGATTTAATGTCGGAAATACCTCAAAAAAGTCTTTTCCCATATACTAAGCACTCTCAATCTTTGTTCCAGTGTAAGAGCTCCTCCCGAAGCGCCGGTAAAAGCTCGTCCTCTTTTAGCTTCTTTATAATCTGCCCTTTTTTGATGAGAAGACCTTCCCCGATTCCGCCCGCAATTCCAATATCTGCTTCCTTTGCTTCTCCCGGTCCGTTGACCACGCACCCCATGACGGCCACTTTCACATCGTCAAGGGGAATATCCTGTACCATATCTTCCACCTGGTTGGCAAGTCCGATCAGATCAATCCGCGTCCTTCCGCAGGTCGGACAGGATACTACCTCGATTCCTCCTTTTCTAAGTCCCAGCGTCCTCAAAATGAGCTTTGCTGATTTGATCTCTTCCAACGGGTCTCCGGTCAGGGACACCCGAATCGTATTACCGATCCCCTGATACAGAATAATCCCAAGACCGATGGAGGATTTTACATTTCCAGAAAGGATCGTTCCCGCCTCTGTAATTCCTACATGAAGCGGATACGCACACTGTGGCGCCAACAGCTCATGTGCCTTGACGCACATAAGGACGTCAGATGCCTTGATGCTTACAACCAGATTGTTGTAACCCAGTTCCTCGATCATATGTACCTTATCAAGGGCACTCTCCACAAGCCCCTCTGCGGTCACACCGCTGTACTTCTCCACAAGATCCTTCTCCAAAGAACCGCTGTTGACTCCCACACGGATTGGCACCTGGTATTCCTTTGCCTTGTCCACAACCATCTTCACCCTATCCCGACCGCCGATGTTGCCCGGATTGATCCGAATCTTATCCGCCCCGTTTTCTATGGCAGCGATGGCAAGTCGGTAGTCAAAGTGAATATCCGCCACCAGCGGAATGTGAATCTGTTTCTTAATCTCACTAAGCGCCTTTGCGGCCTCCATCGTCGGAACCGCACACCGGATGATCTCGCATCCTGCCTTTTCCAGAGCGAGAATCTGGTTGACCGTAGCCCCTACATCTTCCGTCTTCGTATTTGTCATGGACTGGATGGCAACTGGATAGCTGCCTCCGATCTTTATATTTCCAATCTGAATTACTTTCGTCTGTCTTCGCAGCATGATCTTCCTCCTTTACATGAATAAAATCCCCTCTACCCAAGTCACACGCTATATCCGTCTTCCTGTATAGAGGGGAAATCATCTATCTTTTATCAAATATCATCTGTTCACCGTACTCCCGGTCTGTCAGTGTCAGCGTCTGGCGCTCCATGCTGTAGTCGAACGACGTCACAAACCTGGAAAGCGCTGTCTGAAGCACACTCTCTGTGAGCTTTCCATCGTGCTTCTTTAAAATCTCTTCGATCTCACTTGGCTGAAGCCCCTTTATCACCAGCGTCTTCTCGGATTTATCCACCTGACAGTCCATCGTTACTTCAAGTCCTGACACTTCCTGGAGATTCTGAAACATAAGCTTGACTTTATCATCATTTTGAATTGTCATAGTAATATTGTCATCCTGGTACTCCCAGGTCCCCGCAATCGGATTTCTTGCAAAGGACCGGATCAGGAAATACGCTGCAACAATAATGATGAGAATAGTCGCCGTCCAGATCACAATCCTGAACAAAAAGCTTCTCTCTTTTTCATCATTTTTGGCAATTAACATCTGGATAACCTCCATCTTTCTTCTTCCATTATTCTAAGTAAATTATAAAATTTTTATGCACCTCTGTCAACACGGGATTCTTTTCGTCTGTTTTGTTGCTTTTCGGCACTTTTGTCATAATCTGTATTGCATTACGGCACAGTTCCTGTTTTACCCATGCATCTATTGCTAAAATGTAGCCACACTAAAGATAGGAGGCTATATATGGGGTTTTCAAAAAGGCTAAAATTACTTCGAAAAAACGCAGACGTTACTCAGGATGAGCTGGCACAATATCTCCAGGTATCCCGCTCCACCATTGCAGGATACGAGACGAAAAACCGACAGCCAGACTATGATAAACTATATATGATTGCACAGTTTTTTCATGTCAGTACCGATTATCTCATTTCCGGCAGCGACATCCGCCCGGTGGAAGTGTCAACCGTCGATTCATCTATGAATGAGCGGATGCTGAAATATCATCTTCGGACAATCTATGCCACGTTGTCGCTCAAATCCAAGCAGGATCTTCTGGAATATGCCAGACTCCTCGCCATGCGTGACGAGCATTAGATGGCCTTCCCTGGATATCTCTCATCAGCATGAAAGGGGTTGTCGGGAAATAGATAACCTCAAGCAGGGGGCATTGTGACCGATCCA
>OLSM01000074.1_pt1 | contig 102037 bp, 84 predicted proteins | sample 1672721 | NCBI WGS metagenome assembly OLSM01 (sample SAMEA3136717, study PRJEB25190) | human gut metagenome
GCCGACAAGCAGGAACGGACCGTGGGCCGTTCCAAAGTCGTCCGAAAGTTCCTATTCAGAAACTTTCTCCCTCCAGAAGTAAGAAAACCGTGGCGCATGTCCTCGGTTTTCTTGCATTTGCAGAGCAAATGCTATTTTATGCGCGCTTACGCGCGATTTTTAGAGAACCTTCTCCACATCCTCCGCAATCTGCTCTGCGGTGAGGTGATTGTCCTTCAGTACCTCGTCTACGTCATAGCGGTCGAGGAACTCCTTCTTGAGACCAAAGTTCAGTACCTTCATGTCGGAGTCACCGTAGAAACGCGTGATCTTCTCTCCAAAGCCGCCGTCAAGTACGCCGTCCTCGAGGGTGATGACCACGTCGTGATCCGCCTTGAGGCTCTCGAGCAGGTCAGTATCCACGCCGGTGATATAGTACGGGTTGATAAGAGTCGGCTGTACGCCGGTCTTTTCCTTGATGAGCGCCGCCGCCTGTTCACCGAGCGGGTAGAACGAACCGAGGCCGATGACAGCGACCTTTGCGCCCTTCTCCTTAATCTCGTAGGTGTTCAGCCTGCCGAAGTCCTTAGCAACAGCCTTTCCGTCGGAAACCAGTTCGCCGCCCGGCATACGGATAGCGACCGGATGCTCGTTCTGCTCAATGCTCCAGTCGAGCATCGCCAGATATTCTTCCTTGGTGGTCGGCGCCAGATAAACCAGGTTGGGGATGTTCGCCAGCATCGGAATGTCGTACAGACCGAGATGCGTTACATCGTTCATGCCGTAAACCGAACCCCACGCAACAATAATGGTAGCCGCGTTGCTGTTGATGCACAGGTCCTGCGAAATCTGGTCATAAGCGCGCTGAATGAACGTGCTGTACACGCCGTAGACCGGCTTGCCGCCGTTTGCCGCAATGCCGGACGCCAGCGCAACTGCGTTCTCCTCGGCGATGCCTACGTCGATAAACTGCCTGCCGACCTTCTTGCGCATCTCCTCGGTGAAGCCAAGCACGGTCGGCGTACCCGAGGTGATCATGCACACAGACGGGTCAGCCTGCATCTTCTTCATCATAAAGTCGAGCGTAATGCTCTCGTAGCACTCGCCGCTCATGTCCATCAGCGGCTCGCCGGTCTCCGGATGGAACGGAGCACAGTAGTGCCATGCCTCCTTGTGCTGCTCGGCAGGCGCGTAGCCCTTGCCCTTCTGGGTGACGATGTGCACAACAACCGGCTGCGTGCTGTCCTTTACGGTCTTAAATGCCTCGATAAGCGAAGCAATATCGTTGCCGTCGGCTACAAAGCGGTAATCCAGACCCATCGCGCGGAACAGATTGCATTCTGCCTTGCCGCCCGTCTCGCGCAGCAGGCGCAGGTTCTGATACAGACCGCCATGATTCTCCGCGATGGACATATCGTTGTCGTTGACGAGGATAATCAGGTTGCCGTCCAGCTCTGCCGCATAGTCGAGCGCTTCCAGTGCTTCGCCGCCGCTGAGCGAGCCGTCACCGATGATAGCAACCACGTTGCCGTCCTCGCCCTTGAGGTCGCGGCCCTTGGCCAGACCGCAGGCCAGACTGACCGAGGTGGAGGTGTGACCGATGGTGAAATGGTCGTGCTCGCTCTCGTGCGGGTTGCTGTAGCCGGAAACATCGTCGTAGTGCTCCTCGTAGAGAAAGGCGTCCTTGCGGCCGGTCAGCATCTTGTGCGGATAGGACTGGTGGGAAACATCGAATACAAACTTATCCTTCGGGGACTCGAATACATAGTGCAGTGCGATGGTTGCCTCTACCATGCCAAAATTCGGACCGAAATGGCCGCCGTGACGGCTCAGCTTGGTCAGCAGTGCATCACGTATTTCGGACGCAAGCACGGTCAGCTGCTTAATGTTCAGCTTCTTCACGTCAGCGGGACCGTTGATGTTCTCGATATACATAGTTTTCCTCCTGAATATTTTTTATAAACTCACTCTATCACTTGGAGTGTGCTCCAAGTCAAGCGGTTTTACGAAAAATTATGCAAAAATAAAAGCACCTGATACCAGGTGCCTTAATACTCAAATAGATGCGGAAAACGCTTCTCCATTCACCGTCCAGTGCGCTGTTCCGTCCTGCACATACAGCTCGGTGCCGCCGCGTTTGCAGCCGGCGTTCAGAAAAACCGCTGTGCCGTCCGGATTCAGACGATAGAGATTGTAGCCGAAGTCCTCGGCAGCGCGGTAACGCGCGGTGTGCCCGAACACAAAGCCGACCATCGTGCCGTCATCGAGCGAAACATAGTTGGTAAAGTCAAAACCCGCATATGGCGTCGCGCCAAGCTCGGACTGCTTCATCAGACCGCGCTCGCGCTGATAGGCAGGGGACTCGAGATAAGCCATGCTGTTCGGGTACAGCATCGCGTACGAGGGATATTTTTTGCTGGAAGGGACAGCGCCGGCGCCGACCCCACCGACCTTTGTGCCGCAGTTCATGCAGAATTTTGCGCCGTCCGGCAGCTGCGTGCCGCAGTTCATGCAAAACATGGTAATCGCTCCTTTACATATACTTTAGTATATCGGGAGAGAGACAGTCTGTCAAATAGCCGTCACAGGAAAACCACGAAAAGGCAAAAGAAAAACCGTCTTTTCAAAGAAAAGACGGTTTTCGGTGGCAGCCGAAGAAGGATTCGAACCCTCACAAACAGAGTCAGAGTCTGTCGTGCTACCTTTACACAATTCGGCTATTTGTTAAGTTTTGCTGTCGTTTTGATGACTTATCGCTGACGACTTGTTTAGTATATATCAGAATCCGGGATTCGTCAACCCTTTTTTCAAAAAAAATTAAAAATTTTTTCGGAAGGGGACAACCGTCGCTTTTACGGCGGCCGTCCCTCGCGCTCGAGAGCCTCCCGCAGCTTTTCGAGCGCACGCTTTTCAATGCGCGAAACATAGCTGCGCGAAATACCCAGCCGCGCGGCAATTTCGCGCTGCGGCAGGGGAGATGCCAGACCGATGCCGTACCGCAGGCGGATGATCTCGCGTTCCCGCGGAGAGAGACAGCCTGCTAGCGCGCGGTGCATGGCATGGTACCGGTCCTGCTCCTCAACGGCGGAAAGACCGCTGTCCTCGCAGCAGATAATATCCTGCAGGGCAAGCGCATTGCCGTCACCGTCCGATTCGAGCGTGTCCGAGAGCGAAAGCTCGCCCGCACTCTTGCGCTTTTGCCGGAAATACATCAGCAGCTCGTTCTGGATACATTTGGAGGCGTATGTCGCCAAGCGGATATTTTTATCCGCCTTAAAGGTGTTCACGGCTTTAATCAGCCCGATCGTGCCGATGGACAGCAGATCGTCCTGCTCTGTACTTACGGCGTAATATTTTTTCACAATATGTGCTACCAGTCTGAGATTGTGCTCGATCAGCTTTTCCCGTGCCTCGGCGTCCCCGTCCTGCTGCATGCGGCGCAGCAGAACCGCCTCCTCATCGGGCGTGAGCGGCTTGGGAAACGACCCGTCCGCGCCCTGTACACGCAGCACAAAGAAGAAAAATGCGCCGCCGAGCGCAAATAAAGCAGGGAAAAGCATGGTCAGCACCTCGTTTCGATAAGATACTGCTATTTTATGCTGTGAATAGCTTAAGTAGCACAAATAAAGAGGCAGTACCGCATAATACAGCAAGAGCGATTTACGAGTAAATTTTGCGTACTGATTAGGCGCGGTTTCTTGCAATACTTTGTGTATTGCAAAAAATCGCGGCAGCGCGGATGGAACTCGCGCAAGGAATCGAGGCCGATATCAGGGTACAAAATTTCCGTAAAGTGCCGCAGCTGATTTATGTGGTATTGCCTCCAAAAAGGACTTGTAATTTGACAGAATATCCAGTATAATATAGTGAGTATTTACAGCAAATTGCATAGGGAGGTGTAACCATGGTTATGGCATTGGACAAAATGCCGGCTCTGTCGGATTATGGCGCGATCATCGCGCAGTTTTTGCCGTTTGTAGTTCTGATCGTCGTATTCTACTTTTTCCTGATCCGTCCGCAGCGCAAGCGCGACAAACAGGAGCGCGATATGCGTAACTCCATCGAGATCGGTGATGAGATTTCCACCATCGGTGGTTTTATCGGCCGCGTAGTCAGCATCAAGGACGACGTTCTGGTCATCGAGTCTTCGAGCGACCGCACGAAGCTCAAGATTTACCGCTGGGCAATCCGCGGTAAGGAGGCTCCGGCGACCGAGACGGTCGAGGCGCCCAAGGAAGCAAAGAAGGACGCAAAGTAATAACCCCATTTCTTGCCGAATAGCATGACATATAAATAAAATTCGGCGGGAGGCTATGAAATGATGAGAAAAACCAATGAGGGTCAGTCACCGGTCGGTATCCTTTTACCGTCGGTGCTTGCCGGATTGCTCGGTACTCTGCTGCTGATGCTGCTCGGTGCGGTGCTCGTTCACCGCGGCACATTGGCAGAGGGTGCAATAGCGCCTTGTGCGCTGGTGTTCCTTGCACTCGGCAGTGCGCTTGCTGCACTGGTCGCTGCAAAGCGCGCAGGCGAAAAACAGTTTTACTGGTCGCTCGGCGCAGGTTTTGCGGTTTTTCTGATCCTGCTGATCGTTGCGGTGCTGCCGCTCGGTCAATCCATTCATTTTGTACGCACGGTGATCAGCCTGCTCTGCTCGTTGATCGCCTCGGCACTGGGCGGTTACGCCGGTGCCAATATGCGGAAAAAGAAGCGTTACAGCCACATCAAAAAATAGGAGGGAAATCAAATGAAGCATATTTCTACCCTGACTTCTGCAACCCTGAAGCAGACTGCAGCACACGGCGGCTGCGGCGAGTGCCAGACTTCCTGCCAGTCCGCATGCAAGACCTCTTGCACCGTGGCAAACCAGAAGTGCGAGCACGCAAAGTAATCACGCTTAAAAGGAATATGCAAGGCGCGCCTGCGGGTGCGCCTTGTTCCTGTATATCGGAGGAAAATAAATGATTCATCGTTATCAGAAAAAAGGGCTGAATTTCGTGCTCGATGTCAACTCGGGCGCGGTACATCTGCTCGATGATATCAGCTATGCAGTGTCCGGACTGCTGGATGAAAACATGGGTGATACCTGTCCGCAGAGCATCATTGATGCCCTGCCGGACTACACCGCGGACGAGATCCGCGAGGCATATGACGAGCTGTACGAGCTGAAAAAGGCCGGTCAGCTGTTCGCGCAGGATGACTACATCGATGTAAGTCGCTACATTCCGGTGAATGCACCGGTCAAGGCCCTGTGCCTGCATGTAGCGCACGACTGCAACCTGCGCTGCCAGTACTGCTTCGCATCCACCGGCGACTTTGGTCAGGGCCGCAAGATCATGCCGCCTGAGATCGCCAAGAAGGCCATCGACTTTGTTATCGCGCGTTCCGGCGTGCGTCACAACATCGAGGTCGATTTCTTCGGCGGCGAGCCGCTCATGGCGTGGGATACCGTTACCCAGACGGTCGATTATGCCCGCAGCCTGGAGGAGAAGTATAACAAGAAGTTCCGCTTTACCATCACTACCAACGGTCTGCTGCTCGATGAGGACAAGCGCAAGTACATCAACGAGAACATGGACAACTGCGTGCTGTCGCTCGACGGCCGCCGTGAGGTCAACGACGAGTTCCGCAAGACGGTTGCCGGCACGGGAAGCTATGACACCATCGTGCCTAAGTTCAAGGCGCTGGTGGACGAGCGCGACCCGAACCTCGATTACTACGCACGCGGCACGTTCACCTCGCACAACCTCGACTTTGCCGAGGACGTTCTGAGCATCGCGGATGCAGGCTTTGACCGCCTTTCCGTCGAGCCGGTAACGGCTGACCCGGGCTGCGGATACGACTTGACCGAGGACGATCTGCCGAAGATCGAGGCCGAGTACGACCGCCTGACCGATATCATGCTCGAGCGTAAGAAGGAAGGCAAGCCGTTTACCTTCTTCCACTTCATGGTCGATCTGGATCAGGGTCCGTGTGTTGTCAAGCGTCTGCGCGGCTGCGGCGCGGGCTACGAGTATGTAGCCGTAACGCCGGACGGCGACATCTATCCCTGCCACCAGTTTGTCGGCAAGGATGAGTTCAAGCAGGGCAGTGTGCTCGACCAGTCCTTCAATATGGACATCGCGCAGAAGTTTGCCGGCATGAACATCTATTCTCGTCCGAAGTGCCAGAAGTGCTGGGCGAAGTTCTACTGCTCGGGTGGCTGCTCGGCAGCAAACTACAACATGAACCACGACATGAACGACTCCTACGACCTCGGCTGCGAGATGGAGCGTAAGCGTCTGGAATGTGCAATTTACCTAAAGGCAATGGATAAAATTTGTGCAAATCAGTCGAAGTGATGAATTGTAAAAAGAATCCGTAAAATCCGTTGCGAAACAGACTGTTTGTGCGTATAATTGCTCTTGTATTTGTACTGCCCTGTGAAGGAGATGATATTATGCCGCAGAATGTACTGGTTTCCGTGCTTGGTGAAGGTGAATATCTTCAGAAGCTGATCCGCGCCATCCTGGAGAAGGAGGTCGTACCGCAGCGCAATCTGTTCCTGTCCGCGAAGAATGCGGCGGCCTGCAAGGCTGCAGAGGGCTACGACGAGGTTCGTATCTGCGAGGACGAACTTGCTGCCATGATCAAGAGCGAGATTGTGCTGCTCACCGCTTCCAAGCGTGAAATGCCGACCGAGCTTGCCAAGATTTCCAGCAGTTCGCAAAAGCGCGTGGTAGTTTCCGTGTGCGACAGCGAAAAGGTGGATCTTGCGTACCTGGCTGATCGCATCGCCGCTGCAACCGAGCTGATCGCAGCCGTGCTGCACCGTGATGAGGAAGGCAAGCTGTATGCAACCTACGAGTTCAGCAAAAAGGTGCGTCCGTTCCTGCGCAAGCCCTGCGAGGATCTTGTGAACGCGATGTGCGAGACGATCAACGAGGAAGGCTAAATCCGTCTGTTGTTCTAAAAAGACAAAACCGGGAGTATGCTGTTCTATGACTTTTCCAAGGGGGAAGACGTATGAACAAACAGCATATTCTCGGTTTTTTTGACGATTTGGTGCGGACACCGGTGTTCCTGTTCCTGTGTGCGATGTTCCTGTGCGGTGCAGCGGCGGGCGGTCTGACTGGTCTGCGGGCCGGCGAAGGGGACGGCGCGGCAGTGCTTTCCGGTCTGTTGGCTGAATTGCCCGCGCATGTGGTGCAGAGCACGCTGTGCGCGCTCATCTGGGTGCTGCTGCCGCTCGTGTGCGCCTTTCTGCGCCCGAGAGAGCTGCTGCTGAGTGCGGTTGCCGCAGCACGCGGCTTCGTGCTTGCCATGACCGTCGCGGTCAGCGTGGGAGAAGGAAACGCCCTCATCATAGGAGCAGCCGGCGTACCCGCCGTACTGAGCGTCTCCGCGCTGCTTGCCGCATGCTCTATGGTCTGGCAGGGCGGTGAAGCCACCGGACGGTATTCGCTTCGAACGTGCAGGATGCCGTATTTCCTGTGTATTACGCTTGCCGTGCTGAGCGCCCTCCTGAGGGCCGCGATAGCGGCACTGTGCAATGTGTAAGTTTGCACAAAAATGCACAAATGCACAATCAGGATAGCGTGAAACATAGATTGAAAGTTTTACAAAGAGTGAAGAGATTCTGCAAGGCAGGCGTTCAAAGAGGAAGGGACACCGTAGGTGTCCCTTCCTCTTTGAACTTGCCGTGGGCACGGCAGTGTTGCAATTTCGACAAATCCATGCTAATATTTAGTTAGATTAACGAACTAACGGAGGGACAGCGCGAACATGGAAGACGCAGAGCAGCTCAATTCCTTTCTGGTCGATGTGTTCGGCCGGATCAATAAAATCGAAGAACGCGCTATGGCCGGCGGACTGGGCAGCGCGGTGTCCATCACCGAAATCCACATCATCGAGAAGATCGGTGACAGGGAACCTGTGCGTATGAGCGAGGTTGCCAGGTCAATCGGCGTAACATTGGCTACGCTGACGGTTGCGTGCGACAAGCTGGTCGCCAAGGGACTGGTGCGCCGTGTGCGCAGCCAGGAGGACCGCCGCGTTGTCAATATCATGCTCACCGACAAGGGCAGGGCCGCCTACGAGTACCACAAGGACTTTCACGAGCGCATGATCGCGTCTCTGGTGGACACGCTCTCGCCCGAGCAGACCGCGCTTCTGGCGCAGAGCTTAGAGAAACTGCAGGACTTCTTCCGCCACGAGGAAGCAGCCGTGGAGGGAGAAACCAATGGATAACCTGATATTCTGTCTGAATGCCACCGTGCCGATTTTTGCGATCATCGTGCTTGGCCGCTGGCTGCGCAGCAAAAACTTTTTCACCAAGCAGACGCTGACCGACATCGACCGTCTGTCGTTCAAGGTGCTGCTGCCGATCCTGCTGTTCCGAGATATCGCGCAGGGACGCATCACCGAGCAGTTCGACCCCGTGTTTTTCTTTTTCTGCGCGGGTGCGACGACCGTGTATTTCTTTGCCGTCTGGATCGGTGCATCCATTTTCCTCAAGGATAAGAGCATGGTCGGTGCGTTCACACAGGGCGCGTTCCGCGGCTCACAGGCGATTTTAGGCGTGGCTTTTGTGCAGAATCTGTACGGCGATGCCGGACTTGTCCCGCTGATGATCGTGGCGAGCGTACCGCTGTATAACATCTTCTCGGTGCTGGTGCTCACCGTCACCGCGCCGGATGCACAGCAGGTGGATCACCGCGGGCTGGTCGGCAAAACGCTGCGCGGCATCATCACCAATCCGATCATTCTGGGCATCTTCGCGGGTCTGCCGTTCTCGCTCCTCGCGATCGACTTTCCGCCCATGCTGGACAAGGGCCTCGCGATGCTGGGCAACTGCGCCACACCGATGGCGCTCCTGAGCATCGGCGCGGGCTTTGAGGGCGCAAAGGCAATCAAAAAGCTGGGCCCGACCTGTGCAGCCGTGTTTATCAAGCTGGTGCTGCTGAGCGTTATCTTTCTGCCGATGGGCGTGGCGCTCGGCTTCCGCGAGCAGACACTGGTGGCCATCGTCATCCTGTGCGGTGCGCCGAGCACAGCCTCCGGTTATGTTATGGCGAAAAATATGGGCGGTGATCATGTGCTGTCATCGTCGATCATTGTGCTCAGCACGGCGTTGAGTGCGGTTACGCTGACATTGACGCTGTTCATTCTGCGTTCGATGGCGCTTATTTGACGTAAGGTCTTCGCCTTCGAGGCGAGGGGAACTGCGCTGACGCCGCGCGGGCGCACAAGAGGGATAGACACCTAAGGTTTCCACCCCTCTTGTGAATCTCCCCGTTTCCTCTTAGCACGGCGGCTATCAGAGAACTGAGACTATGGGGGAACGGCCGTACTGTTCATCTTCCGTAGGGGCGGCCAATGGCCGCCCATTTCTCAACCGCAGATGCTCAAGCTGTTTTCTGACTGCTACACAGATCGGCGACTCTACGCTGGGTGCGGCATAACAGTGCCGCACGAATCGTTAGTCTGGAGATTGTAGACAGCACCTGCGAATATAGACACTTGGTAACATTTATCTTCGTAGGTGCCGTCTGTGATAACACGCTAACGAATTGCGCGACACGGGTATGTCGCGCCTGCTGGAAGTAGCCGGTCTGTGTAGCAGTAAGCTATCCGGGAACTGCGAATATTTTACGAAACAAACGCAAGAGTAACCCGACTGTCGTACCCCTATTTTCGCAGCGGTCGCCGGTCTCTGGTCTGCGCCAGACTATGACAGGAAACGGGTGATTCACAAGAGGGTAGAAACCTTGGTGTCTACCCTCTTGTGCGCCCGCGCGGCGTCAGCGCAGATTTCGTTCGCTTCGCAAGCGATAACTCATAAAATCAGCACAGATTTTGCAAAAGACGCAAAGAAAGGAGCCTCCGGCCATGCTGACTTACCACCTTAAACCGCACGATCAACAGCCACTCTACGAGCAGCTTTACCACGCTGTCCGCGCGGACATCATGTCAGGCGCCTTGCCCGGCGGCACGCGCCTGCCGAGCAAACGCCAGCTGGCGGCCAATCTGCGCGTCAGCCAGATCACCGTGGAAACCGCCTACGGCCAGCTTGCCGCCGAAGGCTACATCGCCTCTGCGCCAAGGCGCGGCTACTTTGTGCAGGAGCAGCTTGCCGTGCCGATTTCCGAGCCGCAGGAGCCATCCACACCGCCTTTGCCGCCGATTTCCGCCTATGAGGAGACCTATCCTTACGATTTTCGCACGGATTTTGTCGATAACGGCTGCTTTCCGTTCTCCACATGGGCGCGGCTGTCGCGCAGTGTGCTGAGCGAATACTCGAGTGCGCTGCTCCGTGCGACCGACCCGTGCGGCGCGGCGGAACTTCGAGAGGAGATCGTGCGATACCTGCACGACTTCCGCGGCATCAACGTCTCGCCGGACAACATCCTGATCGGTGCAGGCTCGGAGTATCTGATGCACCTTGTCATTCAGCTGCTCGGCCGCGACCGCGTGTACGCGCTCGAGAACCCCGGCTACCGCAAGCTGTACCAGATTTTCGCAGTGAACGGTGTGACCGTGCGTCCGACACCGCTGGACAAGCACGGTCTGCGTGCTGACGCGCTGGCCGCGTGTGACGCATCGGTGGTATACCTTACGCCGTCGCACCATTTCCCGCTGGGCACGGTTATGACGGCTGCCCGCCGACTGGAAATCCTCCGCTGGGCGTCGGAAGCCCCCGACCGCTACATCATCGAGGATGACTACGACAGCGAATTCCGCTATGCCTCACGCCCGATTCCGGCGTTGGGTGAGCTGGACAGGACCGGACGCGTCGTGTACGTCAACACCTTCGCGAAAAGCCTTGCCCCCGGACTGCGCATCGGCTATCTGGTGCTGCCGAATGCGTTGATGGCGCGCTATCGTGAACGGTTTTCGCGGTACTCATCTACCGTGCCGAGCTTTGATCAGCACACGCTGGCGGCCTTCATGCACACCGGCGGCTTCGAGCGGCACATCAGTCGCAGCCGCAAGGTCTATCAGGCACGCCGCGACGCGCTCATGGCCGCACTTGACCGCGAGCTGGCCGATCTGCCGCATGAGGTCTCGCGCTCGGAGGCCGGTCTGCACCTGCTGCTGCACATGCGCAACGGCATGCTCGAGCACGAACTTATTGAGCGTGCAAAGGCGGTTGGTGTGCGTGTTTACCCGCTTTCAGCGTACTATACGCCGCCGGTCAAGCCGCCGCGAGCAACGCTTGTGCTCGGCTATGCCGGTCTGACCGAACAGCAGATTGGCGAGGCGGCAAAGCTGCTCAAGCAAGCCTGGACAAAATAAATGCAACCCGAAGTGCGATAAATTTCTGCGAAAATTTGTAGCACTTCGGGTTTTTGTTTCGTATTACCGGTGAAAGGAGGATGGAGCATGACCGCAAAAACACCCGAACAACTCGTCAGCGTCTACGGCGACATGGTATACCGATTGGCGTATGCGCAGACGCGCAGCCGTCACGATGCGGACGACATTTTTCAGGAGGTCTTTCTCCAGACCGTGCGTAAAAAGCCGGTTTTCGACAGCGAGGAGCACGAAAAGGCATGGCTGCTGCGGGTGACGCTCAACTGCCTGAAAAACCACTGGCGCATGGCATGGCGGCGGCACGACACACCGCTCGATGACCGCATTCCGTTTCCCGAGCCGGAGGACAGCGCACTGGATGAAGCCCTGTGGCGGCTGACGCCCAAGTACCGCACGGCAGTGCATTTATTCTACTGCGAGGGCTACACCGCAGAGGAGATTGCGCGCATGAGCGGGGAAAAACCGTCCACGATACGCACACGGCTGACGCGCGCACGGGCACAGCTGCGCGAATTGATGAAAGGAGAACTGGACGATGGATTTTCACAAGCAGTACCGCGACATGAATGAGAATATCACGCCGAGCGACACACTGGTGCAGCAGACGATCGCCAAAATGGAGAGCGGCAGGCCGCACAGAGCGCGAAAACCGCTCAAGATCATCCTTGCGGTTGCGGCGGCACTGGCCTGCGTGAGCACCGCCGTAGCCGCCAATCAGGAGGCGGTTCTGCGGGTGCTGTACCAAATTGCGCCCGGCATGGCGGAGTACCTGCAGCCGGTCGGGCAGGTCTGCGAGGACCGGGGCGTTAAGCTGGAGGTCGTTTCGGCGGACGTGGAAGGCAGCACGGCAAAGGTGTATTTGTCGCTGACCGACACCACGGGCAGCGTGTTCGGCGATGCCGCGCCGGATATGTACGACAGCTGGCATTTGGATTATCCGCGCTTGGGCAGAACTGCACCGCTGTCCTGCGGCTGCTCGACGGTTGACTACGATCCAAGTGCCCGCACGGCAACATATTTTCTTCAAATTGACGATTTGGGAGGAGATGTTCCGGCAGGCGCGTTCAAGTTTTCGTTTAACAAGCTGCTGATTGGAAAAGTAGAGCAGGAAGATGTTCCGGTAACGGCGGATTTGTCCGCAGTGACGCAGAATGCACCGACCGAGAACCACGATATCAACGGTCTGAGTGCGTCGGATATCTCGCTGTACGAAACCATGCACGACTATGATTTTCTTGTTCCGCAGGGCACTTTGTGGCAGAGTGAGAATGGGGTATGCGCACTGATTGCTGCCGGATGGCGAAATGGAGAACTGCATTTGCATTATCGCACAGATGGTTCGCTGACGCTGGATAATCACGCAGATTTTTCGACCTTGCACCTTGCGGACGGCACGGAACGGATGTGCGAATACACGGTATCCTACAAGGATTTTGACAATGATATTGATTACACAGAGTACGTTTTCCCGATGGCATACGAGGATGTTGCCGGCTGTACACTTACCGGTGATATCTACACCGCAAGCGACCTGATGGACGGCAGCTGGGCGGTATCCTTCCGGCTGACGCAGTAACGCAACATGAGGACATATCCGGTAGATATGTCCTCATTTTTTATCCGTTTTATCCTTTTTCTTCACCGAATGCGCGAACACGACCGACTGATCACCGAATTTCTGCCGCAGTGCGTCAACCGTCTGGTCGAGCTTATGCTGGCGGTCGCGCTTCTGGATATCCTCGGCGGCATCAAACAGCGAAAGCTGCTCGCACGACTGATTTTCCGGCAGCAGATTGGCTGCCGTGACCGACAGCAGGCGCACCGGCTTGTCCATCGGCCAGTGCCCGAGCAGCAGCTGCATGGACAGGTCGATGAGCGCACGCGTGGAATTGGTCGGCCGCTCAAGCGTTACCTGCCGTGAGCGGTTGTGAAATTCCGGGTCGCGGATGCCGAGCTGCACGGTCTGGCACACCATGCCGCGCTTTCGCAAACGTCTGCCGACATTGTCGCACAGCGCCGTGATGCCCATGCGGCATTCGTCCGCGCCGAGCAGATTGTGCGCGAACGTCATGCTGTTGCCGACCGATTTGACTTCTCGTTCCGCGTAAAATGAGCGCACAGGCTCATCGTCCTCACCTCTGGCGTAACGCAGCAGAAGATCGCCGTTTTTGCCCAGAATGCTGTGGATAAACGCCGGATCGCAGGCGGCAAGCTCGCCGATCGTGCGTACGCCCAGTTGGTTCAGCCGGTCGCTGGCGCGTTTGCCGACATACAGGAGCGTGTTCGCGGGCAAGGACCACACGCGCTGCTTGAAATTTTCGCGCGAAAAGACCGTCGTGCCGTCCGGCTTTTTGTAATCGCTGCCGAGTTTGGCGAACGCGCGGTTGAACGATACGCCGACCGAGATGGTCAGTCCGACCTCCTCGCGCATGCGGCGGCGCAGCTCGTCCGCGATATGCTCACCGGAGCCGAACAGGTGCATCGAGCCGGTGACATCGAGGAAGGATTCATCAATGCCGAACGGATCGACAAGATCGGTGTACTGCAGGTACAGCTCGTTGCACTTGCGCGAAAACTTCACATATTCGCTCCGATGCGGTGCTACCAGCCGTAAATCCGGGCATTTTCGTTTCGCCTGCCAGATGGTCTCGGCGGTTTGTACGCCGAAGGCTTTGGCCTTCTCGTTCTTGGCGAGAATGATGCCGTGGCGGCTCTCCGGATCACCGCAGACGGCGGTCGGTCCGTCGGCAAGCGACGGGTCGAGCAGCGTTTCCACACTCGCGAAAAACGAGTTGCAGTCGCAGTGCAGAATGGTTCGGTCCATCGGTCATCATCTCCTCCCGAACGAATGTTTGCATTGTATAACTGCATTATATCCGAAAAAAATGTGCTTGACAAGTGGGAGAATGAGGTGCATACTGTATTTGCAAGCAAGGGTGCCGTGATGAGCGGCTGAGAGGGCGAGAGCCTAACCTTTTGAACCTGTTGGTTAGCACCATCGTAGGGAAGCTGTCGCATACACTTGAAATTTTAATGCTCCGGTTTTACCGCATGGTGAGACCGGAGCATTTTTTCTTGCGGAAAAGAGGATATTTGCATGAAAGTAAACGGTAAAGAACGTGCCGTTCCCGCAGAGGGCACAGTTCTGGCGCTGCTGAAGGAGCTGGGTCACGACCCGCAGCGTGTGGCTGTCGAGAAGAACGGCACCATCATTCCGCGTGCGCAGTTCGCGGAAGAGAAGCTGACCGATGCAGACCATCTGGAAGTCGTATGCTTCGTGGGCGGCGGCTGATACCCTTCGCACCAAACCACAGTTTGGTGCGAAGGGGACATACTGCGTAAAACGCGGATATGTCCCAAAGAAATTTGCGCGCTGCGAGCGGCACACACATTTTTTACTGGTATGAAAACAAAGATACAAGCTCCCGGTTTTCAAAAAAATTGCAATGCAATTTCTTCCCGATTAAATGCACGCTGCGCGTGATTACAGGAGAAAAATCATGATTTTAACCAAAGAACAACTGCATGACGCACTGGTGGAACGCCACGGCGCGGATATTCAGGCTAAGCTGGACAAGGCGTGTGTCGGCATTGCGGGTCTGGGCGGGCTTGGCTCCAACCTTGCGATTTTTCTGGCGCGGCTGGGTGTCGGTCATCTCATCCTCGTGGATTTCGATGTGGTGGACATCACCAACCTCAACCGACAGCATTACACGATGAAAGACCTTGGCATCCCGAAAACGCTCGCACTTGTCGAGCAGCTTGAGGCCATCAATCCCTATCTCACCTACGAGACTTACACCGAGCGGGTCGTTCCGTCCAACGTGGAGCGGCTGTTCTCCGGCTGTGATGTGGTCGTAGAGGCGTTCGACAAGCCGGACCAGAAGGCCATGCTGCTCGAGAATCTGCTTACCAGACTGCCGGAAAAGCCGGTCGTATCGGGCAGCGGCATGGCAGGCTACGGCTCAGCGAACCTGATCAAGACCGAAAAACGATTCGGCCATGTGTATCTCTGCGGCGACGGTACAAGCGATGTAGCCGACGGTCTCGGCCTGATGGCGCCGCGCGTAGCGGTCTGCTCGGCACATGAAGGCACGATGGTGCTGCGCCTGCTCATTGGCGAAACGGAGCCGTAAATAGAAAATGGAGAACAGAAGCCGCAGCTTTCATTCTCCGCTCTCCATTATTCTTTCGGCTGATCGGAACCGCAGTGTGCACACTTGACAGCCTTGATCGGAATCTCGCTGCAGCAGAACGGGCAGACCTTGGTGGTCGGCTCTGCGGGTGCTTCCGGCTTTTTGCCGAGCGCAGTCAGCTTATTGACCGCTTTGAGCAGACAGAACAGCACGAACGCCATGATCAAAAAGTTGATGATCGAGGTGATGAATGCACCGTAGCGCAGTTCCACACCGCCGAGGTTCAGCACGAAACCGCTTAAATCGGTGCCGCCGAACAGGCCGAGAATCGGGTTAATGAGGTTATCGGTCAGTGAAGTCACGATGCTGGTGAACGCACCGCCGATGATAACACCGATTGCCATGTCCATCACGTTGCCGCGCAGCGCGAAGACTTTGAATTCTTCGATAAACTTTTTCACTTTTACGTTCCCCTTTCTTATTTATACTATCAGTTTATACGTTTCCCTTAAATGGGTCAAGAAAAAAGGAGTTTTTCACATGAAAGATACACTTGTAATCGGCGGACACGAGTTCCAGTCCCGCTTTATCCTTGGTTCCGGAAAGTATTCGCTCGACCTGATCAACGCTGCCGTGCAGAACGCAGGCGCACAGATCATCACGCTGGCGCTGCGCCGCGCAAATGAGGGCGGCACGGCTAACATCCTCGACTATATTCCGGAGGGCGTAACGCTGCTGCCGAACACCTCGGGTGCCCGCAATGCCGACGAGGCGGTTCGCATTGCGCGTCTGTCGCGTGCGTGCGGCTGCGGCGATTTCGTCAAGATCGAAATCATGCGCGACAGCAAGTACCTGCTGCCGGACAATCAGGAGACCATTCGCGCGACCGAGATTCTCGCAAACGAAGGCTTTGTTGTCATGCCGTATATGTATCCCGATCTGAACGTTGCGCGTGATCTGGTCAACGCGGGCGCGGCCTCCATCATGCCGCTGGCGGCTCCCATCGGCACGAACAAGGGTCTCGCTACCCGCGAGTTCATCAAGATTTTGATTGATGAAATTGATCTGCCGATCATCGTGGACGCAGGCATCGGCCGTCCGTCGCAGGCTTGCGAGGCGATGGAGATGGGCGCGGCAGCTATCATGGCCAACACCGCGATTGCCACCGCAGGCGATATTCCGGCGATGGCTGAGGCGTTCAAGCAGGCGATTGAGGCAGGCCGCACGGCGTACCTTGCCGGTCTGGGCCGCGTCCGTGAGACGGCGTCGGCATCCTCTCCGCTGACCGGTTTCCTGCAGGATTAAGACGGAAAGAGGGATATTTGTCATGGAAAACGAAAAAAACGAAATGATTTCCGCGAAATACATCACTGCTGATACCGATCACATGGAGTATCAGCCGGGCATGGACAACATCGGCTCCGAGGTGCAGGACGAGGTCATTTCCCGCATGAACGCCTATGACGCGGATGCCTATACGGCGGCTGACGTACTGCGTGCGCTTCGCAAGGACGTTCTCTCGCCGGAGGACTTCGGCGCACTGCTGTCTCCCGCGGCGCTGCCGTTCCTTGAACAGATGGCACAGCGCGCACAGGCCGAAACGCGCAAGCATTTCGGCAACTCGGTGCAGATGTTCACGCCGCTGTACATTGCCAATTACTGCGAAAATTACTGCATTTACTGCGGTTTCAACTGTCACAACAAGATTCGCCGTGCCAAGCTGGATATGGACGAGGTCGAGCAGGAGCTGAAGGCCATCGCGGAGACCGGTCTGCAGGAAATCCTCATTCTGACCGGTGAGAGCCGTGCCATGTCGCCGGTATCCTACATCGGTGAAGCCGTTAAGCTGGCGCGCAAGTATTTCCGTGTCATCGGCATCGAGATTTATCCGCTCAACGTGGATGAGTACGCTTATCTGCATGAGTGCGGTGTGGACTACGTTACCGTATTTCAGGAGACCTATGACGACCAGAAGTACAAAACCCTGCACCTCGGCGGTCACAAGCGCATTTTCCCGTACCGCCTGAATGCGCAGGAGCGTGCACTGATGGGCGGCATGCGCGGTGTCGGCTTTGCGGCGCTGCTCGGTCTGTCCGACTTCCGCAAGGATGCGTTTGCGACTGGTCTGCACGCATATCTGCTGCAGCGCAAGTATCCGCACGCAGAGATCGCGTTCTCGTGTCCGCGCCTGCGCCCGATCATCAATAACGATAAGATCAATCCGAAGGACGTACACGAGCCGCAGCTGCTGCAGGTCGTTTGTGCATACCGCATCTTCATGCCGTTCGCGTCCATCACTATCTCGACCCGCGAGCGGGCAGGCTTCCGCGATAATATCATCGGCATCGCCGCCACCAAGATTTCCGCAGGCGTAGACGTCGGTATCGGCGGTCACTCCGGCGAGGATAAGGGCGATGAGCAGTTCGAGATTTCGGACGGCCGTTCGGTCGATGAGGTATATAACGCAATCGTAGAGCATAATCTGCAGCCTGTAATGGCAGATTATCTGTACGTTTAACGACTTCTAAGGGGGACTCTGTCCCCCTTAGATACCGAAAAAGTTCCATAGAAACTTTTTCGGATAACCCCCTCACCTTTGCACGGCAAAGGTGGTTCGGGACACGCGTCCCAAAGTATAGGGAACAAAGTCCGGCAAAGCTGGACTTTGTTGAAGTATTGTAACGGCGCATTGCGATGCGCCGAGGGGGACGGAGTCCCCCTTAGAACAAGGTTTGTCAGCCGCCGAAGTGCGGCAATCTGCTGAGGACAGAGCGCACCGCATGCCACTGCAGATTTATATGAAAACCGCACTCCGGAAGCAATATAAAAGGCAATCCCGCACAATTAAAGCTGCGGCGCTTTACGGAAATTTTGCGTCCTGATGTTGTTGTGATTTTTTGCAATACACTCGTATTGCTGCAAAACCACGCCTAATCAGTACGCAAAATTTACTCGTAAATCGCTCTTGCTTAATTATGCGGCATTGCCTAATTCAGAAGGAGTATCAGTAAGCCATGAGAAATTATGCAACGCAGATGGATGCCGCAAAGCGCGGTATCGTCACGCCGGAGATCGAAACGGTCGCCAAAAAGGAAAACCGTCCGGTCGAGTTCATCATGGAACGAGTCGCAAAGGGTACGATTGCGATTCCGGCGAACATCAATCACAAAAGCCTGTCCGCAGAAGCGGTCGGCGACGGCACCCGCGTAAAGATCAATGTCAATCTCGGCATTTCGGGTGACTGCAAGGACTACGAGATGGAGTTGCGCAAGGTGCGCATGGCCGTTGACATGGGCGCGGAGTCCATCATGGATCTATCCAACTACGGCAAGACCAACACCTTCCGCAAGCAGCTGATCGACATGTCGCCGGCGATGATCGGCACCGTGCCGATGTACGACGCGATCGGGTATCTGGAAAAGGATCTGCTCGAGATCACCGCACAGGATTTCCTCAAGGTTGTTGAGGCGCACGCCAAGGAGGGTGTGGACTTCATGACCATTCATGCGGGTATCAATCGCCGTGCGGTCGAAGCCTTTATGCGTGAGGGCCGCAAAATGAATATCGTCTCCCGCGGCGGCTCGCTGCTGTTCGCGTGGATGAAGATGACCGGCAATGAGAATCCGTTCTTCGAGTATTACGACGAGGTGCTGGACATTCTGCGCCGCTACGACGTTACCATTTCGCTGGGCGACGCACTGCGCCCGGGCTGCATTGATGATGCGTCCGATGCAGGGCAGATCAGTGAGCTGATCGAGCTGGGCAACCTTGCACAGCGTGCGTGGGCGAAGGATGTACAGGTTATGATCGAGGGCCCCGGCCATATGGCGATGAACGAGATTGCGGCCAATATGCAGATGGAAAAGCGCCTTTGCCATGGAGCGCCTTTCTATGTCCTCGGGCCGCTCGTTACCGACATTGCACCGGGTTACGACCATATCACCTCGGCCATCGGCGGCGCTATCGCCGCACAGGCCGGCGCGAACTTTCTGTGCTACGTTACACCGGCGGAGCACCTGCGCCTGCCGGATGAAAATGACGTGCGCGAGGGCATCGTCGCCAGCAAGATCGCGGCCCATGCCGCCGATATCGCACTCGGTTTGCCCGGTGCGCGTGACCGCGATAACGCAATGGCGGACGCGCGTCATAAGCTGGACTGGCCCGCGCAGTTCGCGCTGGCACTCGACCCGGAAAAGGCAGAGCGGTTCTATAATCAGGTTCCGCCGACCGAGCGTCATACCTGCTCGATGTGCGGTAAAATGTGCGCCGTGCGCACCACAAATATGATCCTTGAGGGTAAAGAAGTCAAACTCTGCTCGGAAAAGGGCGCATGCTGATGCTTCGGAATACAAAAGAGCGGTCGGGAGACCGCTCTTTTTTTGCTGTTTGTTTGAATTGGGCGTGTGCAGAATGGAGAATTGAAAATGGAGAATGGAAAATGAATGCGATGGCGGAGTGCTGCGTGGGCGGCCAATGGCCGCCCCTACGGTTAAACGTTTGCAAATCGTTAGAAACGGTGCGCTGAGGTCATACCCCGGGGCACCTTCTCTGGCCCTTCGGGCAATTCATCTTCTGTCGCGCCTGCGGAGAGTAAACCGTATGTGTAGCAGTACGCTGTCTGTGAACTGCGAATATTTTACGAAATAAACGCAACGGTAACCCGACTGCCGTACCCCTTTTCGGAGCGGTCGCCGCTCTCTGGTCTGCGCCAGACTAAGAAATAAAAGGAAACTGGAGTTCCAAGAGGATAGCACTCATTTAACCCGCGCACTGCGCGGGAATAAGGTATAGCAGCCTACGGGCAAACCTTGGTGTCTATCCTTTTGGACCACTCAGCCGTCTGGACGGCACCTGCGCAACACTCGTCAATGCACGACAAAATTCCACAAACAAAACCGGCACATAAGGAGAGAAACCTCTGTATGTGCCGGTTTTCGCTTGCAGCTAAGAAAAATACTGGTGTCTCAGCTCCAGATTGTACGCAAGCAGCGTCCGCAGCCGCTTTTTGCCGCGGGAACAGTGCCGCGATACCGCCGATGGACTGATCCTAAGCCGTTCAGCGCACTGTTTGCAGGATAATCCCTCCACCTCGATCATCCACAGCACCTCGTACTGCCGCGGTGTCAGCTGCTCGCGCATGGCCCGGAAGAAGGCCGTGCGGAATGCCTGCCGGAAGCCGCGGTCGTCCTCCGCGAGCAGACCGAGATACTGCCGGTAGGCCAGCCGTGTCGCTGTGTGCTCAGACAGCGCGACAGTCCGCATGCGCGTCACCTTCTTCGCTGTGGTCGTGGTAGTGCTCCATCAGGAATACGGTCTGGCGGCTTTCGTTGATCAGCGTCTGCAGGAATTTCGCGCGCTGCTTGAGCCGGTAGCGCACCTCCGGCTGACGAGCACGCTTCTGCGCCGCCTGAAGCTGCTTGATACGCAGCTCCAGCAGAGCAACATTTACACGGTATTCCTGCGCCATCTCACATAATTTCATGGCGGCCCCTCCTTACGATATACGAACAAATGTTCGATTCCTTATGTCCCTTATAATACAACATAAAGTATGAGTTGTCAATGAAAAACTATATTTTGTGTTATATTCCTCGAATCTGCATCATACACTGTGGTAGAGAGGGAAGGAGGGGATACCATGCACAGACTGCTGCTGACCGGTGTCGGACTGGTGCTGGTGCTGTATTTGCTGCCGGTATTTTACCCATCGGAAACGGACAAGACAGAGCCGCAGACACCCTCAGAAAGCGTCACAGCGGCAGCAACAGACGGCTTAACCATCACGGTTCTGGTGAACGGCAAGGCGCAGGAAATGCCGCTGGAGACCTATGTGGAAGGCGTGACGGCGGCAGAGATTGCGGACGATTTTCCGGTTGAAGCCATCCGCGCACAGGCGGTCGCAGCGCGAACGTACGCGGTGTATAAGCAGTCGAGAGGACGGCCGGCAGAGCATCCGGATGCGGATGTCTGCGACGATTACAGCCATTGTGCGGCATATCAGCCGGACGCGGTCAAGACGTTCAGCACCGGCTATTCGCGGATACGCAAGGCCGTCAAGGACACGGCAGGGCAGATCCTGACCTGCGACGGTGCACCGATTGCGGCTGTGTTCCACTGCGTCAGCGGTCCGAAGACCGAGTCTGCCGCCGATGTCTGGGGCGAGGATATTCCGTATCTGCAAAGCGTGGTCAGTCCGGGCGGCACGCAGTACGCCGGATACGAGAGCGAGGTGACGCTAACGGCGGATGCGTTCCGCGAAAAGGTCGCGCAGACTCTGCCAAAAGCGGATGTGAGCGGTACGCCCGACCGCTGGTTTGCGTCCTCGGTGCGCTCGGCGGCTGGCGGTGTGAAAACCGTGAAGCTCGGCGGCGTGACCGTCGAGGGAACCGCAGTGCGGGCGCTGTTTGGCCTGCAGTCCACGAATTTCACCATCACAACCACCGAGGACAGTATTACGTTTCACACCATTGGATACGGACACGGTGTTGGTCTGTCGCAGTACGGTGCGAAATATATGGCGGAGCAGGGATATGATTATACCGAGATACTTGCGCATTACTACCCGAATACAGAGTTGAGATTGGAGAGTGGAGAGTGAAGAGAATGGAAAATGGGAAGATTGCGAACTATGTTCGCATATAAAATGGAGCGCGTAGCGCGACAAAAAAAGTCAGGACATGTGCCTGACTTTTTTAACAGACAGAGAAATCCCCCGAAAACCGGGAAGTTTTCGGGGGATTTCTCTGCAATAGACCTTACAGGCTTGCCTGGCAAGGGCGTTTCTCGATAGAAAGGACGGTTACGTCCTTTCTATCGAAGGCGAAGCCTTAGAAGGCGAAGTTGGTCTTAACTCTCCAGATATTCTGTGCATACTCAGCAATCGAGCGGTCCGCTGCGAAGCGGCCGGAGTTTGCAATGTTGATCAGCGCCATGCGGTTCCACTGATCCTGATCGCGGTAAACCTCGCTTACGCGCTCCTGAGCGGCTGCGTAGGATGCGAAGTCCTTGAGGCTCATATAGCGGTCAGCAGGGCCGCCGTTGCCGCCGTGCAGCAGCAGGTTGGCAATATCGGTGTAGTCCACGCCGTCACCGAAGCCATGGATCATCTGATCGAGTACGCGGCGGATGACCGGATCGTTCTGGTAGATGACCATCGGCTCATAGCTGCCGGAAGCGGCCAGTGCCTCAGCCTCGGGCGTTTCCATACCGAAGATGAAGATGTTCTCCTTGCCGACTGCCTCGCAGATCTCAACGTTTGCGCCGTCCATCGTGCCGATGGTCAGAGCACCGTTCATCATGAACTTCATGTTGCCGGTACCGGATGCTTCCTTGCCGGCGATGGAGATCTGCTCGGAAACCTCGGCGGCCGGCATGATAATCTCAGCCAGAGATACCTTGTAGTCCTCGAGGAATACGACCTTCAGCTTGTCGCGTACTGCCGGATCGTTGTCGATCATCTTGGAGATGGAGTTGATCAGCTGGATGGTCTTTTTCGCAACTGCGTAGCCCGGTGCGGCCTTGGAGCCGAAGATGAAGGTGCGCGGAACGAAATCCATATCCGGATTGTCCTTCAGCTTGTGGTACAGGCTGATAATGTGCAGAATGTTCAGCATCTGGCGCTTGTACTCGTGCAGACGTTTAACCTGTACGTCGAAGATGGAGTCCATGTTGACTTCGATGCCGTTGTGCTCCTTGATATAGTCCGCCAGACGCTGCTTGTTGTGGCGCTTGATCTCGCCCAGCTTGTCGAGCAGCTCCTTGTCATCCGCATAGTTGTTCAGAACCTGCAGCTCGGACGGATGGGTGCGGTAGCCGGTGCCGATCTTGCTCTCGATCAGCTCAGCCAGCTCCGGGTTGGCCTCACACAGCCAGCGGCGGTGTGCAATGCCGTTGGTGACGTTGCAGAACTTGGAGGAGTAGATCTTGTAGAAATCAGTGAATACGCGCTCCTTGAGGATCTCGGAATGCAGCGCGGATACGCCGTTGATGGAGAACGAGCCTGCGATAGCCAGATGCGCCATGCGGACGGTATCGTCGGCAACGATAGCCAGCTTGGAGATCTTCTGGAAGTCGTTCGGGAAGTAGTTCCACAGCTCCTTGCAGAAGCGCTCGTTGATTTCGTAGATGATCTGCATAACACGCGGCATCAGCTCCTGAACGAGCGATACCGGCCAGCACTCGAGGGCCTCAGGCATAACGGTGTGGTTGGTGTAAGCAACAGACTGGCTGGTGATGTTCCAGGCCTGCTCCCAGCTCATGTCGTTTTCGTCCATCAGGATGCGCATCAGCTCCGGAATAACCAGGGTCGGATGGGTATCGTTGATGTGCAGGACGTGCTTGTGCGCGAAGTTTTCGAGCGTGCCGTACTTGGCCTTGTGCTTTGCACAGATGTCCTGCAGGGTTGCGGAAACCAGGAAGTACTGCTGCTTGAGACGCAGGGACTGACCCTCGCGGTGGTTATCCTCCGGATAGAGGACCATGGAGATGGTCTCTGCCAGTGCGTGCTTTTCCAGTGCTTTCAGATACTCACCGGAGGAGAACAGCTTCATGTCCAGTGCGATCGGGCTCTGTGCCTTCCACAGGCGCAGACGCGCGATGTTGTTGGTGCCGTAGCCGGAAATCGGCATATCATACGGAACTGCCAGAACCGGCGTGTAATCGTGGTAGTTGACGATCAGCTTGCCGTTATCATCGAAGTAGGTGTCAACCGTGCCGCCGATCTTGACCTCGCGGGTCTCATCCATTGCCGGAATCTGCCAAACCTCGCCGGTAGACAGCCAGGAATCCGGCAGCTCGACCTGCTGGCCTTCTACGATCTTCTGCTTGAAAATGCCGTGCTCGTAGCGGATGGAGTAGCCGGTGCCGCGTACGCCGTCGGTCGCCATGCCGTCCATGTAGCAGGCAGCCAGACGGCCGAGGCCGCCGTTGCCCAGACCGGGATCCGCTTCCTCCTCGAAGATGTCCGCCATCTCGAAGCCCATGTCCTTCAGGGCTGCGGTCAGAGCGTCCAGCATACCGAGGTTGTAGGCGTTGTTGCGCAGGCTGCGGCCGACAAGAAATTCCATGCACAGATAATGCACCTGACGCTCTCCGTCGCGCTCTACCTCATTCTGGGTTTCGATCATGTGCTCTGTCAGTGCATCGCGCACTACGAGGGCACAAGCCTCGTATACCTGATCCTTGGTAGCGTCCTCTACCTCGCAGGCGAAATGTCTTTGCAGTTTACCTGCAATGGCTTCTTTCAAAGCGGTCTTTGTGTACTGGGTCTTTGGCATGGTCTTTCTTATCTCCTCACATAGTTGTTTGGAGGCACTGCCGAGCGATACGTCTGCGGTGCTTTGCGGAAATTTTGCGCTTTGGCGTCGTTGCGATCCCTTGCAATACACAAAGTATTGCTGCGGAACCGCGCCTAGCCAAATCACAAACTTTACTCGCAAATCACTCTTGCCGTATCACTCGTCAGCACCTCTAAGGGTGCCGTAGATTTCAATGGGATGAAAATTACGGAATCACCAGTTACCGTCACCGTATTCCCTCAAATCGGGTGACGGGTCGGGCTGACAGGTCGGTTACTGACCCATCGCGGTCTTGTAAACCTCGATATATTTATCGGCAGAGCTGCCCCAGCTGAAGTCGCTCTGCATACCCTGCATAATCAGCTTGCTCCACGCAGGCTTGTTAAAGCGGAATACGCCGCAGGCCTCGCGGATAACGTGCAGCATGTCGTGCGCGTTGTAGCTTGCAAAGGTGAAGCCGTTGCCCGTGCCGGCATAATCGACAAAGGCGTGAACGGTGTCCTTGAGGCCGCCGGTCTCGCGGACGATCGGAATAGTGCCGTAGCGCAGTGCGATCATCTGTGCCAGGCCGCACGGCTCAAACTTGGACGGCATCAGGAACATATCGGCGCCTGCGTAAATGCGGTTTGCCAGATCGCCGGAGAACATGATGGACGCGGAAACCTTATCCGGCCAGCGACGCTTTGCCTCAATGAACATCTGCTCATAGCGGTAGTCACCGGTGCCGAGCACGATCAGGCGAACATCATCTGCCAGAATATCCGGCAGGACTGCTTCGATGAGGTCGAGTCCCTTCTGGTCAACAAAGCGAGTGACAATGCCGATAACCGGCGTGTTTGCATCGCCCTCGAGGCCGCAGAGCTTGAGCAGTTCGGTCTTATTGACCTGCTTATCCTGCGGATTGTTCGGGCCGTATTTCTTGAAGATCTTGCTGTCGGTCTCCGGATTGAAGGCATCCATGTTGATGCCGTTCAGGATGCCGTGCAGCTTGTAGCTGTTCATGCGCAGCACGGAATCCAGACGGTAGCCGTAGTATTCGGTCTGAATTTCGTTTGCGTAGGTCGGCGAAACCGTGGTGATAGCCGTGGAAGCCACGATAGCAGCCTTCATCAGGTTGACGTCACCGTCCATCGCCATAAAGCCGGAGCGGAAGTGTGCGTCGTCAATGCCGAGCACATACTCCAGAATCTCACGGCCGTAGCGGCCCTGATACTGGATGTTGTGGATGGTGAACACGGTCTTGATATTCTCGTAGAACGGACGGGAAGCGAACATCAGGTTGTAATAAACCGGAACGAGGGCAGTCTGCCAGTCGTTGCAGTTGATCACATCCGGCTTCCAGTCCAGATCGGGCAGTACCTCGAGTACCGCCTTGGAGTAGTACGCGAAGCGCTCTGCGTCGTCGTACTCGCCGTAGATCTGGCCGCGTGCGAAGTAATACTCATTATCGATGAAATAATAGGTAACGCCGTCTGCCTCATAGCGGAAGATACCGCAGTACTGGTTGCGCCAGCCCAGACGGACGTAAGCGTTTTTGATGTAATAGAACTTTTCGCGCATACTCTGGTCGATCGCAGAATACAGCGGGCAGAATACACGCACGTCATGTCCCTTGGCAGCGAGTGCCTGCGGGAGCGAACCTGCTACATCGCCCAATCCGCCGGTTTTGATGAACGGAGCGCATTCGCTGGTAACATACATGATTTTCATAAAGCCGAGCCTCCCCAACAGAGAGTGCGGAAACAGCGCTGACCGTTTCCGCACCCGTTGTAATTTTATTATACTCGTTTCTGTCTGAATGTAATATAGCAATATTTCACGAACATTTGCGCTGCGGAAAATGCGTTTTTGCTGTGATAGCAACTTCTAAACAGAAGTTTATGCGGATTTAACAGAAAAGGATCAAACGGTTGCGTTTTTTGCGATGGTGATCGGATAATTTTCGTGTCCCATCATCGTGCGGCCATCACGGATAATAACATTGCGGTCGGTGATGACATGACGGAGCGAAGCCTCGGTCAGAATGCGCCCGCCTTCCATGATGATGCAGTTATTGACCTCGGCGCCCTTTTCAATCACAACGTCGCGGAACAGGACGGAGTTTTTTACCTTGCCCTCGATGCGGCAGCCGTCGGCGATGAGGCAGTCCTCTACATCGGCTTCATCGCCGTAATAGGTCGGAGCCTCGTCCTTGATGCGGGTCAGGATCGGACGGGTGCGCTTGAATACCTCGTTGCGGACATCCTTGTCGAGCATGTCCATGTTGGAGCGGTAGTAGTCGAAGGTGTCCTCGATCTTGACGGCGTACTCGTTGAACAGGTAGCCGGCTACCGTGCCGTCCATCAGGGCACGGGTGAGGAACTCGCGCTCGAAGTGGATGCAGTTATGGGTTACGCAGTCGGACAGCATGTGGATAAGGTACTGGCGGCTCATGACGTAAATGCCGAGTGCCGCATGCTTGCACTTGCCCTCGTTGCAGTCTCCAACGCGGATGTCAACGGCTTCCTTCTTGCGGTTCAGCTCCACATAGGTGGTGAACGGGGAATTCTTCTGCTTCTTGGTGCATACCATGGTCAGGTCTGCGCCGGACTTGATATGGCGGTCGATCACGTCGTCGAGCGGTACATTGGCAACAATGTCGCCGTCCGCTACAACTACATAGTCTGCACGGTTCTTCTGCAGGAAGTCAACCGCACCGGCCAGTGCGTCAATCTTGCCGCGGTACTCGCCGGTTACCAGCGGAGATGCCTTCTTGGAGTAGGAGTACGGCGGCAGCATGGTTACGCCGCTGTTCTTGCGGGAAAGATCCCAGTCCTTGGCATTGCCGATGTGGTCGATCAGGGACTGGTACTTGTCCTTCATCAGTACGCCCACGCGGTAAATGCCGCTGTTTACCATATTGGAAAGCATAAAGTCGATAATGCGATACCGGCCGCCCCACTGTACCGCACCGACCGTGCGGTGCTCGGTGATCTCGCGAAGATCGTTGTCGGTATCAAATGCAATGATCATGCCTAAAACGCTGTTCATGTTTGTGCCGCCCCCTTACTTTACGTCCGGCAGATCCTCGTCTGCCATTTCCTTAGCGGCCAGCTTTGCGCCGCTGCCGATGCGAACGCCTTCGGCTACTACCGCAACGCCCCAGTTGTCTACGTCGCTGTCGGACGGGCTGCCGCCGACTTCCGCGCCCTTGGCGATAACGGCCTTTTCGGCTACGATGGAGTAGCGCACGGTCGCGCCTTCCTCAACCACGGCACCCGGCATCAGGATGGAATATTCCACCTTGGCACCCTTGCCGATCTTAACATCCGAGAACAGGACGGACTCGGAAACGTCGCCGTAGATCTCACAGCCCTCGGAGAGCAGGGTATGGGTAACCTTAGCCTGCTTGGAGGTGAAATGCGGAGGCGAACCGGTGGTGCGGCCGTAGATTTTCCAGCTGTCATCGGAAAGCTGCAGGCCGGAGTTCGGAGAGAGCAGGTCCATGTTTGCTTCCCACAGACTCTCGATGGTGCCTACGTCCTTCCAGTAGCCCTTGAAGCGGTAGGAAACCAGCTTTTCACCGTTATTCAGCATCGCCGGAATAATATCCTTGCCGAAGTCGTTGGAGGACTGCTCGTTGGCCTCGTCATTGATGAGGTATTCCTTCAGCTTTTTCCAGGTGAAAATGTAGATGCCCATGGAAGCCAGCGTGGACTTCGGCTCCTTCGGCTTCTCCTCAAATTCGTAGATGGTGCCGTCCGGCTTGCAGTTCATGATGCCGAAACGGGAAGCCTCGGAAAGCGGAACGTCCAGCACCGCGATGGTCGCGTCAGCGCCGGTCTCCTTGTGCTGCTGGAGCATCTTGTTGTAGTCCATCTTGTAGATGTGGTCGCCCGAGAGAATGAGGACGTACTCGGGATCGTAATCCTCCAGGAACTGAATGTTCTGGTAGATGGCGTTTGCGGTGCCCTTGTACCACTCGGTCTTTTTGCTCTCGTACGGCGGCAGAACATAGACGCCGCCGCGCAGGCGGTCGAGGTCCCACGTCTGGCCGGAACCGATGTAAGCGTTGAGCACATGCGGCTCGTACTGGGTCAGCACGCCGACAGTATCAATGCCGGAGTTGACGCAATTGGAAAGCGGGAAGTCGATAATACGGTACTTACCGCCGAACGGTACGGCAGGCTTAGCGACCTTTTTGGTCAGCACATACAAACGGCTGCCGCGGCCGCCTGCGAGCAGCATGGCTACGCATTCTTTTTTCCGATACATGTAAATTCTCCTTTTTCACAGTTTGCATCGCTGCGATCTATACGCCGTCTGGCGTATCCCCTCTGTGTATCTCTTTTGCAGCAAACTTGCGCTTGCTTATTTAGAACCGCCGGTTGCGGTTACTGCCTTGTCTGTCGGTACGGAAACCGCTTTTTCGGTGGTTTTCGCAACTGCCTTGGTTCCGGTGCGTGCCACCGCCTTTTCGGTGGTTTTCGCAACTGCCTTGGTTCTGGTGCGTGCCACCGCCTTTTCGGTGGTCTTTGCAACGGATTTGGAGCCGGTCTTGGCTACGGCCTTCTCGGTTGTGCGGGCAACGGCCTTGGTTCCGGATTTCGCAACTGCTTTGGTCGAGCGGGTGCGCTTTACCGGTTTCTTGGCAGCCGCGGCTTTTGCGGCCTCGATCTCTGCCTTGGTGCGGCGCTTGGCTCTTGCCTTGCCCTTGAAGAACAGCACGCCGAAGCGCGGAATCTTCAGAACAATGGACTGTTCCTGACCGTGCATGGGCTTGTTTTCGGTCTTGAGCTTGCCGTTTGCCATGCCGCTGCCGCCGAACTCGGTCTTGTCCGAGGTGAATATCTCTTCATAAGTGCCGGTGATCGGAACGCCGACGCGGTATTCCTGCTGCTCCTCCGGAGAGAAGTTGACAACGACCACGATATCCGAGCCGTCCTTCGCCACACGGCGGAAGGCGATGATGTTGTTGCGGTTGTCCTCATGGCTGATCCACTCAAAGCCGCGCCAGTCGGTATCCTGCTCCCACAGCTGCGGAGTAGCAAGGTAGAAGTGATTGAGCGCCTTGACGTACGCCTGCATCTGGCGGTGCGCCGGATAATCCAGCAGCATCCAGTCCAGTCCGCGCTGGTACGCCCATTCGGAGAATTGTGCAAACTCGCCGCCCATGAACAGCATCTTCTTGCCCGGGTGTGCGGCCATGTAGCCGTACAGCGCGCGCAGACCGCCGAACTGATTTTCATACGGAGGCGGCATCTTGCTGATGAGCGAGCACTTGCCGTGCACGACCTCATCGTGCGAGAGCGGCAGGATGTAGTTTTCGGAAAAGGCGTACATGAACGAGAAGGTGATCTTGTCGTGCATGTCCTTGCGGAAGAACGGGTCCGCCGAGCAGTAGCACAGCATGTCGTTCATCCAGCCCATGTTCCACTTGAAGTTGAAGCCCAGACCGCCGTCGTAACCCGGCTTGGTCACCATCGGCCATGCGGTGGACTCCTCGGCGATCATCATAACGTCCGGATGATCGGTCAGGATGTACTCGTTGAGCAGCCGCAGGAAGTCAACGGCCTCGAGGTTCTCACGGCCGCCGTGGACGTTCGGCCGCCATTCGCCCTGCCGGTTGTAGTCCAGATACAGCATGGAAGCGACCGCGTCCACACGCAGGCCGTCCATGTGGAATTTCTCGATCCAGAACATCGCGGAGGAGAACAGCAGGTTTCTCGTGGAGACCTTGCCGTAGTCGAATACGCGCGTGCCCCATTCCTTGTGCTCCATCTTGAGCGGATCGGCGTATTCGTACAGGTGCGAGCCGTCAAACTCGACCAGTCCGCAGCCGTCCTTCGGGAAGTGCGCCGGAACCCAGTCCATGATAATGCCCAGACCGGCCTGATGCGCCTTGTCGATCAGGTACATCAGATCCTTCGGCGTGCCGTAGCGGCTGGTGGCGGCAAAGTAGCCGATTACCTGATAGCCCCACGAGCCGTCGAACGGATACTCGGTCAGCGGCATAAACTCGATGTGGGTGTAGCCCATTTCCTTGACATACGGCACAAGCTCGTCCGCCAGCTGGCGGTAGGAGTAGAAGTTGCCGTCCTCGTGCATCTTCCACGAGCCGAGGTGGCATTCGTAGATGTTGACCGGATTGGAATACGGCAGGTGCTTTTTACGCCAGTCCAGCCACGAGGCGTCGCCCCATTCGTAGCCGTCGAGGTCATACGCCTTGGTGGCGTTGCCCGGACGGGTCTCAAAATGGAAGCCATACGGGTCGGACTTGTCAAACACATCGCCGGACTTGGCCCATACACTATACTTGTATGCGGCATATTCCGGAATATTCGGAATAAATTTCTCCCAGATACCCTGTTCATCGCGCGTCATATAATCGGCGTCGCGATTCCAGTCGTTGAACTCACCCATGACGGAAACTTTTTCGGCCTCCGGTGCATAAACACGGAACAGATAACCCTGTTCACCATCCTGCACGAAAGGGTGGGCTCCCATGTAATCGAACGCGCGACAATCCCGGCCGGAATAGAAAAGCTCGCTTCGCTTTTCCGCGGCGGGTGCTGCGGATTTTTTCTTCATACAGCATCTCTCCCTTTACAGCCGCCAAATGAAGGAAAATACGAATATTTTCCAACAGTTTGTGTACTTCGACAGAATTTTGGCGGAATACCCTCACTTTAGTTAGATATAGTATACATCACATAAATAGAAAAGTCCAGCAATTTAGCACAATTACTGGACTTTCTTTACAGAAATTTTGTTTGCTTTCCACATCATTTGAGTGGAAATGACAAAATAACGTACAATTCGATATAAATTTGTTCAGAAAATGTGACGGCGGATGAGATCGAGCGCCGTAGAAGCGGCCTGCATGCGCACACGGTCGCGGCCGAGCGAGGACTGCATTTTGCGGGTAAAGAACTTGCCGTCGTACCAAACGCTGATATAGACCAGACCGGTCGGCTTGTCCTCGGTGCCGCCGCCCGGGCCGGCAATGCCGGTGATGCCGACGCCGATGTCCGAGCCAAGCGCATTTGCAACGCCGACAGCCATCTGCTCTGCGGTTTCGGGAGATACCGCGCCGACCGTGTCGAGGGTCTCCTTCTTCACGCCGAGCACCTTCTCCTTGACGCTGTTGCTGTACGAGCACACACCGCCGAGGTAGTAATCGGATGCGCCCGGGATGTCGGTCAGACGCTTGGACAGCAGACCGCCGGTGCAGCTTTCGGCCACCGCGAGGGTCAGCTTGCGCTCGCACAGGCCGTCGCCGACTACCTGCTCGAGAGAGTCAACGTCTACGCCGTAAACGTCGTCGCCGAGCAGCTTCAGGATTTCGTCAACGACCGGATCGAGCATCTTCTCGCATTCTGCTGGGGTGTCCGCCTTGGCGGTAACGCGCGCGAAGCACTCCGAGGTGCGGGCATACGGCGCAATAGTCGGGTTTGCGCTTTTTTCCATCATGTCGTGCAGGATATTCTCCATGTTGCTTTCGCCGAGGCCGAATACGCGGATGTTGCGGGATACGATGCAGCCGCCTGCCAGCTTGTACAGATACGGCATTGCACATTCCTTCCACATCGGGTTGCACTCGCGCGGAGGGCCGGGCAGCATGAGAACGTGCTTGCCGTCGGCTTCAAACGCACAGCCGGGCGCTGTGCCCCACAGGTTGGTGAATACGGTGCAGCCCTCCGGCAGCCATGCCTGCTTTTCGTTGTTCTTGGTCATTTCGCGGCCGATGGTCTTGAAAAAGTCGGTCAGACGGTCCATGGACGGCTGATGCAGTACCATCTTTTTGCCGAAAACGGTCGCCAGCGTCTCCTTGGTCAGATCGTCAAGGGTTGGGCCAAGGCCGCCGGTGGTGATGATGATGTCAGCACGGTCCTTTGCCTCGCGGACCACGCGCTCGAGACGCGCCGGATTGTCACCGACAACGGTCTGGTAGAATACATTGATGCCCAGCTCGGACAGACCCTGCGAGATCAGCTGTGCATCGGTGTTTACGATGTCGCCCAGCAGAATCTCCGTGCCGACTGCGATAAGTTCTGCGTTCAATGAAAGTTCCTCCTTAAATCAAGGGAATTGCTATTTTAATTAGGAATTAGTAGTTAGTAATTAGTAATTATGGTGCGGCCGCTGGCCGATATGGATTATCGCGTAAGCGATACCGCAATTACTCATTCCTAATTATTACGGAAGGTGGATAATCTCCACACCCTTAACCGCCTCGTCCACGAGTGCTTCAACGTCGAGGTGGCTCTCCGCCTCGAGGATTTTCGGCATCTTCGGCTTGGTATTCGGGTGCTTTGGGGTAAATACGGTGCAGCAGTCCTCGTAGGGCAGGATAGAGGTCTCAAAGGTGTCGATCTTACGGGCGATCGTCACAATTTCCTCCTTATCCATGCCGATGCAGGGACGGAACACCGGCAGGTCGCACACTGCGCCGGTAACGGCCATGGCGGGCATGGTCTGGCTGGCAACCTGACCGAGCGACTCACCGGTGATGAGTGCACCGCAGCCGTACTCAACAGCTACGCGCTCGGCAATGCGCATCATAAAGCGGCGCATGATGAGCGTGAACAGCTCCTCGTGGCACTTGTCGCGGATTTCCTCCTGAATGTGGGTGAACGGCACGACCATAACGCTCATGCGGCCGCACCATGCGGTCAGCTTGCGGCCCAGTTCAAGCACCTTCTCCTTGGCGCGCTCGGACGTATACGGATAGCTGAAAAAGTGGATGCCGCACAGCTCCAGACCGCGCTTGGCCATCATCCAGCCGGCAACAGGGGAGTCGATGCCGCCGGAGAGCAGCAACGCTGCACGGCCGTTCGAGCCGATCGGCATGCCGCCCGCACCCGGAACCGAACCGGCGTGAACGAAGGCGTACTTCTCGCGCATCTCCACGTGCACGGTCAGGTCGGGATGGTGCATGTCCGGACGAACATCCGGGAACAGATCAGCAAGCTCGCCGCCGACGTGCTGGCTGATTTCAGTGGAGGTCATCGGGAATTTCTTGTCGCCGCGCTTGGACTCGACCTTAAAGGTCTTAGCCGCCGCAAAATTGGGTGTCAGATAGTCCTTTGCGGTCGCAATGACACTCTCGAGCGTCTTTTCTGGGCAGACCGCTGCACGGGAGATGGTCGCAAAGCCGAACACACGGCTTGCGCACTCCATAACCGCATCTGCGTCCGCATCGTCCGGAATCTCCACATAAACGACCGACTGGCGCATAGTGATCTCGCAGTCTGCAACGTGCGCCATGCGGCGCTTGAGGTTTTTCAGCAGACGATCCTCAAAGGTTTTGCGGTTGAGTCCCTTGAGGACGATCTCACCGCACTTGAGCAGTAATACTTCTTTCATTTATTGTCTCCTTGATGGTAAATTTATTCGTTTGCGCTGATGATTTCCTTCTCCTCAGCGGTCATCAGGCTGTCGCGGTCGGCGCTGTCCGAGCCGAACTCCAAGCGGGTCTTGACGTAATCATCATCCGGCAGGTTGAACACCTGTGCCAGATAGTTTAAGTAAACGTCCGCCATGATTTCCAGTTTGCCGTAATCGGTCTCCCACGGTACGAGCGACTGCGTGCCGACGCTGACCGTGCCGTCCTCCCGGCGGTCAATTTTGACCGGCAGACTGCATTCCTCCGCACGCTTTTCGGCAGTGTCCGGCAGGCTGTCGTAAAGGCCCTCCATCCAGAAGCGGCATTTGCCGTCATATACGGCGAGCTTGTGCTCCGAGCCGTCCGGTTTGGTGATGGTTTTGTATTCCATATAGATTAAACTCCTTGTTTTTGTTCCTCGTCAATGGTTCCGCGAAAATAAGAAACAAGAACACCGTATTTTTCGCCATCCTTGTTTGCGGAAAAGGCGTAACAGTCGGACTTGTCAGCCGGTTCGGGCGCAGTAAAGTAGAGAGCCTCGCTGTCCCGACCGTCTTTATACGCGGTATTGTTATTGGGATTGACTTTGTAGTAAACACAGTTTGTGTAGCCTGCCTGCTCAACGATATTCTGCGCCTGTGATGCGGTAATCGGGTGGGTAATCAGCAGAAATGCGCCGGTAACACACAGAGCGACTGCCATAGTAACCGTATAAGCAGTGGAATTTTGCTCTCGATATCTTAGCTCGATAATGCTCAACGTAGCCCAAAGCGGCAGGAAAATCCAGTTGTCGAGAGAATACGGTTCCGTGAACAGTATGTACGGAATGGTGCAGAGGATACCGCAGAATATCAGCTGACAAAGCCGTGTAACGATATGATTAGGCGGAAACCATGGTTCTCGTTCCTCGCCTGTACGCCCTGCGGCTGATGCAATAAAAACAGCGCAGGTAGCGCCAACCAGCACAGGATTGTCCAGCAGCATCCGGCCGTACACGAAGAAGTGCAGACCGAAAATCACGGCCGTGCAGATACAGCAGATACCGGCGTTCATAATATGTTTTTTGCTCATAACCCTACCTCCTCGCAATAATTCCTAATTACGAATTAGCTTATCTGCGGAACATTTTCGCGCCCTTTTTGACCGCTGCAACAAACGCATCCACATCTTCCTTTGTGTTGAACGGTGCAAACGAAACGCGCAGCGCGCTGTCCGTGCGCGCCTTCGGCAGACCGAGTGCCTTGAGCACACCGCTCTGCTTGCCCTTGGAGCAGGCTGAGCCGCTGGAAATGTAAACCTCGTCCCCCTCGAGTACATGCAGCATGACCTCGCTCTTGCAGCCGGGCATGGAAAGATTGACCACATGCGGGATATCGCCTTCGCCGTTGAACTGTGCATCGGGCAGCTCGGCGCTGACCTGCTGCTTGAGGTAGTCGGCGAGCTCCTGCACATGGGCGTAATCCTCGTCGAAATGCGCCATGCGAATCTCGCACGCCTTGGCAAATGCTGCGATATTCGGCACGGCCTCGGTGCCTGGACGCATGCCGCGCTCCTGACCGCCGCCGAACGTCAGCGGAGGCAGGCGCAGGCCCTTTTTCACATACAGCGCACCGATGCCCTTGGGTGCGCCGATTTTGTGGCCGGAAACGCTCATCAGGTCGCAGTTCCATTTTTTCGGCGTCAGGCGTACACGGCAAAGACCCTGTACGGCATCAATATGGAACAGCGCCTTGGGTGCCTTGGCCTTGAGCAGCTTTCCGAGCTGTTCGACCGGCTGTACCGTGCCGATCTCGTTGTTGACCAGCTGGCAGGAGAGAAGAATGGTGTCCTCGGTCAGTGCATCGCTCAGCACCTCGGGCGTGATGTGACCGGTTGCGTCCGGCGCAAGGAAAACTACGTCGAAGCCGTCCGCAGCAAGCTGCTTTGCGGTGTTGACGGTTGCCGCGTGTTCGATCTCGGTCGTGATGATACGGCCCTTTTTATGTCGGTTGAGGTGAGCGGTACCGCGCAGGCTAATGTTGGTGCTCTCCGTGCCGCAGGCGGTGAAATATACTTCCTCGGGCAGACAGCCGAGCGCAGACGCGACCGTCCTGCGGCTGTCCTCGAGCAGATGCGAGGCCTCCAGCCCCATGCGGTGCAGGCTGGACGGGTTGCCGAACTCCTCGCACATCGCGTGAACGGCCGCTTCGGCCGCTTCGGGCAGCACGCGGGTCGTCGCCGCGTTATCAAGATAATGCATAGAAAAACGAACTCCTTCATCGGGGCAGACCGCCGTGCGGCCATACTTCCCGCTATTATAAAATATTTTACAACGGCGGGCCGCCTTTTACAAGACAAAAACGTGCAAAACGGCATTGAAAAGTAGAAAAGGGTATGCTATAATTTTAAGGGTATGGCTGTTACCTATTATAAGTATACTGCGTGACAAGAGCACGTTGCAGATAGAAAGGGAGGAAATCCTAATGCCAGGTAAGGTAATTCTCGGCGCCCAGTGGGGCGACGAAGGCAAGGGTAAGTTTATTGATATTTTCGCAGGCAAGGCGGATCTGGTTGTCCGCAGCCAGGGCGGCAACAATGCCGGTCACACCGTTGTAGCCGGCGGTGAGAAGTACAAGCTGCAGCTGATTCCGTCCGGCATCCTGTATCCGGAGTGCGTCAACGTCATCGGCCCGGGTGTTGTTGTCAATCCGAAGGCTGTCCTCGGCGAGATCGACGGCCTGCACGAGAAAGGCGTTTCCACCGACAAGCTGTTCATCGATGCACGCTGCCACTGCATCATGCCGTGGCACCTTGAGCTGGATGCGCTCAGCGAGGCAGAGAAGGCCAAGGAAGGCACCGCAATCGGCACCACCAAGAAGGGCATCGGCCCGACCTACATGGACAAGTCCGAGCGCAGCGGCATCCGCATGCACGATTTTGTAGACGCAGAGCGTTTCGAGGAGGTTATCCGCGAGACCTGTGCCCGCAAGAACCGCGTGATCACCGGCGTTTACGGCGGCGAGCCGATCGACGCGGACGCTGTTATCGCAGAGTACAAGGTTTACGCAGACCGTCTGCGTCCGATGGTGCGCGACACCACCGTTATGACCTATGACGCCATCAAGTCCGGCAAGGAAGTGCTGTTCGAGGGTGCGCAGGGCACACTGCTCGACCTCGACATGGGCACCTATCCGTATGTTACCTCGTCTCATCCGGTAGCAGGCGGCTGCTGCATCGGTTCCGGTGTCGGCCCGACTGCCATCAACGAGATCATGGGCATTTTCAAGTCCTACACCACCCGTGTGGGCGAGGGTCCGTTCCCGACCGAGCTGTTCGATGAAACCGGTGACTATATCCGCAATGCAGGCGGCGAGTTCGGTACCGTTACCGGCCGTCCGCGCCGTACCGGCTGGTTCGACGCAGTCGTTGCACGCTATGCGGTTCGTGTAAACGGTCTGACCGACGTTGTTATCAACAAGATCGACCCGCTGCGCGGCCTGCCGAAGCTCAAGGTCTGCGTTGCATACAAGCTGAAGAACGGCGAGACCGTTACCGAGTTCCCGGCAAACTTCATGGATCTGGTAGACTGTGAGCCGGTTTACGAGGAGTTCGACGGCTTTGATGAGGATATCACCAACTGCCGTTCCTTTGAGGAACTGCCGGCAACCGTGCAGTCCTACATCAAGGAGCTGGAGCGTATCATCGAGTGCCCGATCACCATGCTTGGCGTAGGCCCTGCTCGTGATCAGGTTATGACCATCAAATAATTCGTCCGAAACCACGCTTTCGGACGAGAGGGACGTACCGAGCCAATGGCTCGGATACGTCCTATACGGGATTTTGCGCGTCCGCCTTGGCGGGCACACAAAATCCCTTTTTTCTTGTAAAAAAACGCAGGCGCTATCCTTGCGCGGCTATGTCCGCGCTGCGCGCGCATGTCCTGCGTTTTTTTGCATTTGCACGGCAAACGCGATTGAATGCCGCCGTGAAACGGCGGTCGTGCACGGCACGGGACAATGACTCAGATTTCTGAACGAAATCCTGTCATGTAGTTGCGGTTTGCAAGCAAACCGGAATTTTATATGTGCTTTCGTACGAAAAAAGGACGCATATTATGCGTCCTTTTTGGAACGGATTAAATAGCTGCGTTCATTCTCCATTTTCAATTCTCAATTCGGCAATCAGTCGCCCATCGACAGTCCGAGCGCTCTTGCCTGCTTCACCAGTTCGCCATCGGGCGGAACGGTTTTCAGCTTGCCTGCGACCTCGGTCAGCGGAACCGGCACGATATGGTTATCCTGCAGCGCGACCATATAGCCGAATTTTTTCTGCGTGATAAGCTGCGCTGCCGCTACGCCGAACCGGCTGGTCAGCACGCGGTCGGCCGGGCAGGGAGCGCCGCCGCGCTGATAATGGCCCGGAATGGTAACGCGAATCTCCTGCCCGGTCAGCTCCTTGAGTTCGTCCGCAATGCGGTAGGAGATGGACGGATAGGTCATCGCCTCGCGCGCCGCCTTGAATTCCTTTTTGCTCAGCTTCGCCTCGTCTTGACTTATCGCGCCCTCAGCCACTGCAATGATGGAGAATCGTTTGCCCGCCTTGGCACGTTTTTCGATCGCTGCGGCAATCTTCTTTGCGGAGTAGGGAATCTCCGGAATGACGATGACATCCGCGCCGGAGGCAATGCCTGCGTACAGCGTCAGCCAGCCGGCTTTATGTCCCATAACCTCCACGATGAACACACGCGAGTGCGAAAATGCGGTGGAATGGATGGAATCAATAACCGTGGACGCAATATCAATCGCGGACTGAAAACCGAACGTCAGCTCGGTGCCCCACAGATCGTTGTCGATCGTCTTGGGCAGCGTTACTACGTTGACACCCTTCATGCTCAGCAGGTTTGCGGTCTTGTGCGTGCCGTTGCCTCCAAGAATGACCAGACAGTCAAAGCCTGCCTTTTTCACCGTGTGCAGCATTTTATCCAGCTTGGTCTCCTCGCTGTCCTCGATGGTCTTGCGCATTTCCTTGAACGGCTGGCGCGACGTACCGAGAATAGTGCCGCCGACCGTCAGAATATCCGAAAAATCTTCGGGCAGCATTTCGTGGTAATCGCCTTCGATCAAACCGCGGTAGCCGTCCCGAATACCATAGATGGTTACTTTATCTCCCAGTTCGTTATACAGTGTTTTCGCTACACCGCGCAGTGCCGCGTTCAGACCCTGACAGTCGCCGCCGCTGGTCAGCATACCAATCTTCAACATACTCGTCTGCCTCCTGACTCTGTTTTCCGCACTCTATATGTGTACAATGCGCAGTATTATATTTTTACTATACCCTATTTTGTGTAAATTGAAAAGATACTTTACACAGATTCCACGGTTTTTTCACATGGATTTTTTGTGACTTTCGGCAGTTGCATATTGAGCGGCAGATGTGTTATGCTAATGCCAGACAGATTCCCTGCAACTGACGGACACAGGTGGAGCGCAAACCACCGGGGAGCAGGGAGTTCCGTAATCAGATGCACCGTGAAGTGCATCTCAATGCCGACCGTCTGGGCAGTGTCGCAAGCAATACGCGATGCTGTCCTTTTTTGTTGCCATAAAAAGGACAGCAGACAGCACAAACAGGAGGAAAAGAACATGAACGCATGGAACAACTTTAATGGCGGCAACTGGGAAAACGAGATCAACGTCCGCGATTTTATCCAGAAGAATTACACCCCGTATGATGGTGACGGCGCTTTTCTGGCTCCGGCTACCGCACGCACGACTGCGCTGCGTGAGAAGTTCGACGCACTGCTCGCGGAGGAGCGCGAAAAGGGCGGTGTCCGCAATATCGACACCGAGACCGTTATCACCATCACGGCGTTCGGCCCGGGCTATCTCGACAAGGACAACGAGGTAATTGTCGGCCTGCAGACCGATGAGCCGCTCAAGCGTGCATGCAATCCGTTCGGCGGCATGCGTATGATCCGTGATGCGTGCAAGCAGTACGGCTATGAGGTTTCTCCCAAGATTGAGGAGGAGTTCAAGTACCACAAGACCCACAACGACGGCGTATTCTCCGCATATACCAAGGATGTCCGTGAAGCGCGTCACGTTGGTCTGCTGACCGGCCTGCCGGATGCTTACGGCCGCGGCCGCATCATCGGTGACTATCGCCGCGTGGCACTGTACGGCGTGAACCGTCTGATCGCGGAAAAGCAGAAGGACAAGGATGCGCTCGGCAGCGTGCCGACCACCGAGAAGGAAATCCGCTGCGCGGAGGAGCTCTCCGACCAGATCAAGGCACTCAAGGACATGATCGCAATGGCGGCTTCCTACGGCTTTGACATCACCCGTCCGGCGGAGAACGCAAAGGAGGCCGTTCAGTGGCTGTACTTTGGCTATCTTGCCGGCATCAAGGAGCAGAACGGCGCCGCAATGAGCCTTGGCCGCACCTCCACCTTCCTCGATATCTACTTTGAGCGCGATATTGCGGCAGGTCTCATGACCGAGTCCGAGGCGCAGGAGATCATGGACGACTTCGTTCTGCACCTGCGTATGGCGCGCCACCTGCGCACGCCGGAGTACAACGAGCTGTTCGGCGGCGACCCGATGTGGATCACCGAGGCGGTCGGCGGCATCGGTGAGGACGGCCGTCACATGGTTACGAAGAACAGCTACCGCATGCTCAACACCCTGTACAACCTGAACGCTGCCGCAGAGCCGAATCTGACCGTTCTGTGGAGCGAAAACCTGCCGGAGAACTGGAAGAAGTTCATCGCAAAGGTATCCATCGACACGGATGCTCTGCAGTACGAGAATGACGACGTTATGCGTCCGTACTATGGCGATGATTACGCCATCGCGTGCTGCGTATCCGCGATGCGCGTCGGCAAGGACATGCAGTTCTTCGGTGCGCGTGCCAACATCGCCAAGCTGATGATGATGGCGATCAACGGCGGCCGTGACGAGAACAAGTTCGAGCAGGTCGGCCCGGAGATGCCGGTCATGGACGGCGATGTGCTGGATTACGAGGAGGTTCTCCGCCGCATGGACTTCTACCGTCCGTGGCTGGCTAAGACCTACGTTTCCGCGATGAACACCATCCATTACATGCACGACAAGTACGCCTACGAGAAGAGCCAGATGGCGCTGCATGACACTGAGGTGCGCCGCCTGATGGCGTTCGGCATTGCGGGCATGAGCTGCATGGCGGATTCGCTCTCCGCAATCAAGTATGCCAAGGTAAAGCCCATCCGTAATCCGGAGAACGGCATTATCGTGGATTTTGAGATCGAGGGCGATTTCCCGAAGTTCGGCAACGACGACGACCGCGTAGATCAGATCGCGTGTGAGCAGGTCGAGAAGTTCTATCAGGCACTGACGCAGTTCCCGCTGTACCGCGGCGCAATTCATACGCTGTCCATCCTGACCATCACCTCCAACGTAATGTACGGCAAAAAGACCGGCAACACGCCGGACGGCCGCCGTCACGGCGAACCGCTGGCACCGGGCGCAAACCCGATGAGCGGCCGTGATGTTTCCGGCGCACTGGCATCGCTCAACTCGGTTGCAAAGCTGAGCTACACCTACTGCCGCGATGGCATCTCCAACACGTTCTCCATCACGCCGGGTGCACTCGGCAAGACCGATGAGGAGCAGGTGAACAACCTTGTTGCCATCATGGGCGGCTACTTCGCGCAGAACGCGCACCATCTGAACGTAAACGTGCTCAACCGCGAAACCCTCATGGCGGCTTACGAGCATCCGGAGCAGTACCCGAACCTGACCATCCGTGTTTCCGGCTACGCGGTAAACTTCTACAAGCTGAGCCGCGAGCAGCAGCGTGAGGTTATTTCGCGCACGTTCCACGAGGCGATTTAACCTCTAAGGGGGACGCTGTCCCCCTTAGATACCCAACCGGTTCCTTGCGAAACCGTTTGGATAACCCCCTCTCGCCCGCACAGCGGACGAGGACGCGCCGCCGCGGCGCGGGCAGAGGTATGGTTCCGCGTCAAAGCCACGGAGCCATTTATTTTTCCCGAATAGAAAGGAAAGTGGCAATATGATCGGAAACATTCATTCCATTCAGTCCCTCGGCGCGGTGGACGGCCCCGGCGTGCGATACGTCGTATTTATGCAGGGCTGCCCGCTGCGGTGCGTCTATTGCCACAATCCCGATACCTGGCTGACCGAAGGCGGCTCACCGACCGACGTGGACGAGCTGGTCCGCAAGGCTCTCCGGTTTCGTCCGTACTGGAAGAATGGCGGCGGCGTAACCGTCACCGGCGGCGAACCGCTCCTACAGGCCGAATTCGTCGAGGAATTCTTCGCCAAGCTGCATGAGCACGGCGTACACACCGCGCTCGATACCTCCGGCGTGGGCAATCTCTCCAAAGCGGAAAAGGTGCTCGCGCACACAGATTTAGTCCTGTGCGACCTGAAATTCCTCACCAAAGCGGATTATCTCAAGAACTGCCGCGCGGATTTCGACCAGATTGAGCGTTTCCTGCAGCTGACCGCGATGAAAAACGTGCCGCTGTGGATTCGGCATGTGGTCGTGCCCGGTCTGACCGATGGGATGGACCATTTACACCGCGTCAAAGCCAAGGCGGAAAGCTATCCCAACTTTGAAAAGCTGGAGTTTTTGCCGTTCCACAAGCTGTGCATGGAAAAATATGAACGGCTCGGTCTGGAGTTTCCGCTGAAGGACACGCCTGCCATGAACCCGGATGCCCTGAAAACCATGGTCGCACAGCTGTAACACGGTAAAACGGGAATCAAGCGGCAAATTATGAACTTTAGGCAACACCGCGTCTTGTCAGTACGCAAAATTTACTCGCAAATTACTCTTGTTCAATTATGCGGTGTTGCCTTAGAAACAAACCTTTCAAATTCTGTTCAAAATTCGTTCACACATTTTGCGGCAAAGTGCGGTATACTAACATTGTCGATGAGGGAAGCCGCAATCCCGAACGACACAGCCTACTGATTTTTTTTATTTCTCTTTTACCCCCTTTATTTTGTGAAATGACCGAAAACACCCTGTTTCCGTTCCCCCTCGGAGGCAGGGTGTTTTCCTGTACGAAACCGGGTTTTCGGCAGTACACAAACCTTTCAAATTCTGTTCAAAATTCGTTCACACATTTTGAAGCAAAGTGCGGTATACTAACATTGTCGATAAGGGAAGCCGCAATCCTGAATCGATAGTCATCTACAATCTTTTATTTCTCTTTTACCCCCTTTATTTTGTGAAATGATCGAAAATGCCTCGGTTCCGTTTCCCCCACGGAGCCGGGGTGTTTTCCTGCCTCGGAGTATCTTTGAAATGGTTAAGCAGGATACTTGTTTACATTGTAAAAAATATTTCAAGGTCTGTTCATGATTTGTTCACAATTAAAGGGCGCCTGCGCGATATACTATAGGTGTCAGTAAGAGTTACCCCTTTTCTCAAGCTGACAACCTCTTTTCTTTGATTTTATCACCTTTTCTTAAACTCTTTTCATTTGCATCAACGAGAACGCCCTGTTTCCTTCCCCCGGGAAACAGGGCGTTTCTCTTTTGGCTGCCAAACTGCGGTTTGGACGATATGCTGTTTTCTTTTCATATCCTTCACAGCATATTCAAATTTCGTTCACACATTCGGCATAAAAAGACGGTATACTGTACTTGTCAGTGAGGGAGAGCCGCAAATCCCGCATTGACGTCATCCGATTTTTTTTCATTTCTCTTTTTCCCTTTTTTCAATTTGTGTTATTAACCGAAAGCACCGCTGTTTCGTTCCCCCACGAAACAGCGGTGCTTTTCTGTTTTTGGCATTTGTCAATAAATAAGCCGGTGCTATGCTTGCGGAAAACGTTTTTTTAGGGTATACTGTTTTTTAGGCAAGATATATAGGTAAGGAGTTGTTTTTTATGGGTTGCTCGCATAATTGCGATAGCTGCTCGTCTAACTGCGGCGGCGAAAAGAGCCTCAAGGTTGCAGCCAATCCGGCGGCCTCTGTTAAAAAAGTCATCGGCGTTGTTTCCGGCAAGGGCGGCGTAGGCAAGAGCCTGCTCACCTCGATGATGGCGGTCGGCATGACGCGCAAGGGTTATTCCTGCGGTGTGCTGGATGCCGACATCACCGGCCCGTCCATCCCCAAGACCTTCGGCGTACACGGTCAGCTCGAGGGCTGCGAGGAAGGCATTCTTCCGGCACGTAGTGAAGGCGGCGTACAGATGATCTCGATCAATCTGGTGCTGCCGCATGAGGACGATCCGGTTATTTACCGCGGTCCGATCATCGCGGAGACCGTCAAGCAGTTCTGGTCTGACGTTGTATGGGACGACGTAGACTTCCTGTTTGTCGATATGCCTCCCGGAACGGGCGATGTACCGCTGACCGTGTTCCAGTCCCTGCCGGTGGACGGTATCATCGTTGTCACCTCGCCGCAGGATCTGGTCTCCATGATCGTAGGCAAGGCGGTTAAGATGGCGAAGATGATGAACATTCCGGTGCTCGGCATTGTGGAGAACTACAGCTATCTGGCGTGCCCGGACTGCGGCAAGCATATTTCGGTGTTCGGTGAGAGCCATATCGACGAGGTAGCCGCACACTACGAGCTGCCGGTTCTGGCAAAACTGCCGATCGACCCGAAGCTGGCTGCGGCGGTTGACGCAGGCAAGATCGAGGATGCAAAGCTGCCGGACGAGCTTTCCGGTGCGCTTAAGACCGTGGAGGGTCTGTTATGAACATTGGCGTAGCATATGAAAACGGCCGGATCGCCAAGAATCTGGGCGACTGCCGTGAGGTGCTCATTATCACCACCGAGGGCCGGGAACCGGTCGGCAAGCGCATTGCCGGGATTGCCGGCACATCCGCGACCGACCTGATCAAGTTCGCCGGTCTGGAGCAGATCGACGTGCTCATCTGCGGTTCGCTCGGTCTGGCAACGCGCAACGCACTCGAGATGCTCGGCGTGCTGCTCGTGCCCGGCTGCGAAGGCTCGGCGGAGGAATCGGTTGCAAAGTTCCTCGTCGGTGAAAAGCAGGGTGACCCGACCATCCTCGAGATCGGCCGTGAGGAAGATCCGGATGATCCGATGGCATGCATGCACGACTGTGCAAAGTGCTCCGGCTGCGGCCCGAGCGAGCTGCTCAAGCAGATTCCGGTCGAGGAGATCAAGTAAAAAACATAAAAACCACCGATTTTCGGTGGTTTTTATGTTTCCAATGGAGAATTGAAGATGGAGAATGAATGTTCAGATGAAGCGAGTGCCGCTCCTTTTGCGGAAAGGTAATTCTCCATTTTCCATTCTCCATTCTCAATTTGATGAAACTGTGTTATAATCAAATGTATCATTATAATATAAGGAAAGAAGCTATTATGGATACCGAAAATCCGAAAACGGCAATCGAATACATACACTCTCTCGGCAGATTTTCCGGCAAGCCGGGTCTGCACCGCATCAAGGCGCTGTGCGAGGCGCTGGGCAACCCGCAGGACAGGCTGAAGTTTGTTCATCTTGCGGGCACGAACGGCAAGGGCTCGACCGCGTGCATGGTCGCCTCGGCGCTGCAGGCGGCCGGACTGCGCACCGGACTGTATACCTCGCCGTATCTGGTGCAGTTTTACGAGCGCATCCGCGTGGACGGTGTGATGATCTCGGACGACGATCTGACGCGCCTGTGCGAACGAGTAACGGTGGCGTGTGAATCGCTCACACTGCCCGAGGGTGAGACCATCGGCGAGTTTGAGTTCACGACCGCACTGGCATTCCTCTGTTTTGTTGAGCAGGAATGCGACATTGTGGTTCTCGAAACCGGTCTGGGCGGCCGCTGTGACGCGACAAATGTCATCAAAAATGCGGAGGTCTGCGTTATTACGCCGATTTCGCTCGACCATATGGCGGTGCTCGGCAACACAACGGCAGTCATTGCGGCCGAGAAGGCAGGCATTTTCAAGCCGGGCACGGCAGTTGTCTGCGCGGACGGTCAGCCGAACGATGTACAGCGGGTGCTGCGCCGTGCCTGTGATGCGGCGGGTGCTGTCTGGTTTGGCGGAGCGGAGGACTGCCGCGTGCTGCGGTGTGACATCGGCGGTTCGGCGTTCGTGTACGAGGCGCAGGGCTACACCATTGCCATGCCCGGACGGCATCAGCTGCAGAATGCGCGGACGGCTCTGCGGGCGCTGAACGCACTGCGCGAGCGCGGCTGGAACATTCCGACCGAAGCCGCCGTGCGCGGTCTGGCGCGGGCGCGTATCGCAGGCCGGCTGGAACGCGTGGTCGATCAGCCGCTCATCCTGCTCGACGGCGCACACAATGCCGCAGGCGCGGATGCTCTGTGTCACGCGGTGGATGAGCTGCTCAAGATGAAGCGGCTGCACGTTGTGATGGGCATGGTGCGCGACAAGGACTACGAAACCTGTGTTCACGAGGTCGCCAGCCGCGCGGATGACTTTTACGCCTGTGTGCCGGATGCGGGTGAGCGTTCGCTGGATGTACACACGATTGCAGAGCTGGCGCGGCAGTCGTGCAAGCGCGTGTACGAGTGTGAATCCGCCGAGCACGCCATCGAGCTTGCGCTGGAGCATGCGAAGATGAACGACTGCATTCTTATCTGCGGTTCGCTGTACCTCATCGGTGAGTGCGAGAAGATTTTGCGCGGCCGACCGAAAACGACAGATTAAAATGGAATAAACAGGTAAAATAAGGCTTGTACTTTGAAAGTACAAGCCTTTTATTTTTGTGTCAGTTGTTTTCAATAGGTATATTGTTTGGTATATCGCAGGGCGGGGTGCCCTGCGAAATAAGAGGTAATATTTTGCTGATTTCGAGGTGACATATATGCTGCAAATCACGCAGAGAAGGCAGGAGGGCACGCTGATCGCGGTGTACACCGGTGAACTGGACCATCATGCAGCACGGGCGGCGATCGAGCAGACCGAGGATCTGCTGGTGCTGTTTCCGTGTGAAAAGCTGGTGCTCGACCTGTCCGAGCTGACGTTTATGGACAGCTCCGGTCTGGCGGTCGTCCTGCACCTGTACCGCACCTGTGCCCGCAGCGGACGCGAATTTGCGGTGCGCGGCACGCCGCCGCAGCCGATGCGGGTGTTTGAGGCAGCCGGTCTGCCGCAGGTGATGGTTTTTGAAAGGGGGAAGGAATAATGCGGGCGGTCATCAACAAAATGAGCCTGAAATTCGAGAGCCATTCGGTCAACGAGGCGTTTGCGCGGCAGGCGGTCGGCGCGTTTGTCGCGCAGCTGGACCCAACGATGGAGGAACTTGGCGACATCAAAACCGTGGTCTCCGAGGCGGTGACAAACGCCATTGTGCACGGCTACGCGGACAAATGCGGGTTTATCACGGTCACGGTGCGGCTGTTCGAGGGACGCGCCCTGGAACTGAAAGTAAAGGACGCCGGCTGCGGCATTGAGAATGTCGAGCAGGCGCGCCAGCCCATGTTCACCACGGGCGACGACACGCGCAGCGGCATGGGATTTACCATCATGGAGACATTCACGGACAAAATGCGCGTGCGCTCCACGCCGGGGAAGGGAACGCTGGTTGCGATGGTCAAGGTGCTGAAGGAGCGGCAGGCGTGACCGGAGAAATGCGCACGCTGCTCGAGCAGGCGGCTTCGGGCGACAGGGATGCGGAAGCGCGGCTGATCGAGGACAACAGCGGTTTAATCTGGTCGATCGCGCGGCGGTATTACGGGCGCGGCACCGAGCCGGACGATCTGTATCAGCTGGCGTGTGTCGGCTTCATCAAGGCCGTGCGTGGCTTCGATGTGTCGCGCGGCAACGAGTTTTCTACTTATGCGGTGCCCAAAATCGCGGGTGAGATTCGGCGGTTTCTGCGGGACGACGGCGCGGTCAAGGTCAGCCGGGCGGTCAAGGAACGCGCGGTTCGTGTGCGCCGCCTGCAAAGCGATTGGGAGAGCCGGAACGGACGGTCACCGACCGTATCAGAATTGGCACAGGCCGCCGGATTGACGGTCGAGGAAGTAGCGGCCTGCGAGCAGGCGGACGTGTCGGTGGACTCGTTCGAGCGGGAACTGTCCGACGGCGGACGCGTAGGTGATCTGGTCGGTGACGAGGGAATGGAGGAGAGAACCTGCCTGCATTTGTCGCTGCATGACGCACTGCAGGACTTGCCCGAGCGCGACCGGCAGGTGCTCAGTCTGCGCTATTCGCGTGATTTGACGCAGCAGCAGGTCAGCCGCATTGTCGGTGTGTCGCAGGTGCAGGTCTCGCGCATCGAAAAACGTGCCATAGAGAAGCTGAGGGAAATGCTGAGAGAGTGAAAAAGGAGTTCTCGTGAGAGAACTCCTTTTTATGTCCTTATTTTGTGAAAAGATTGCGGAAAATATGGGATATGCTGAAAATGCTTTTGAACGTATCAAAGAGGCCATCAAAAACATGCTTGGTTGCTTTTGTTCTTTGATGCGTTTTAATAATAGAAGATAAATCCTTGGGATGTGCCACAAAAGCTGCAATACCGGCTGCGCCGATAACAGCAGAAGTACCTGCAACAATGGAGCCGATAAAGGATTTCTTGCGGCCAGCATCGTGATCTTTATATTGCTCAAGTTGACTCTGGTACTCGTTGTATCTAATCGTAAGATCATCAAGCTGTGCATTTCTTTCAGAGAGGGACAAAGTGTTGTCGTTCTGAATAATGGTCATTTGATATTTAAGAAGATCCAGCATTGCTTTGGAGTAGTCAACTGTTTGCTGGTCTGGAGCAAATGCAGCAGCAACGCCCTTGTCTACGGTTTCCAATAATTTGGGAAGTGTGGTATCCAAAGCCTTCGATAGAACAGTTAGTTTCCTTGTTTTCAGCTTTACGACAGCATCGATGATTTTGGGTGCAAGGGTTTTGGCGATATTCCCAAATTCATCGATAAGTACATTGCGAATAGAGCCTTTCACGGCGGATTGTTTTAATAATGCCAAATCGCTCATAATGCCATCTCCTATTCAAACATTGAATGTAATGGAAATTTCTTTATATTCAATATAGCATATTTACTGTGTGAGGTCAACTGACCTCATAAAATAAATGCCCTATTGTTATCATAACAATAGGGAGGATGATGGAATGATAGATGCGAAGAGCATTGGCATAATTATACGAGAATTACGGGTGAAAAAGGGCATTACGCAGGAACAATTAAGCGGTTTAGCGGCTTTAGACCGTACACATTACAGCAAAATCGAACGTGGATTAAGAAGTCCTAATGTTGATACGCTATTTAAGATTGCATTTGCGCTGAATATGAAACCGCATGAATTGGTTGAAATTATTGAAGAAAATGTAGAATTTAAGTTTGAATAACCCTCTGAATGAATGTGTTCAGAGGGTTTTTGCATATTAAGTTTTGTGCATAAACTGTCCGGCCGACTTGGCCATCAGTCGCTTGGTGCCCTTCTGATCAAATGCAATTTCGAGCAGGGCATCGCCGCCCATCGGCTTTACCGATACGATCAGTCCATCGCCGAAGGCCTTATGGAACACGCGGTCGCCGGCGGCAAAGTTCGGCAGCGGCTTGCTTTTAGCTGCCGAGGCCAGTGACGCGCTCGGCGCAGTATTTGCGGCAGAGACATACCGCGCGCGCGCCACCTGCGGACGTGAAAGCGTGGGATCGGGTGCAGTTGCGTTTGAGAACCGGCGGCTTTCGGTGATATTGCTCTCAAGCAGCTCCTCCGGCATCTCATCAACAAAGCGCGACGGATGCGAATACTGCGTGCGGCCATACAGCAGGCGGCGCTCCGCACAGGTGAGATACAACTGCTCCTTTGCGCGGGTGACGGCAACGTAGCACAGGCGGCGTTCCTCCTCCATGTCCTCGTCTTTCTCCATTGCACGGAAGCCGGGGAACAGCCCATCTTCCATGCCCGCGAGGAACACGACAGGGAACTCCAGACCCTTGGCGGCATGCATGGTCATCATGATAACCGCGTCATCGTCCTCGCCGGACTGGTCGGCATCCGTGTACAGCGCCATGTTCTCGAGAAAATCACCGAGCGACGGCGTTTTGGTCTTGTCCTCGTAATCGACAATGTAGGATTTCAGCTCTTCAATGTGCTCAATGCGGCTTTCCTCTTCTACACCGCCCTTGAGCTGCAGCGCACGGATGTAGCCGCTTTTGTCCATGAGTTCATCGTACAGCTCGGAAAGCGAGACAAATTCCCGCAGCTTGCGCAGATTTTCGATCATCTCGCCGAACTTCTCCATTGCCGCGGCACCGCGGGACAGGGCAGGGTACTGAGAGGCATGGCATACCACATCGTACAGTGTCGTGCCGTACTCGACGGCAAGCTGCATGGCGGTTTCGACCGATTTATCGCCAATCTTGCGGGCAGGCGTGTTGATGATGCGGCGCAGACGCAGCTCGTCCGCCGGATTTTCGATCACCCACAGGTAGGCGAACATGTCCTTGACCTCGGCGCGCGAGAAGAAGTCGCGGCCCTTGTACACGCGGTACGGAATGCCTGCGCGGATGAATGCGGCGGCAATGTTATCCGACAGGACGTTATTGCGGTACAGAACGGCGAAATCTCCCCATTTTCGGCCTTGCTCCACGCCCTCGCGGATGGTATCGGCAATGTAGGCAGCTTCGCCTTCCTGGCTGTCCGAGCGATGCAGACGGATTTTCGCACCGTCACCGTGGTCGGTCCACAGCTCCTTGCCCTTGCGGCCGACGTTGTTGCGGATAACCTCGTTTGCAGCATTGAGAATGTTGCCGGTCGAGCGGTAATTCTGTTCCAGACGGATGGTTTTCGCGTCCTTGAACTGCTTTTCAAACTCCAGAATATTCGTGATCGTTGCACCGCGGAATTTGTAGATACTCTGGTCGTCATCACCGACCACGCAGATGTTCTCATAATAACCTGCCAGCAGGCTGGTGAGCACATACTGCGCGTAGTTGGTATCCTGATACTCGTCCACGAGCACATAGCGGAACTGGCGCTGGTAGTATTCAAGCACCTCGGGGTTGTTCTGCAGCAGCAGCACGGTTTTCATGATAATATCGTCGAAATCCAGTGCACAGGCCTTTTTCATGGCCTTTTCGTAATCGCGGTAGACGTCTGCGACCTTTTCACGGAAGTAGTCACCGACGGCATCCGCGCTGAACTGACGCGGGGTCATCAGCTTGTCCTTTGCGCGGGAGATCATGCCCATCACGGTTCGCGGATCGAAATTCTTGGGATCGAGATCGAGCTTTTTCATTACGTTGAGAATGACGCGCTTCTTGTCGTCCTCATCGTAGATGGTGAACGCGCTCTCAAAGCCGAGCAGGTCAACGTGCTTGCGCAGAATGCGCAGGCAGGCCGTGTGGAAGGTGTACGCCCAGACAGCGGACGCGGCTTCCTCGTCACCGAGGGCAAACTCCAGACGCTCGCGCAGCTCACGCGCGGCTTTGTTGGTGAACGTGATCGCAATCACCTGCCACGGGCGGGCAGGATTCATCGCGCACAGGTGCTCCGCGCGGGCGCGGTTCTCCGGCTTAGGATCGGTCAGGTATTCGGTCAGAAACAGAAGATCGTCTTCGGTCGCCCAGTCGGGCGCAAATTCACTTTCCAGTCCGTCGCCGAACTTGAGAATGTTGATGATGCGGTTGATGAGCACGGTCGTCTTGCCGCTGCCTGCACCCGCCAGGATGAGCAGCGGACCCTCGGTCTGATAGACAGCCTCGCGCTGCTTGTCGTTTAACTTGGAAAAGCGCTGTTCGATGATCGCACGCCGGACAGCGGCATATTTCATATCAAATTTGGTCGGTTCCATAGGTTTCCTCGTTTCGTTTGAAGATACAGAAAATCAAATGCAGAGATAGTATATCATATTCGGGAAAAGAAAACAAATGTTCTATCCGGATTGCGTAAAAAAGTCGATCGGAGTATACTATAAAAAGAGGTGAGCGTAATGACAGACAAACAGCGGCAGGAAACCTATGCACAGATGCTCGTGCGGCTTTCGCGCTCGAATTTCCGCAGCCGTTTTCATTTGAAGACGCAGGATAAGCAGTATATCCGCGATAAGGGATGGAACACGGTTGCCGACCACGCGGCAGATTTCGTTTCCAAGCGGCTTGCACCGGCCGAGCCGAAAAACGACGGCAAGCAGACACCCATGCGCGGGCATCCGGTGTTCATCGCGCAGCACGCGACCGCCTGCTGCTGCCGCGGCTGTCTGGCAAAATGGCATGGCATCCCGCAGGGGGTGCCGCTTTCGGCGGAGCAGCAGGTCTATATCGTTGGAATGCTGATGAGCTGGATGAGGAGAGAAATGGAAAATTGAGAATTAGAGTGAGAGTGAAGAGAGACTTGCGGTTTACCGCTCTCCATAGAATAAAAAAGAGACGCAGTTGCGTCTCTTCTGCTATTTTGACATATAGCTGCGGATAATACATAGTATGAGTGCGATTCCGCTGGAAACACCAATCAAGTATTGATGGTTGATATAATCGTCCATCGTGTGCGGTGTGTGGGCAGTCAGAGTGATCCAAACCGCAATTCCGACAGCAATCATGGCCGACAGGGCACAGAGAATATTGATAACGCTTTTTCGATTCATCACAGTAGCCTCCCATCATAAACGAGGTTAGTCGGTATATACACAGCATAGCACAGCGATAGGAAGAACGCAATAAATGAGATGCAGATGGTTACAGTAAATAGCGGTTATATAAAAGGTAAGAGGTACTAAAGATGAAACTCTCAGGTGCCGTCCGTAACTACTGGGCCAACGAGTTACCCGCCGCCGCGGGTGTGGCGAACCACCGAGCCAAGGGCTGGCACTCGCTCCGTATCCGATAGTGAACAATTTGATGAGGATTTGTATAGCTGTAATAATTTTCATGTTAAAAAATCTGCATTTCGTACAATCAATCTCTTGTCACAAACGACACGATTTGATAATATATAAGAAGTGTTGCTGTTTTACGCGCTAAATGGTAAAAACAGCATAATTGATTCTCTGCCGGGCGGCAGGGATAAGGAGGAAATTGAGGTTTCATGAGTAAGGTTGAGCAGTATATCACCAGCATTCCGGATTTTCCGAAGGAGGGCATCATCTTCCGCGATATTACCACCGTGCTCGGTGATGCGGACGGCTTCCATCTGGCGGTGGACGAGATGACTGCGCTGCTGGACGGCGTGGAGTTTGACGCAATCGCCGGTCTGGAATCCCGCGGATTCCTGTTCGGTGCACCGATGGCGTACAATCTGCATAAGGCATTCATTCCGATCCGCAAGCAGGGCAAACTGCCGCGTGCAACGTCCCGCATGTCCTACGAGCTGGAATACGGCATGGAGACCATCGAGGTACACCGCGATGACATCAAGCCGGGGATGAAGATCGTCGTTGTCGATGACCTGATCGCTACCGGCGGTACGCTTGAGGCGGCTGTCCACCTGTTGGAGCAGCTCGGCGCGAAGGTCGTCAAGGTTGTCTGCCTGCTGGAGCTCAAGGGTCTGCACGGACGCGACCGCATCAAAACCTGTCCGGCGGAGACGGTTGTCGCTTACGAGGGGAAGTAAGTAAAATTATCATTTCACAGTAATCAAGGCGAAAGCCTGAAAATTAAAAAGGGGGTTATTCGATGTTTGAACGTGTTTTCAAGCTATCGGAACACAAAACCACAGTCAAGACCGAGGTCATGGCCGGTATCACTACCTTTATGACCATGGCGTACATCCTTGCCGTAAACCCGAGCGTACTCGGCTCCACCGGTATGGATACCACCGCGGTATTGCTGGCAACCGCTCTGGCATCCTGCCTGGGCACGCTGTGCATGGCGTTTATGGCAAACCTGCCGTTCGCGCTCTCTGCCGGCATGGGTCTGAACGCCTTTATGGCGTACACCGTTGTTGCAGGCTATGGCTACAGCTGGCAGGTTGCGCTGCTGGCCGTATTCATTGAGGGCCTGATCTTCATCGTCCTGTCGCTCACCAACATCCGTGAGGCCATCTTCAATGCCATTCCGCTGACGCTCAAAAAGGGTGTTTCGGTTGGTATCGGTCTGTTCATCGCCTTCATCGGCCTGCAGAACTCCGGCCTGTGCGTGGACTCCGCAACGCTGGTCGGCATCATCAGCTTCCCGGAGAATTTCCACACCGCAGGCATCTGCGCACTGCTGACGCTGATCGGTCTGTTCTTCACCGCAGTATTCTACACCCGCAAGATGAAGGGCGCCATCCTGTACGGCATCCTGCTGACCTGGATCCTCGGCATGATCTGTCAGGTGACCGGCCTTTACGTTCCGACGCCGGACGCAGGCTTCTATTCTCTGTTCCCGAGCTGGGGCATGACCGACTTCTCCAGACTGGGTCTGACCTTCGGCCAGTGCTTCAATGTTGATTTCAGCGCGGTTGGCATCGTAAACTTCATCGTTGTCATCTTCTCGTTCCTGTTCGTTGATATCTTCGACACCCTCGGCACGCTGATCGGTGTTGCCACCAAGGCGAAGATGCTCGATAAGGACGGCAAGCTGCCGGGCATCAAGCCCGCTCTGCTGGCAGACTCGATTGCAACCTCCGCAGGTGCAATTCTGGGTACTTCCACCACCACCACCTTTGTTGAGTCCGCATCCGGCGTTGCAGTCGGCGGCCGTACCGGCCTGACCGCTCTGGTTACCGGCATCCTGTTCCTTGTATCCACGCTGTTTGCGCCGATCTTCACCGCCATCCCGTCCTTCGCAACCGCTCCGGCGCTGATCATGGTTGGCTTCCTGATGGTAGGCACCGTAACCGAGATCAACTTCGATCTGGACAACCTGACCGAGTCCATCCCGGCTTATCTCGCCATCATCGCTATGCCGCTGTTCTACAGCATCTCCGAGGGTATCTCTCTGGGCGTTATCTCCTACGTTCTGCTGAATGTTGCAGCCGGCAAGGGCAAGAAGGTTGCTCCGCTGATGTACGTTCTGGCAGTACTGTTCGTACTCAAGTACATCTTCCTTTAATTAAGAAATCGTAAAGATTACAGAAGGCTGCCGAAGCTCGCTTCGGCAGCCTTTTTTGTATGGCATGAAAATCATGGTGAATATCAGAGGAAATACGCGAAAACAGTGGGGATTGCAGTTGAACGGTGTCGATACTTGACAGAAAACGTAGGAGTTAGTAAAATATAAAATGACTAAATTGGGGCAGTATACCCATTTATCCTATATCTGAAGGGAAGGAGGCAGCGAATATGACACAGCAGCGCAAAAAGTGCGGAAAAGGCGGCTTTACCCTCGTAGAGCTGGTAGTTGCACTGGTCATTCTGAGCATTCTGTTTGCTATCGCTGTACCGAGCCTTCTGGGGTATATCCATCTGTCGCAGTTCCGAAAGAATGAATCGTACGCTAAGACCATGTATCTGTCGGCAGAATCCGAGCTGACCTACCTTCGTACCGGCGGTGAATGGGAGTCGTTCTGCAGTAGGGTGAAGAAGGAAGGCGTGCTGAATCAGTCGTTTGATGAGTCGGACGAGGACCGGAAAAAGCTGGTCGGCCGTATTTACGGCATTCGTCTGGATGCAGGCGAATACGCAGAAGGTGAGCTGTCGGGTGACGGTGCGCTCGTCGGTGCGCTTCTTTCGCAGGATACCTATGATAAAAGTGTGCTGAATGCTGCAATCTGCATCGAAATCGACGTGGAAAGCGGTCAGGTTTATTCGGTTTTCTACGGCACAAACTGCAAGGGACTGTACTACGGATCGAATGAGGACAGCAAACCGGCGGATATGTCCGGTAGCTGGCTGGATATTGATTACAGCAAGCGCGGCCGCGATACGCGCAGGGAAGAACGGCTGGGCTATTACTCGGTTCAGGATGCAGTCAATGCTGTCAGTCTGGATGCGACTAAGCTGAAGATCACCTCGATCAATCTGGTAAACGGTGAAACTTTGTCGCTGAACTGGTCGAGCAATGTGAAGGATCAGGATCTGGATAAGGTTTATTACGAGGTCAAGCTGTACAGCAGTGAGGATAAAGCACAGCTTCTGTCGATCAATATTCCGGGCAGGGATTTGAAAACGGGTTCGCAGTCGGTTGCGGTTACGACCGAGGATAATGCGACGAAGAATTATACCTTCCCCATGGAATATGACCGGACCGGCAAGCGGGCAACACTCGTGCTGGACGGTATGATGAATGCGAAGCTGTACGACCGGTTGGACAAGCTGTCTGATGATAAAGCAGCCTTCCGGCAGAGCAGCGATACCAGCATCACGCGCTTCGGCGGCAAGCTGGAAACCCCGCTGAATGTTTACGCAGCCGTGCAGGTGTTTCCGGACCCGAACGCAGAAAACACCCGCGGTGAGGAGTATCAAAAGAGTGACGCTATCGAATCCAATAAGGCGAACACGCTTTTCGGTGACGGCACCCGGTCGGATAACAGCCGGTGCGAGATCGAAACCTTCCGTCATCTGTCCAATATCCGTTATATGGATACGACGGCGGCATTTGCCGTTACCGCGCGTTCACTGGACTGGATGAGCGACAGTGTAAAGGTTTACGGTACGGCAGCCCGCGGCGCACTTTCGGTTTCCACCGGCAAGGATATCGGCTTCCCGAGCATCCCTGCGCTGCGCAGCAATCAGACACTGGACGGCACAGGCGGTCTGCTGAACCGCATTGCCGGCGTGTTTACCGGCGGGAATGCCATCAGTAATCTCAAGCTGGATGAGATCTCGATTGCCGATGACGCAGAATATCTTGGTCTGTTTCAAAAAAACGCAGGCACGATCCATGATCTGCGCCTGCTCAATCCGCAGGTGAAGATCGCATCGGGCAAGCTCAAGGGTGTCGGCGCTGTCTGCGGTTACAGCAACGGTTCTTTGAAGGGCGATACCGTGGACGGCACCGAAGCCGAGGTGGAGGCTGCGCTGACTTCGGCACAGGCGCAGGGCATCGGCGGTGTGGCCGGTGTGATTGAAGTCAGCGATTCTAAGTCAGTAATCAAGCTGTCTGCATCGGGTACCGTAACCGGTACGCTGCCGACCGGCGATACTGCGCGCGGTATCGGCGGTATTGCGGGCAGCCTGACAACAAACGGTGCCGCAGTCAAAACCCTCACCAACAGCGCTGCTGTAACGGGCAATCGCTCGGTTGGCGGTATTGCAGGCTATTTTTCCGGCAAGGATCAGGCCACGGGAAAAGATATGGCTGACTGCAAAAATGAAGGGCTGATTCTCAGCAGCACAGCCGCAGATGATCATTCGCTGGCTGGACATTATATCGGCGGCATTGTCGGTTACGCGCATAACGCGTCTCTTTCCGAATGCAGGAGCCGTGCCGGATATGCGGACGGCTACACCTATAAGCAGGAGGATAGAGACAAGCTGCGCGGCAGATATGTCGGCGGCATTGTCGGCTACGGCGAACAAAGTGTGCTGTATGACTGCGAGACCGAGGCAAACGGCTACGTTCTTGGCAGCGAGTATGTCGGCGGCATCATCGGTGCGCTGAATCAGTCTGATACGCAGACGGCACTGCTCAGTGAAAACGGCACCAGAACAACCGTTAACGCAAGCTATGTCATCGGCAATTCGTATGTCGGCGGCATCATCGGTGAGAATAAAGGCGGTTCGACGATCAAAAACTGCGTCAACACAGGTGTCGTTGCAGGATACAATGTATTTATCGGCGGTATTTGCGGTGCAAATGAGAACAATGCGGCCATCATAAACTGTGCAAGCTATGTTTCGGACACCAATAATGCGATCTACAGGCGTGTCACGGACTGGGGAGCCGTCGGCAGCTATGCGGGCGGTCTGACCGGCTACAACAGCGGCACGATCACCTTCAGTGACAAGGATAACGCAGTCTCTAACCGGAGTGTGGCGGGTATCGTCGTCGGCAGACACTATGTCGGCGGTCTGGTCGGCTATAACGACACAGACGGCACGATTGATATCAATTATACGCTCATCGGCGGCCGTGTTGCCGCAACCGGAGACTGCGTCGGCGGTCTGATCGGTCTGAATGCTTCGACAAAGCTGCTCGAGAAGAAGCTGACCATCAAGCCGAGCAGTGTGCAGGGACGGTACTATGTCGGCGGTGCGATCGGTGCAAATGTGGTCAACCCGGGAGAGAATGTCACGGTCAGCGGTCTCAAGGTCGATAACAGCCTTGGCACGGTCACTGCAGAGGCATTCTGCGGCGGTCTGATCGGCTATCAGCGCACCTACACGGAGAAAGACCGGGCAGGCGGAACGCTGTATGCGCTTCTGCCGGGCATCGCGGCAAACAACAGCAATGTGCCGGGAACGGTCCAGGCATCTACCAATACGCATACCATCACTATCACAGCGGACGGCAACAGTGCAGACAGACTGTCTGCGGTTTCCAATAACATGACCATCCGCGCGTATGCGTATGCAGGCGGCATTATCGGCAGCTGTGAGCCGCAGACCCGGATGAAGGTGGAGCACTGCCTGAACGCAGGCGGCTTTGACCGTCCGGCAGAGGACACCTTCCCGGACAGCAAGCTGAAAACCGGTGTGGATATGGTATCCTATCTGCAGGCGCAGAAGTACACGGATGCCGCGAAGGCGCTCTCCGATGAGCTGGGCAGCGGCGAGCTGCGTGTTTCCGTTATCGGCGGTGTGATCGGCGTCAACGGTGAGAATCAGGTGATAGATCACTGTGCCAGCAAGGGCACGATGAACGGCCTGAATGCCATGGGCGGCGTGGTCGGTCTGAACGAGGGCATCATCCGCGGCTGCACGCTCTCCGGCAGCATGGGCAGCGCAACGCAGGATTATATCGGTGGCATCGCGGGTCTGAATGTCGGCAGCAGGACAGCGGGCACGATTGAAAACTGCACGACCGAGAAAAACTGCACCGTCACCGGACGGAACACGGTCGGCGGCATCATCGGCTATAATCTCAGCGGCGGCAGGATACAGAACAATACCAGCAGCGCCAATGTCAGCGGTGCAGGCCGTGTCGGCGGTATTGCGGGCGAAAACGGCGGTGCGATTACGCTTTCGAGCACACCGGCAGGAAAGCGCCGTGTCAACGGCAGCGGCAGCGGTGTCGGCGGCGTGATCGGCGTGAATACCGCAACCGGCACGCTCAGTCCGGCAAGCGGCAGCGTGCAGGGCGATGTCATTGCTGCGGATAACAAGCTGACCGTGCGCGGCAGCAGTATGGTCGGCGGTATTGCCGGCATCAACCGCGGCACACTCGGCGGCACGAGCATCAACTGCCTGACCAATCGGGCGGCAGAGGTCCGCGCAGCGGCGGGCAGTGCAGGCGGCGTTGTCGGCGCGCAGGAGGGCGCAAAGGCTGTTCTGCGGTACGCGAAGAATCTCGGTCAGGTGACCGCAAATGTCGGTGCGGCAGGCGGTATTGTCGGCATGAACAGCGCGAGCAGCACGGTCGAGAACTGTATCGGCAACGGCAGTGTCACCAGTAACGACGGCTATGCAGGCGGCGTTGCCAGCGAAAACTACGGCACGATCAGGAGCTGCAGCGTCGGCACGGATAACAGGGTAACGCTCATCACCCGCAACAAGACTGCGGCAGGCGCGATCTGTGCAGTAAACCACAAGGGCGGTACGGTTCAGGGAGCGACACTCGGCGATCATATCACGATTTCCGGCAGTGCATTCATTCTGGGTGCTGTTGTCGGAGACAACAGCGGTACGGTCACTGCAACCGAGGTTTCGCAGCAGCCGACATACAGCGTTTCCGCAAGCACGCTGCAGGTCGGCGGTGCAGTCGGCATCAATCGAGCGGGCGGTACGGTCAGCAAGGTGAAGGTCACCTCGAATTTTGAGAAATTCACGAAGTATACCTATCTCGGCGGTGTAGTCGGTCAGAATAATGCAAGCGGCAAGGTAACCGAATGCACGTATTCCGGCACGATCGACGAAGGAAAGAGCGCGGTCGGCAACTGCTACGGCGGCATTGCCGGACTGAACGGCGGTCTGCTGCAGGGCAGCACAGTTTCCAGGCTGACGCTGACGGCGGACGGTGTGTACACCGCAACCTCCACCAGTTCGGCGGCAGAGAAGGAACGCCTGTCCTCGCATATCGGCGGCATTGCAGGTAAGAATGATACGACCGGCATCATCGAGCAGTGCTACATAGACAATACCGGAACCGGTACGATCACGGTCAAAAACGGTATGGTCGGCGGTGTGACCGGCTATAACAAGGGCACGATCACCATGTCCGGCGATAAGAGCACCGAAACCTTGATGGAAAATGTCAGCAAGGTGAGCGACCTGCTGTCCAATGCCGAGGCACAGAAGCTGTCTGCGGATTCCACCTGGGTAAAGTGGGCAGACCGGACGGATGTGGAAAAGCTGTCCTACAACGGCGGCAGCAAGAGCGTAGCGGCAGACCGCACCATGCAGATCATCGTATCGAGCAACGGCAACCTTGGCGGCGTGGCGGGCTACAATGCGCCGACCGGTGAGCTGAATCGCTGCGTCAGCGGCAGCTGGCTGCTGGTCAACAAGTCGGACGGCATCGGTGTCGGCACCGGCGGTATTGTCGGCATGAACGAGAGCGAAAAGGACCTGTCCTATCTGCTCAATCAGGCGTTTGTCGGCCGCCAGCTGGCAAACGGCGCGACCAGCCGATTTGCAGGCGGTATCATCGGCACACAGACCAACCAGACCACAACCGACTGGACGATCGAAAACTGTGTCAACTATGGCACGGTGTACGGCTATCAATCGCACTATTCGGGCGGCATTGTCGGCCAGTGGACGAATAACGGCGGTACGGTTGAGGATTGCTACAATTACGGCAATTTGCAGACGACGTATGAAACCGGCTGGGTCGGTGCATCCGGCGGTATCGTGGCACAGCTGTATCATGCGGCCTCCGGTCAGGATTTCAATATCATCAGCTGTCAGAATCACGGCAGCGTTTTTGGCCGGGATGGTGCAAGCTATTATCATTGGGAGAACAGCAGGAAGGTCAAGGACTGCGCGAACGACAGTGCGGGCATCCTTGGCAACGTTACGGTTTATACGACGTATGATATAAATGCTGCACAGAAGTTCACCATTAACGTTTCGGATTGTGTCAATGCGCCGGGCGTTAAGATCTATTCATCCTCCATGGCCTCCGGTATCGTGGGTTACTTCTCAACAGATACGGCAAGCAGCAAGAACGGCGGTCCAATCGGCACTTCGACCGCAAATATCGTGCTGAATATCGACCGCTGCCGCAACTATGCGGAAACACTGGTCGGCGGCAACAATTATATCGCCGGCATCTTTGGCGACCGGTATAAGGACGGCACTGTGGCGCAGGATAATACTTATATCCAGAACTGTTACTCGGTCATCGGTTCGGATGCGGGTACCAGTACAGGCATCGTATCGCTGAATAACGCCAGCCTGAGCAGCTCCCTGAGCGGTGATAAGGTGGGAAACAATTATTATTTCTTTGATACATGGGGCTTGACGAACACTGCCGGACGAATCTTTGACAGCAGTAATACGCGCAATGAATCACGAAAGGGATTTTCCCGCATGGTTGCCTATGGATACTGGGCAGGCAGTGACGGAAAATGGGCGAATAAGAGCTTTGCCGCCATTGCCGGTCCGCAGCTTGGCGTGATCGACTATACAGACAACCGGATGTATTACAATGTAACAACGGCAAACTCTACGATCGATGAGCATGGCATTATCCGTACGAATATCAATGGTTCTGACCAAATTACGGGACGGATTTTGTTCACCATGCCGGATACACCAACATATAGAGAGATTGCACAGACGAATGGACACGGTGCTTCGTGGCTGCGCCCGCTGCTGTATCAAAAGAATACGGTGTTCAACACAAAGCAAAAGCTGTTTGATGAGTATGTTCGAGAGAACTATCGCGACATGGAGCACGGCCAAACCGACAAAAAGCTGGATGCCTCGTTCATGGTCGATTTGAAACAGCAGACAGACGGCAGTTTCGATGTATCCATCGAGGATACGGACCGTCCTCTGTACTACGAGGGTACAGTGCTCGTTGATGACAAGGAAGTAATGTCCAATCTGCGCTTTATCCCGAACCAAAAGGGACAGGGACAGTGGGACCCGAAGCTGAACGGCACGCAGGCGTACGGCTCCGGTACGACCAGCGGTTCGTTCCAGCTGCCGGCAAGCCTTGCGGCAGACACAGCAGGCAAGACCATTACATTGTCGGTTCGTGCTGTCAGTCTGTTTGAGGATACCGCGCCTTCTGCATGGAAAACTGCGGCGACGCAGGATGTGTCGGTACTGCCGACACCGGATGTCAATATCCGACTGGTGAGCCATTGGAACAATGGCGCTAAATACCAGATCTCGCTGAAAAACCTTGCGGATTATGCGGTATTCAGCAACTGGAAAGTCACCTTCAGGCTTGGCTCGCAGACCGTGACCATTGATCGGAACAGCCATACCGCCGAGATCAACGGCGATGATTTGAAGGAGCTGATCGTCACGGCAGCGGCAGGCATTACGAACGGCATTCAGCCGGCCTCCGTGACGGATACCATCCCGACCGACACGCCGAAGTACAAGCCGGACGGCAGTATTAACCAGCTGTCGGTATCGTACTCGGGCAGTACGGTGGATGATTGCACGGTCACGGCTGCACTGACGGTCAACGAGCCGCAGATGGAAACACCGCCGATTTACCGTATCGAGGTGCTCGGCACGGTTGGCACAAATGAGTATGTGTTTGCGTATGAGGATGTGCTGACCTCGGCGGGCAACACGGTTACGGCAAACTTCCGCGACCTGCCGAAGGAGTATTTCGCGGAGAATGTCACAAATCGTCGGGTGCGTGCATGGTACGCCGCCTCCGGTCTGGGACCGGTTTACACCTATGGTGATACCCGGCAGACCGGCGATGCGTCTGTTACGCTGCGGACTTACAGCGCAGAGGGCGTTCAGCAGCAGGACAAGATCATTTACAGTCATGTCCTTGGCCACGCGAATGACTTTGCAAACTACATTAGAACCGCGGTACTGAACATCAAGCCGCTGACGGCGCCGGAGCTGAACGACCCGGAACTGATGCAGGAAGATAATGGCAGTATCAGCTACCGGTTCTCGTGGACGCAGCCTGGGCAGGGGACTGCAGCGCCGCACTACAGCGTCAAGCTGACCGGCATTACTGCGGCAGGCGCAAGAATCGGCATTCCGGTCAACGAGGTTTACGGTACGCAGGAGAATCCGAATACTTCCCAATCGTTCACCATCAACGCGGACGACTGGCAGTACGCCGAGGTTGAGCTGACCGTTACCCGTCTGGGACAGGCATACGGCGAGGTTGGCCTGAGTACGACGAAGAAGTACGCTGTCAAGCAGCGCCTCGAGCGTCCGGGACAGCCATTGGTAATCAACCCGGATACCAACGAGCTGGAATACACCATCGGCTGGAGTGCCATCGGCAGCGAAAACGGCTGTGCAGGCTATCAGATTTATGTGCAGCCGGAGGGCGAAACGGCCGCTGCCCTGGGTGAGCTTGTGCCCGTCAGGGGCGGCACCTGCTCGGTAAGCCGCAGTCTGGAAGATTACGCCGGCAAGACCATCGACCTCTATCTGGTGGCGGTGGCTGCTGACGATTCCGGTTACGCGGACAGCCCGAACGGTATCGTGTACACGATGACCGTGCCGAAGCGTCTGGATACGCCGAGCGTCAAGTGGTCGTACAACTGGAATGCGACAGCAAACAACCCGATTCCGGCGGCCGGCTTCCGAAGCGGCGGCCTGCAGGTCACCGTTACGCCGGAGAATGCGGCCAGCGTACCGCCCGGCGGCAGCACCTATCTGCTGCGGGCAAAAATCACCGGGACGGACGGCACAACGGTAACTTACCCCGTTTCCGCAATGAGCGAAAGCGGCGGCAGCTACGTCTGCAGCCTGACCGATCTGGATACGAAATACGCAGGCTGTTCTGTACGGTTTGAGGCTCGTATTTCGCAGTCGGCGGGACAGGTAAGCTCGGCCTGGGTATCGAGCGGCGATGTGGTATTCCCGCGTGTGAAGCTGGAAGCACCGAGCGCGTCGCTGGCAAACGTGAATGAGGCGCTTGCTGTCAGCTATGGCCCGATGAATCGCCTTATCAACACGGCAGAGTGGGCTGCACAGCTTACCGCGCTCTCGTGGGACGAGGTGGCAGAGGCTGACCTGTATCGGATTGAATTGACCGATAAGGACGATCATTCCACGACGGTTACCGTCGATATGAGCGGGAACCTGCCGGAGATTATCATGAATGGTCAAAATACGTTTGCAGTTGCAGGGGATGACTGGTATACTGTAAAACAGGGCAGTGCGGTCAACGGCAGATACAGCCTTACCAATGGCAGCATTCGTTATTACAGCTATCAGCCGGATACCATGCTGCAGGTGAAGGACGGCACATTTACCTTGAAGCTGCCTAACATTTTCTCCGTGGTAACGCACGAGAATCAGACCCTGCAGCTGACGAATGGTATACAGATCAGCAGGGTAACTGTCATTGCGGACAGCAAGAGCGACCGTTATACGGAATCCGATCCTGCTGAGCGCAGATTTTAGTTACGAAGGGAGGCGGCAGACATGAAGCGGATACGTCAGGGATGGAACACCCTGCGGCGCAGCAGGCGAAGCGGTGTTTCGCTGATCGTAGCACTTTGTGCTGTCGCCGTCCTGATCGGGCTTTCGCTCAGTATCGTGTATTCCTCATCCATGCTGCTCTCGCGGGCCAACCGCAAGATCGGCAGGGAACGCTGTTATCAGCTGGCGCAGTCCTTTGCGCAGGTGCTGGACAGCGAACTGCAGGAATACAAAACAATAAAGCCGGAATTGGATACCAATTTTGCGCCGGAAGGCTGTTTCTACCGTGAAGTGAACAACATTTTAGCGGAAGATACGGGATTGGGTATTTACGATCCGGACCGTTCGGATGAAACCACTGCCTGCTATAATGCGGGTTCGACCGAGGATAACTACGGCAGGATTACGATTCTGCTCCGTGATGTTACCGATGCGCAGGACCCGATCACAGGCGATACCTTTGCATACGATGCTCGGGACAAAGGCACCGAAAAGGCAGAGCAGACAACCTTTAACAGACATCAGGTTTGGGTAGGCGTCAAGGCGGAAAAGGGAGCGGACAGCTACATGTACACCACAGAATACCGCCGGAAGGATAGTTTTCAGCCGATCTACACATGGGAAGGGGAAGACGGCGTCAGCGGACAGTTCCCGGTCTACTGGGTAAACGGCCGCTTTTGCCGAAGTGCCAACGGCGAGGAGCCGGTAGAACCCAAGGTCATTGGCGAGGGCAAGGATGCCCGCACGGAGCATGTAGAGATCAGCTACACCTATGATATCAACAATCCAACGTACAGCCGATACGAACCCATCCACAAGCCGGCAGCTCGGACAACCGGAGGTGCAGCCGATGAATAGACTGATTCGCGTGCTGCGCGACCGCAGGGGCGAATCCATGGTGGAAATTCTGGTTTCCACGGTGGTGTTCATGCTGCTGCTGGGCGCGCTGAACGGCGCAGTCGGCTTTGCCTCAAATGCGCAGCGCAAGTCGGAGCAGCTCCGCAGGGACGCGACCCAACTGCAGGAAAGCGTGCGCGAAAATGCAGAAGTCGCGGACGGCGAAGCTGCCGCATACGATTTTAAGGTGACGACGTCGGACGGCGAAGATACCGATATTGACGCCTTCCGCGTAAAGGTAAAAAAGCAGACCGTAAACGCCAAAACCGAGGACGGCAAAACCGTGCCCTTCTACCGGTTTGCGAAGGGAGAGTGACGGCATGAAACGCATTCGCTCAATCCTGCGCGGCCGGGAAGGCATGACACTGGTGGAACTGGTGGTCGGCGCCGGACTGCTGTGTCTGGTCATCGGCGTATTCAGTGCGTCGCTGCGGCCGGCGGCCGAGGTATCGCACCGCACGCAGGAGCTGAACAGCGCCGAGCTGATCGCGGACGACCTGCTCGAAACCGTGCGCAGCAAGGTGGAGACCGCCACGGATTACATCAAATGCTACGATAACGGCACGGACGTAACGAATAAAACCGGTTCGTCCGAAGGCTCGGCGATCGAGTTTGGCTATGAGACTGAACAGGGATATAACGCGGCGGAACTGCTGACGGCAGACGGCTGCGAACCAACCAAAATCGTGATTGCCGATAAGGACTCCGGTGAGCAGCCTCGGGTGGAAAAGGGTTATCTTGTCGAGCGTTATTATAAAGATGGCTACAGTCAGGATGCGGACGGCAATCCCATTGCCCGAGCCATGACGAAAACCTACGCAGAGGGCTTTTATATGGGTCTCCGCGCCGGACTGCATTTCAAAATCGACGAAGCAAAGCACACCGTTACCGCCACCGTGACAATTTACCGCGATAAGGATTTGACCGATAAAATCTATTCGGATTCGCTCATTATCGACCTGCGGTACGATATTCCGGTGAAAACCGAGGTAACGGCAACGAAAAAGCCGGCATAACGGCAATGTAATATGTGTAATTCTGCGGAGCACCGCCGCAGCTTACAGAGATAGAAAAACAAAAATGAAATTGGAGGAATAAGATCATGATGGAAAAAATGATCGCGCTGCAGCAGAAGCGCCGCAGCAAGAAGGGCGGCTTTACGCTGGTAGAGCTGATCGTGGTTCTGGTTATTCTGGCAATTCTGGCAGCGCTGCTGATTCCGGCGCTGACTGGTTATATCGATAAGGCGAAGCAGAAGAGAATCGTTGCTGAGACTCGTCAGTGTGTAATGGCAGCACAGACGTTGCTGGATGAAGATTATGGTGCTGGCAACAATACGGGCGCGCTGTCCGATTTTGCTACTAGCGGTAAGTTCACCAAGAAGAATGTTGCACAGCTGGCAGAGGTTGACGAAAACAAGATTACTAGCGTAGCGGCAAGTGGTGGCAAGATTACTAGCTTGGTATATACCGATGGAAAAGCATGCACTTACACGGGTTCGGCTACTGGCTCGGGTACGTATGTAGTTGGCGATTAATGCCTAACCCCATCAACCACCCCGCCCGCACCGCACCGTCTAACCACGGTGCGGTACGGTGCACGTCGGTGGTGACTTGATTCATACCGCTGTAACGATGCGGAACGCAGTAACGGTGCCTGCGTTCGGCTTGCGGACGGTATGGCGGGTCACAGCCCCTTAACGTTTAAGTGGCTGTGACCTGTCATGCGGTTTTTGCATGGTAGATTCTATTTGTAAAAAATCATTCCAAACCAACCCAAACGAGGAGGAAACCAATGCTTTACATTGCCTATGCTGTATTATGGCTGTTACGGTTTGCATTGGGCGCATGCGTATTCAGCTTTCTCGGAGTGGTGGTATGGCGCCTGCCGCGCAGAGAGAGCGTGGTGAAGGGACGCAGTCACTGTCCGGCGTGCGGGCGCACGCTGTCGGCGGCGGAGCTGATCCCGTGCCTGAGTTATCTTCTGCAGGGCGGCAAATGCCGCGGCTGCGGTGCAAAAATCCCCGCAAGGGATTTCTGGATCGAGGTGCTCGGCGGCTTGTGCTCCTGTGCCTGTGCATATGCCTTTGGCGGCGAGAGCGCACAGGCGGCGCTGGCGTTCGTCGTGCTCGGTATTCTGACGGTCGTGGCGCTCATGGACATGGACACGCTTGAAATCTACGACCGGTTTCCGGCGCTGCTGTTTGTCTGCGGCATCGCTGCGCACATACTTATCCCCAGCCTGGGGATAAAATCGCGGCTGATCGGCTGCGTGATCGTCAGCGTACCGATGCTGCTTCTGGCGCTCATCGTGCCCGGCGGCTTCGGCGGCGGTGATATCAAGCTGATGTTCGGCGCGGGCTTTTTTCTCGGCGCAAAGCTGACGGTCGTTGCCGCGTTCATCGGCATTCTGCTCGGCGGCGGCTTCGGCGCGCTGCTGCTCGCCAAAAAGAAGGCAAACCGGAAAAGCCAGTTCGCATTCGGTCCGTTTTTGTGCATCGGCATTGCGATCGCCATGTTTTTCGGAGAAACGATCGCGGACTGGTATATGGGATTATTGTAATGAATGGAGAGGAGGGTCAGCATGGCTGCATCCAACAACCGCAGGCTGACCGTCACGGTCAAACCGAACAGCAGTCACACGCTGTTCCGCTACACGGCAAAGGACATAGACGGAAAGATAGTCCGCGGCGCAATGGAGGCTGCGGACTATGACACGTTGTATACCCAATTACTCGCTCAGGGGCTGTATCTGCAGAGTGCGACCCGCCGCGGTGCGGGCCGCAAGCCGCGCACCCTGCGTCCGCAGGAGCTGAGCGACCTGTGCCGTCAGCTGTCCACGCTGCTGGCTTCGGGTGTCAGTCTGGTGCGCGCGCTGACGATCATCTCGCAGGATGAGGGCATCAGCGCGGGTCTGCGCCGCATTTACGAGAGTGTGCTGGGTGAAGTCCGGAAAGGCTCGAGCCTTTCTGCCGCACTCGAGGCACAGCAGGTGTTCCCGACGCTCATGCTCGGCATGATCCGCGCAGGCGAGGGCAGCGGCAAGCTGGATCAGGTCGCGGAGCGGCTCGCCATCCACTACGAGAAGGCGCACCAGATGAACCAGCAGGTCAAGTCGGCGCTCATGTACCCGATGATCCTTGCGATTCTGGCGATCGCGGTTGTTATCGTTATCGTAACCTTCGTGCTGCCGCAGTTCAGCGATCTGTTCTCCACAATGGATTCGCTGCCGGGCGTTACGCTGGCGCTGATGGCGTTTTCAAATTTTATGGCTACCAAATGGTATCTGATGATACTGGGTGTCGCGGCAGTGGTCATGGTTATCCGCACTCTGCTGCGCATTCCGGCCGTCCGGCTGGAAATGGACCGACGCAAGCTCAAAATGCCGGTTTTCGGTCCGCTCAATCAGGTTATCTGCACGGCGCGGTTCGCACGAACCATCAGCAGCCTGTACTCGAGCGGTCTGCCGATCGTCACTGCGCTGCAGACCGCCCGTGATACCATCGGCAACGCCTACATCGTTTCGCAGTTCGATGATGTGCTCGTGCAGGTGCGTTCGGGCGTCAGCCTGTCCGCCGCTCTCGAAACCGTAGACGGCTTTCAGCGCAAGCTGTGCAGCAGCATTGCAGTTGGCGAGGAGACCGGCCGTCTGGACTCCATGCTGGATTCCATTGCGGATTCGATGGAGTACGATGCACAGCAGGCGAGCAAGCGCATGATGACCATTCTGGAGCCGATGCTGATCGTGCTGATGGCGTTTGTGGTCGGCTTTATCATCATCGCGGTCATGTCGCCGATCATCGGCTCGTACAGCGCGATAGAGAGTTCGGGGAACGTATAACCTCGGAAACGTGTAAACCTCACAAAAGGGGAGAAATGAGAATGAACACAACCGTTTTGGCGCTGCAGGAGGAGCAGGTGCTTGTCGCGGTCGGCAAGTCCGGCGCGCAGCCTTCCGTGCAGGCGCTTTACAGTGCCCCCGCACACGGCGGCGGCATGGAAAACTGGGAGAAGGCGATAGGCGCACTCTGGCAGCAGCACAGGCTGCCGACCCGCGGCATCACGCTCGTCCTGCCGGATGAGGCGGTTGCCACCAAGACTATCACCGCACCGAGCATGCCGGAAAACAAGCTGGAGGAGCTTGTGCGGCACGAAATGCGTCCGCGGGAGGATCAGCTTGTGGCGGCGGACTATGTGCCGCTCGGCACAGATGCCGAAGGCCGTCAGCAGCTGTTCTGCGCTGCCTGCCGCAAGGAAACGATGGAGGAATACCTTGCAATGACCGACCGGCTCGGTCTGCGCCTGGAAAACGTTACCGTTACCATGGCAGGACGGCTCAAGCTCCTGCATGCCATGCAGCCCATGCAGGGCAAGACCTGTATCTGGCTGTGCTTTGAGGGCAGCAGCGTGCTTTCGCTGCTGGTCGAGAACGGAGAGTACCGTTATTCCAGCCGCAGCCGTATTTTCAGTGAGCCGGGCACGGTGGATTTCGGCACTGAGATGACGAGGGATGTCTCCGGTACGATGCAGTTCCACACGGCAAGCCGCTCGGGCGGCACGCTGACCGATGTGTATTACGCCGGCTGCTCGGATGATGATTTCGAGGTGTGTCTGGCGGGTATCCGCGGTCTGGGTCTGGAAGTGAGCCGTCTGCCCGAATGCCGTGCGTTCCGCGCCCTGCCGAACGGCGAGCGGCTGAACGACTGGCTCGGCTGTGCCGAGGCTTTGATTCGAACCGTGCTTCGTGCAAACAAGGAACTGGATCTGCTCCGCAGCTATCGGCGTTTGTCCCGCGGCAGCAAAAAGCAGACCGGCCTGCTGCACAGCTTCTACACACCGATTGCGGTGTGTCTGGTGGTGTGCGCCGCGGTCTGGTGTGTGTTCCTGCGGATGAACAGCAGCCTGAGCCACAGAACCGACGACATCAACGACTGGCTGAACGATCCGACCGTGATCGAGCAGTACAACGAATCTGCCGAAAAGCAGCAGCGCAATGACAATCTGGTGCAGGGACTGCAGCAGGTACGCAATCTGACGGACGCGCTTGCCACCTATCCGCAGGTGGACAGCACCCTGATGAGCAAAATCGGCGCGGCAGGCGGCGCTCAGGTCAGCATGGTGCTGACCGGCTACGATGCGGCCACCGGCGCGCTGCAGTTTGATGCACAGAGCGGCAGCGTTATCGACATTCCGAGCTATGTGCTCAAGCTGCAGAAAACCGGTCTGTTTCGCAAGGTGGACTACACCGGCTATACCTATGAGGACGGCGTGTACGTTCTCAGCCTGAACTGTATCCTGCTGGGAGAGGAGGCAGCCGAATGAACATCGTTGTAACCGAACGTGATAAAAAGCTGCTCCGGCTGGTGGCCTGTCTGGCGATAATCGTCATTTTCGGCATGTATCTCATCCGTCCTGCGATGAAAAATCACGAAACGCTGCAGAACGAGTATGACGCCGCCGAACAGAAACAACAGGAATATCAGACGCAGATTGCCACACTCGCGACGATTGACGATATTATCGCGCAGAATGAAGCCGCGCTGAACACGGCAAGCGAAAAATACTACAAGGGCGATCTGGAAACCCGTCAGATGGACGATATCATCACGGGTATCGCGCTCGAGAACGGACTGTTTCCGCAGTCGCTGACGCTGACGGAGGCCGCTCCGGGTGCGGTCAGCGCGTATCTCGCCGAGCAGGAAGCTGCACAGACGGACAGCAGTGCGGACACCTCGTCCGATGCGGAATCCGCCGATTCGACCGACGATACATCGGCAGCGCCGGTGCAGCCGGTCAACTGCGTTTACATCGGCACTGCGACTATCTCGGCGCAGGGCGCCGTAACCCAGTGGCTGAACTTTCTCGATGAGGTAGAGCACAGGTATAAGGGTCTGCGCGTGACCAATTTCAGTATTGCAGACTATGATTATGTGGAGAACAACACGCAGGCAGTCAGCACCAATCTGATCACCGGCACGCTGGAGATCTATATGTGTGTCAGCGACAAGGAGGCAGACGCATGAAAACCAATTTGCGTATCGGCGAAGTGCTGATGGAGCGCAATTACATCACGCAGGAGCAGATGGAGCAGGCGCTCGCCTACCAGAAGGAGCACCGTGAAAAGCGAGTCGGTCAAATCCTGATCGAGCTGGGCTTTGTCACCGAGACGCAGGTGATCGAGGCGCTGGCTGCCCGTCTGGGACTGGAAATTGTGAGCATCGGACAGATGCAGGTCGATCTGACCGCTGTCCGCATGATTCCGCGCGAGCTGGCGGAAAAGCAGAACCTGCTTGCGGTCGGCTTTGCGGACAAGAGCCTCGAGGTCGTGACGAACGATCCGCTGAACTACTTTGCCTTTGAGGAAGTGCGCCAGCTGACCGGCTGTCAGGTGGTCATCCGCCTGAGTGAAATGGGTCCGCTGCAGAGCGCGATTCGCTACTATTACGCCGAGGTCGGCGCGCAGCAGGCGGCACAGACCGCCAACGAGGACTTTGCAGAGCGTAATGTGGAGATGCTGCAGGTCGAAGAAAGCGAAAGCGGCGATCCGGAAGCGCCGATCGTCAAGCTGCTCAACAGCCTGCTCGACCGTGCAATCAGCACCGGTGCGAGCGACGTGCATATCGAGCCGTTTGAGGGCAGCACGCGCGTGCGCATGCGTATCGACGGCACGATCGTCGATTATGTAACGCTGCAGCGCAGTGTGCATCAGCCGCTGATTGCGCGAATCAAGATCATGGCGAACCTCGATATTGCCGAGCGCCGTCTGCCGCAGGACGGTCATTTCCGTATCCGTGTGAGACAGAGCGAGTACGTTAACATCCGTGTATCGCTGCTGCCGACCGTGTTCGGAGAAAAGGCCGTGCTGCGAATTCTGGCAACGGCGGGTCAGGTCGATCACGCCAGCCACTTCGGCATGGATGACGAAAGCTATGCAAGGTTCCTGCCTATGCTCAACTCACCGAACGGTATTATTTATATCACCGGTCCTACCGGTTCGGGTAAGTCCACTACGCTGTACATGGCGCTCGAGTATCTGTCGCACCGGCAGGTGAATATCTCCACGGTTGAGGATCCGGTGGAGAAGAACGTGCCGAGCATCAACCAGACGCAGGTCAATCCGGTTGCCGGACTGACGTTTGAGTCCGGTCTGCGCGCGCTGCTGCGTCAGGACCCGGATATCATCATGGTCGGTGAGACCCGTGACGGCGAAACAGCCGGTATTTCGGTTCGTGCCGCCATCACCGGTCACCTGGTGCTGAGTACACTGCATACCAACGATGCGGTCTCGAGTATCGTCCGTCTGGCCGATATGGGCATCGACCATTATCTGATCGCAAATTCGCTGGTCGGTCTGGTCGCGCAGCGACTGATGCGCAAGGTGTGTCCGCACTGTGGCAGAGAGGTCGCAGTTACGCCGCAGGAGCAGGCGCTGCTCGGCAAGGATATCACGACCATCAAGCGCGGCACAGGCTGTACGCACTGCAACGGCACCGGCTACCGCGGCCGTATTGCTGTGCATGAGATCGTCACGATCGACCGCAATATCCGCCGCATGATCAGCCGCGGCGCCGAAACCGAGGAGATCGAGGCCTACGCGCGGGAGCAGCAGGGCATGCGCAGCCTGAAGGAAAAGGGTCTGGAGCTGGTAAAACAGGGTGTTACTACACCGGAGGAGCTGCTCAGGATCGCGTATTACGCATAACCGGAAACCGCTCTGTATCTTTTGATACAGAGCGGTTTTAACGATTATGAACAGAATTACAGAACGAAATTCGCATAAATGAACTGACGTTCATTATTGATTGACTCCCCGGAGCCGAAAACTTTTCCTTTACATTCTCATTTCAAGCGGGTATAATACCCATTGATGGATGGCATTCCGCAGAGCGGAAGCTATACCTTGTCACAACATGTTTTTCAAATTTTTCCGACAGTGATTTTACGTTGCGTCACACCACAGAAAGCGGGTGACAGCATGAACATTGGCATTGTTGGAGCAGGAAAAGTCGGCTTTTCCTTCGGCAGACTGCTTGCCGAAAAAGGCGTGCGGATATCCGGCTATTACAGCCGCAATTCCGACAGCGCAAGAGAAGCCGCAGAATTTACAAATTCCGGACACTATACCGACCTGGGCAAACTCATCGAAGATAGTGACGCGATTTTCATCACCGTTCCGGATAATGCGATTACCGAGGTATATCGGCAGGTCGCAGAATTTGAAATTCAGGACAAGTATATATGTCATTGCAGCGGCGCCTGCACAGCCGGGGAAGCCTTTCCCGGTATTCACGCGCAGGGAGCCTATGCAATATCCATTCATCTGCTATTTCCGATCAGCAGCAAGTATAACTGCTGGCGGGAGCTGGCAGGTGCTTTTTTTTGCGTCGAGGGAGACACGCAGGCGGTCGAGGTCTTTGTGCCACTGCTGCGCGGACTGGGACTGCAGGTGCAGACCATTTCGCCGGAGAGCAAGGCGCAGTACCACCTCAGCTGTGCGCTGGCGAGCAACTTTGTCTGTGCACTCGTGCAGCGCAGCGCAGAGCTGCTGAGCGGCTGCGGATTCTCCGAAACGGACGCACTGCACGCGCTTGCGCCGCTCATGCGGAGCAATCTGGCGCATGTGATCGAGCACGGTGCCGTCTCAGCGCTGACCGGCCCCATTGAGCGCGGCGACACGCAGACCGTGCAAAAGCATCTGTCGTGCCTGACGGAACGAGACGATCGGCAGCTTTACGCGCTGCTGGGACTCGAACAGGTCAAAATGGCACAGGAAAAACATCCTGAGCAGGATTACGGCACGCTTGCCGCCCTGCTGAACAGGGAAAAGGAGCAGAAAGAATGAAGAACACAGTGAGTACATTTCTCTCGATGAAGCAAAACGGCGAGCGCCTCACCGAGATTACCAGCTACGATTACACGACCGCCAAGCTGGTGGAAAAAGCGGGCATCAACGCCATTCTGGTGGGCGATTCGCTCGGCATGACCATGATGGGCTATGACACGACTCTGCCGGTTACGATGGAGGATATGATCCACCACAGTGCATGCGTCGTGCGCGCGTGCGAGAACACCATGGTCATCATGGATATGCCGTTTATGAGCTATCAGGCGTCGGTTTCCGAAGCCGTGCGCAACGCAGGCCGGCTGATGAAGGAAGCGCGCGGACATGCGGTCAAGCTGGAGGGCGGCGCAGCCGTTGCCGAGCAGATTCGCGCGATTACAGACGCCGGTATTCCGGTGCAGGCACATATCGGCATGACGCCGCAGAGCGTCAACGTGTTCGGCGGCTTTAAGGTACAGGGCAAGGGCGAGGATGCGGCAAAGCGGCTGCTCGAGGATGCCTTTACCGTACAGGAGGCCGGTGCATTTTCGGTCGTGCTCGAGTGCGTACCGCCCAAGCTGGCGGCGCTCATCTCGAAAAAGCTGACCATCCCGACTATCGGCATCGGCGCGGGCGCAGGCTGTGACGGACAGGTGCTGGTCTATCAGGATATGCTCGGCATGAACATGGACTTTACGCCCAAGTTCGCCAAGCAGTTCGACAATATCGGTGAGCGCATGGTGGACGCGTTCCGCGCTTACATGAACGAGGTGCAGAACGGCACGTTCCCGACCGAAAAGCAGAGCTTTGTCAAGTCCGACTGCAGCGATGAATATCTCGCCAAACTCGACGCTGAATTTTGAGAGAAACAGGAGCATATACAATGAAAATCGCAACAACCATCGCAGAAGTACGCGCACAGGTGCGCGAGTGGAAACAGCAGGGTCTGACCGTCGGTCTGGTGCCGACCATGGGCTATCTGCATGAAGGACACGCCAGTCTGGTCAAAACGTCCGTGCAGCAGTGCGACCGCACGGTAGCGTCCGTGTTCCTCAATCCGACCCAGTTCGGTCCGGGTGAGGATCTGGAGACCTATCCGCGTGATTTCGAGCACGACTGTGCGCTGCTGACCGAGTGCGGCTGTGACATGGTGTTCCATCCCGAGGTGTCCGAGATGTATCCGGACGGCTTTGCCACCTTTGTTGAGGTGCAGTCCGAAATGCCGCGCCAGCTGTGCGGCAAGACCCGTCCGATTCATTTCCGCGGCGTGTGCACGGTCGTTTCCAAGCTGTTCAACATCGTAACGCCGGATAAGGCGTTCTTCGGTCAGAAGGACGCACAGCAGCTGGCGATCATCCGCCGTATGGTGCTCGACCTGTCTATGGGCATTGAGATCGTCGGCTGCCCGATCATCCGTGAGGCGGACGGTCTGGCGAAGTCCTCGCGCAATACCTATCTGAGCGCAGAGGAGCGCAAGGCGGCACTCGTGCTGTCGCGCGCTGTAAAGCTCGGCCAGGAGCTGGTACAGAACGGCGAGAAGAACGCGGATAAGGTCGTGGGTGCCATGCGTGCGCTTATCGAGCAGGAGCCGCTCGCGCGTATTGATTACGTTTCCGCAGTGGACGGCCTGACCATGCTGCCGGTGCATGAGATCAACGGCGGCGAACTGGTCGCTATGGCGGTCTATATCGGCAAAACACGCCTGATCGACAACTTTTCGGTGGAGGGCTAAGTCATGACAGTACAGATGCTCAAGGGTAAAATCCACCGTGCAACGGTCAAGCAGGCCGAGCTGAACTACGTCGGCTCGATCACGGTTGACGCCGACCTGCTGGATGCGGCCGGCATTTACGAATATGAGAAGGTTGCCATCGTGGATATTGAAAACGGCAACCGCTTTGAGACCTATACCATCGCCGGTGAGCGCGGCAGCGGTATGATCTGCCTGAACGGCGCCGCAGCACGCTGTGTCAGCGTCGGTGATAAGGTCATTCTGATGGCGTACGCGCAGCTGACGCCGGAGGAGGTCAAGAACGGCTATGCTCCGCAGGTCGTGTTCGTGGATGAGGAAAATAAGATCGTCCGCACCACCACCTATGAGAAGCATGGTCTGCTCAAGGATATGGCGTAATGAAAAAGGAGAACCCGGGTGGGTTCTCCTTTTTTGTTGGTGTCAAGGTGAGCGGTTCTGCAAGGTAGGAGGTAGGAGTTGATGGATAGGTGAAATCCGCAGGTGCCGTCCGTAATATCCAGATAAACGAGTTGCGCGACACGGGTATCCCTCAGGGGACCTTCTCTTGCCCTTCGGGCAATTCACCTTGTGTCGCGCCTGCGGAGAGTAGCCGATATGTGTAGCAGTATGGAATCTGGCATTGCGTAGAGGGAAAGAAATGGGCGGCCAATGGCCGCCCCTACGGTAGAAAGAATCCTCTGCCGTTCCTTTATAGTCTCAGTTCTGCAAATTTCGCCGTGCTAAGAGGAAACGGGGAGATTCATAAGAGGGGTACGCACTCATTAAATCCGCGCACGGCGCGGGAAAAAGGTTTAGTGGCCTACGGGCAAACCTTAGGTGTCCATCCCTCTTATGCGCCCGCGCGGCGTCAGCGCACGTCCCCGCGCTCCGCAGAGCGCAATTCCCTGCTTGGATTAAGCGAAAACCTTCCCGCCCGGAAAGGGTGTATTGCTAACGCAACTCGTGTGTCCCGCAAAACCGGTGCCGAGTAAACCGGCAAATCAAAATTTTCGATTGAAGATTAAACCGACTCCATCTCCGCCGCAGAGGACTTGTCTGCGTTCTCTCGGAACAGCAGACCGAAAATGCGGCGCACCAGCGGACCGGCTGCAAAGAACTGCCACAGCAGCGCCATCGGGAAGTTCATAACGGTGGTCTGCACCCAGATTGCAAAGAACTGTGAGTTATGGCTGTCCTTGAACAGCAGGGTGGCAAAGAAGCTCATGCACGGGCACATCAGCCATACGGATGCGGCCGAGATAGCAAGCATAATGCTGGTCTGGCTGGCTTCGCGCGGATTGACAAGACGGAATGCAACCTTCATCGCCAGCTTGCCGACAAACACCAGCTCGAGCAGAATTGCGATAACAGTCATGATCGGCCACTCGTGGAACACTGCGAGAAATACCCAGTTCTGCATGGAACCGGTGTTCAGCACGATGTTGTACGCTACCATGCCGTATACCATGACAGAAGCCATGATAATGGTGTAAATAACGTCCTGAAATTTGTTTTTTGGCATTTTGTTTTCTCCTTTTTGTGTATGTGAAATATTTTTTGATAACGAATAGAAATGCAGCTGAACGCAAAAAAATAGGACGAAGTAAACTTTCGTCTACTTCGTCCTATGGACTACTTCAACTACCATTAATTATAAATATCATACCATATTTTGTGGGTGTTCGTCAAGGCTAACTTCGTTCTTGACAATACTGTTCCCTGGGTGTATACTGTGTCTGTAAATGAGAACCCCCTCCCTTGGGAGAGGGGTGCAGATAGGAGATGCGATATGAAACAACGGTTTCGGGTGGGCGGCATGAGCTGCGCGGCCTGCTCCGCCCATGTGGAGAAAAGCGTCTCGGCGGTGCCGGGTGTCAGCGGCGTGCAGGTAAATCTGCTCGCCGGCAGCATGGCGGTCGAGTACGACGAAAACGCGTGCGACGCACAGACGATTATAAAGGCGGTCGAGTCCGGCGGCTACACGGCTGCGGTGGACGATGGCAGGCAGACCTCGGCTCCGGCGCAAAGCCCGCAGGCGGACGAGGCGCTGAAGGAAATGAAGACCCGCATTATCGTTTCGGCGGTGTTCATGGTCGTTTTGATGTACTTCTCGATGGGTGAGATGGTCGGGCTGCTGCTGCCGTCCTATGCGGCAGGTATGGACGGCATGTTCAATCTGGCGCTCACGGAGCTGATCCTCACGCTGCCGATTGTCATTATCAATCGCAAATATTATATCAACGGCTTCAAAACGCTGCTGCATCGTGCCCCGACTATGGACGCACTCATCGCCGTCGGCTCGGGTGCGGCGCTCGTGTACGGCATTTACGCGCTGATTCAAATCGCGCTCGCACCCACGCCGGAGGCAGCCCACAGCTTTATGCACGACCTGTATTTTGAGTCCGCAGGCATGATTTTGACGCTGGTAACGCTCGGCAAGTTCTTTGAAGCGCGTGCCAAGCGCAAGACCGGCGAAGCCATTGCGGCACTGATGGACCTGCGTCCGCAGACTGCCGAGGTCATCCGTGGCGGTCAGACCATGCAGCTGCCGATTGAGCAGGTACAGGTTGGCGATCTTGTTATCGTGCGCGGCGGTCAGTCCGTGCCGGTTGACGGCAAGATTACCGAGGGCAGCGCCTATCTGGACGAAAGCGCCATCACCGGTGAGAGCATGCCGGTCGAAAAGCACGTCGGCGATACCGTAATCGGCGCAACCGTATCCAAGAGCGGCTATGTTGTTATGAAGGCATTGCGTGTCGGCGACGATACGACCCTGAGCCAGATTATCCGTCTGGTAGAGGAGGCAGGCGCGTCCAAGGCGCCAATCGCCAAGCTGGCGGATAAGGTGGCAGGCGTGTTTGTGCCGGTCGTTATGGGTATTGCGCTCGTGACGGCAATCATCTGGCTGCTGGCCGGCGAAACGCCGAGTTTTGCGCTCACACGCGCGATTTCGGTTCTGGTCATCTCGTGCCCGTGCGCACTGGGACTGGCTACGCCGGTCGCTATCATGGTCGGCACAGGTGTCGGTGCGAAAAACGGCGTGCTGTTCCAGTCGGCGGAGGCGCTCGAGAATCTGCACAACGTAAACGCGGTCATCATGGACAAGACCGGTACCGTAACCGAAGGACGTCCGGTCGTAACCGACGTAAAATCCTTCGGCGTGGAGTCCGGTGACCTGCTCTCGCTGGCACTGTCACTCGAGAGCCGCAGCGACCATCCGCTGGCGGACGCCATTGTGCGCTATGCACGCGAAAAGAATGCGCAGGAGCGTTCGGTCACCGACTTTGAGATGATAGAGGGACAGGGTATCCGCGCAACTGTGGACGGCGTGCCGTGCTTTGCGGGCAACCGCCGGATGCTGCTCGCTAACGGACTCGCGCTGTCCGGCTCGATGCAGAAGCTGGGTGACGAGTTCGCCGCAGCAGGCAAAACGCCGCTGTTCTTTGCGGCAAACCGTCAGATCGTCGGCATTTTTGCGGTCGCTGACGTGCTCAAGCCGACCAGTAAGGCGGCAGTCGAAGCACTGCGCAGTATGCACATTGACGTAACGCTGCTCACCGGCGACATCCAGAAAACCGCGCAGTCCATCGCGTCCGAGCTGGGCGTGACCGATGTGATCGCTGAGGTGCTTCCGCAGGACAAGGAGCGTATCGTGCGCGAGAAGCAGGGCAAGGGCCGCAAGGTTGCCATGATCGGTGACGGCATCAACGATGCACCGGCGCTTGCGCGTGCCGATGTCGGCATTGCGATTGGTGCGGGCACGGACGTGGCTATCTCGTCTGCGGACGTTGTGCTGATGAAGAGCGACCTGATGGACGCGGTGGACGCCATCCGGCTGTCGCGCCGGACCATGCGCAACATTCGCCAGAACCTGTTCTGGGCGTTCTTCTACAACTGCATCGGCATTCCGATTGCGGCGGGTCTGCTGTGGGTACCGTTCGGCATCAAGCTCAGCCCGATGATTGGCGCGGCGGCAATGAGCCTGTCGTCCGTCTGCGTGGTATCCAACGCGCTGCGCCTGCGCTTTTTCAGCGCAACACCGCGAAAAACGGCGGGGACGCCTGCTGTTTTGCCCATAAGCGGCGAAAAGCCGCTTACGGCACATAAAAAGGAGGAAAATGTTATGGAAAAGACAATCAAGGTTGATGGCATGATGTGTCAGCACTGCGTGGCACATGTCAAAAAGGCGCTCGAGGGTGCAGCAGCCGGCTGTGATGTTGCGGTCGATCTGGATGCAGGCAAGGCAGTTGTTTCGGGCAAAACGCTGCCGGAGGATGCCGTTCTGACCGCAGCCGTCACCGAGGCGGGCTATGAGGTGGTTGACATCAAATGAGGGCAGATCGTAAAAAGGTCGAGCCGCTGCTCAGGACCGCGCGCGGGCAGATCGACGGCGTGCTCAAAATGATCGAGGACAACCGCTACTGCATGGATATTATGATGCAGCTGCAGGCGGTGGAATCGCTGGTGCATAAGGCGCAGAGAGAGGTTCTTCGCGGACATCTTTCCGGCTGTGTGCAGGATGCGTTTGAGACCGGAGATCAGAACGAGCGTGAGCAGAAGATCGCAGAGATCATCAAGCTGCTGGATAAAGCGTAAACGGAAGGACGTGCCTTTTGGCACGTCCTTTTTGCCTGAAAATTGAAGCTTTCTGCAGTTTATACAGGCTGTACAAAAATTACAAGCAAATAAGGATAACGCTCACAGCGGTATCTTCATGTACGGCGGCAAAGTTGATGCACAGAACGGTACAGCGCTGACAATTACCGGCACCGGTAATTCTGTATCCAAGGAAGTCGTAGAGGGTTACTATGTCGGTGCTCTGGCTATAAGAACCGCTGATCCGGCTAACGCAAATGTCCGGTTTGCAGATAATGCAACCGTAAATTTGATTGACAATGCAGTTTCCGCAATCAGAAACTGCGGTATGATCGAAATCGGTGCCGACACGGTTATCAAGAGCAACGGCAGCAAAACTCAGTATGGCGGCGGTATCCGCAATTACGGTGAAATTACTGTTTCTGCTGGTGCACAGCTGTATAACAACCATGCACTGATTGCTGGCGATGATATTTACAACGGTACCTATAAGTATAAAACTTACACTTGCGATGGCCGCATCACTTTTGCACCTGTCGGCAAGGACTGGGTACTGGACGACTGCAACGACCCGATCGTAGGCTGGTATCACGACGGCAAGGAAAAGCTGACGGACAATACCTACAAGCGCTGGAACGGTGATGGTGAAGGCGATGCCTACTACGCTGACGAATATACGGTTAGCGAAGAGGCTGTTTCCGATGCACTGGCGCTCAAGGCTGCACACGGTCAGCTCTGCAGCGTAACCTACGAAGTAACCGGCGACATTCCGTCTGATGCAGGCGCAGTTCCGGCGGCAGCCAAGGTGAAGAAGGGCGGCAGCTACACCGTCGCACCGGTACAGACCACCTCGCAGAGCCGCTACACGTTCAGCGGCTGGCGGATCAACGGTAGTGGTGATGTTGTAACCGAGATCAAGGACATTCAGCAGGATGTCAAGCTGATCGGCGTATGGACCCGCAGATCGTCCGGCGGTGGCGGCGGCAGCAGCAAGCCGACCGTTGACATTCCGGATGATGTACCGACCTCGGCGCACCTTGTGGGGCAGATTGTACTAATTGTTAGATTCGCAGGTGTTGTCCATCGCCACCAGACTGACGAGTTGTGCAGCACTGTTATCACCCAGGACCCCTCTCTTGATCTTCGGCGATTCACCTCGTGTCGCGCTTGCGGTATTGTCTTAACCGTATGTGTAGCAGTACGCTGTCTGTGCACTGCGAATATTTCACGAAAGACACTCGACGGTAACCGACTGCCGTTCCCCATTTCGGAGCGGTCGCCGGTCTCTGGTCTGCGCCAGACTAACAAACAAGGGAAAGGGATGAAAATTAGAGGGTGGAAACCGTAGGTGTTTACCCTCTTGTGCCCCTGCCGGGTAGGCAAATCCCCGCTGAATCTCAGCGAAAAACATTCCGTCCGTTAGGGACGAACACGCTTACGCAGTTCGAGTACTCCGCTCAGCCGGTGCTGAAAAAGGCTGCCGCCCGGAAAGGGCGTAGCGCATACGCACCTCGTGCGCCCAGCAAAGCCTCTGCAGAAGGCAAAAGAAAAGCCACTCACTTTCGTGAGTGGCTACTGGTGGAAGTTACAGGGCTCGAACCTGTGACCCTCTGCCGGTTGGTACATGACGAACCCGGCTGCAAAAAGGCAAAGAAAAAGCACTTACTTTCGTAAGTGCTTGATGGTGGAAGTTACAGGGCTCGAACCTGTGACCCTCTGCTTGTAAGGCAGATGCTCTCCCAGCTGAGCTAAACTTCCATTTTGGTGACCCAGCGGGGATTCGAACCCCGGACACCCTGCTTAAAAGGCAGGTGCTCTGCCGACTGAGCTACTGGGTCAGGTCAAAAAAGTTTTGCGCTGAGTATGAAATTAAGTCGTATGCCGTAATGGCAGGGACGGCTGGATTCGCTTTCCAACGGGAAAGCCACGGCGGTTCGAATAATCCACCGGATTATTCTCAAGAGCCGCCTTTCGAATCCAAGGATTCAAAATCTGCCATAATGGCAGGGACGGCTGGATTCGAACCAGCGAATGTCGGCGTCAAAGGCCGATGCCTTACCGCTTGGCGACGCCCCCGTATTCGTTTGCTCGAAACAGCGTTACCCTAAAGATAACGCGCTGCGTTCGCAGCGCGTCACAGGGTTATATGGGGTGGGTAAAGGGACTCGAACCCTCGACCCTCGGAACCACAATCCGATGCTCTAACCAACTGAGCTATACCCACCATATAAAGTTTGCAGCCGACGGAAATGGCACGCCAGGAGGGATTCGAACCCCCGGCCTACTGCTTAGAAGGCAGTTGCTCTATCCGGCTGAGCTACTGGCGCATATCAATTCCGATAAACCCATTCGAAGAAAATGGAGCGGGTGATGGGAATCGAACCCACGTGTTCAGCTTGGAAGGCTGACATTCTACCATTGAACTACACCCGCGGGTCTTTCTGACGCTCATTTAGTATATCAATAAAACCCTATAATGTCAACATCTTTTTTCAAATTTTTTTGAAAAACTTTTTTCGGCCAAATTTGCAAAGAACATCAAAAGGGCAGACGGTCATGCTATACTGTAATCAAAGGAGGGAGAGAGCATGAAAGCAACGATCTTACTGGCCGAGGATGAGCAGGCCATGCGTGAGGTGCTGACCGACTACTTCACCGCGAAGAGCGGCGGCGATTTTACGGTCGTGGCTGCGCCGGACGGCGACACGGCGCTGCACTTAATCGAAACCCGGCGGTTCGACCTGCTGCTGCTCGATATCATGCTGCCGGGCACGGACGGCTTTGCGCTGTGCCGCGCGGCACGGCGGCAGGGAGACGCGCCCATTCTGTTCGTCACGGCGCGCGAGGACGAACAGGACAAGCTGCACGGTTACGGCCTCGGTGCGGACGATTATGTGGTCAAGCCGTTCTCGCTGGCGGTGTTGTACGCCAAGGCACTGGCGCTCCTGCGGCGAGCGCGGGGCCTCAATGCCGGGAATACGCTGACAGCGGGTACCCTGTCACTCGACCCGGAACGGGGGATTGTCACAGCGGACGGCAGGCGCATCGACCTGCCGCCCAAGGAATTTGCTTTGCTGCGGGCGCTGATGGAGCGCAAAAACCGCGTGCTGACGCGTGACGAGCTGTTGAACCTTGCGTGGGGCTGGGATTTTGACGGCACGGACCGGGTAATCGACGGGCACATCAAAAAGCTGCGCCGAGCACTCGGTCCGCATGCGGACTGTATCAAAACCGTGGTAAAGCGCGGCTACAAGCTGGAGGTGGACGGAGATGAAAACCAAACGTAGAACCTTTTGGAGCTTTTTCACACGAATCGGCGCGGGCTTCCTTGCATTCTGGCTGGCAGTGATGGCGGTGTTCACCGTCCTGCTGTCGCAGCAGCGTGCAAAGCTCATGCTGGCGGAAATGGAAAGCAAATCGGACAAGCTGATGGGAGAGGATACCGATTTTTTGCTTGATCCCTCGAGCTATGACACGACGGACGAGACGGAACTGCGCAGACGATTGAGCAAGCCGGTATTCATGGCGGACAGCGCAGACCCGCCCAATCTGCAGATCATCGAGACCGCTATCACCGACCTGAAATCCGGCAAAGTTCTGCAAAGCAACCGCTGGTGGCTTGAGTTGATCGAGGGAGACAACCTGTACCGCGTGGATATGAGCGGTCAGCCGCGCGAGGTGTGCGAGGCGGTTCTTGCGGGTGCGGGCACAGGCGAGTCGAAAATAGAATCGCTGCCGAAGATGACCTTTGAGGCGTGGGTGGACAGCGTGCCCGGATACCGCGATGACGCCTATCTGAAATCCATCACGATCGAGCCGACCAAGAGCGGCACTTGGGAGCCGACCGGAGAGGTGCGCACGATTGAATGCGCATATGACGCGGAGCAGGTGAAAGGTCTGACGCTGAAAACCATGAGTTGTAATCGCTTGGTGTGCCCCGGACCGAACGGCGCCACGACCGAACAGATTGCGGAATCCCTGTCCTCGCCCGCGCGGCAGGCGCTGCGGGAATGGGCAGAATACCCGAGCCGCACAAACAGCAGCCAAACGGTCGAGAAGCTGTGGCTCGTGCGAACGTACCGGCGGACGATCAGATATTGTCCGTTTGCGGAAAGCGGCGCTGTGCTGGTGTCCTATGCGGCGGAAGGATATCCGCTCAAAGCCTTGCTGCCGGTACTGATTCCCGTATGGGCGTTCAGTCTGGTGCTGGCGCTATTCTGCGCGGCAGTGCTGTCCGGTGCGCAGCTGCGCGTCTGGCGCAAACAGGAGCGCATAGAGCGGGTACGCCGTGAAACGACCGCCGCACTTGCACACGAGCTGAAAACGCCGCTCTCCGTGCTCAGCGCCACCGCCGAGCTGCTCGGTGATAACCTTGCACCGGAAAAGCAGGCACACTATCTGGGTGTCATTCAGCAGCAGGCGCAGCGGATGGACGGCAGTGTGCGGCAGATGCTCGAACTGTCGAGACTGGAGACCGGCGCAAAAGCTCTGCGGCGAACGGCGTTCTCTCTGGCAGAATTGGCGCAGGAGCGCCTGCAGGCGGCTCTGCCGGCCGATTCCACCATCCGCACCGAATTTGCAGCACAGGACAAATTTGAGGTCAATGCAGACAGGGCACTGCTTGCGCGGGCACTGGACGCACTGCTCGAGAACGCCGTGCAGCACACGCCGGAGGGCGGCTGCATTACGGTGCACCTCGCGGACGGTGTGCTCTCGGTGACAAACACCGGCGATGCCATTCCGGCGGACGCGCTGCCGCGGCTGTGGGAGGCGTATTATCAGGCCGATCCGTCGCGCAGCGCAAAAGGCGACGGACTGGGACTGTCCATCGCGAAAACCGTGTTCGATCTGCATGGATACGCCTGCGGAGCGGAGAATACCGAAATCGGACCGAAGTTCTGGTTCCAATTTGCAGATAAATAGCAAAAATCGCTCGAAAGAGCGGTTTTTGCTGAGGCTGTCGAAAAACTCCGTTTTTCGAGCAGCCTCTCGATTGAAACCACGCTTTCAATCGAATCTTGACGAAAAGCCGCGCCCTACGGGCACAATTTTTCGTCCCTTGTATAATTCCCGAGGTACACGCCCCCGGGAATTATGAATTTGCTGTGCAAATTCTATTTTATGCGTGCTGCCGCACGAAAAGTAAAAACGATAGATTGACTTTTTCGACAGACTGAGCAAAAACCGCTCGAAAGAGCGGTTTTTGCTTTATTAAATAACTTTTTCGAATACCATGGTTGCCTGAATGCGGTCGCCGCCCATCAGACCCTTGCTGCCGCCGTTCGATGTAGTAATCGTGTGCAGGCGATAACCCTTTTGCGCTTGATGGTTAATCGCTTCTTCCAGTTCGGTCAGGTTGCCGGAACCGGTGCCGAGAAATTTTTCCTTCAAAGTAACCTGCAGAACAACGTAATGATAGTCCTTGCCGGATGCGGTGGAGAAAGTCGAGGAATCGCTGAAATCCATAAATAACACCTCCAGTAATTTACACGATTATATCGTATTCGACAGGAATTGTCAATCTGCGTGCAAAAGAAAACCGCCTGTTCAGGCGGTTTTCGCGTGTTAGATGGTATCCAGTTTTACCTTGCCGTCCTCAGCGGACAGGTGAGCGCCCATCAGCGGCTTATCACCGACGACGATGGCGGTGGCCAGCGGATTCTCGATCTCCTTCTCAATCAGGCGGCGCAGATTGCGGGCGCCGTACTTGACCGAGTAGGACTTCTCGGTGAGCAGACCGAGCAGGCTGTCGTCCCACGTCAGGCGGATATCCTTGTCTGCGAGCGTGGTGCGCAGCTCACCGAGCATGATCTCAGCGATATGGCGGAAGTTATCCTCGGACAGCTGGTTGAACGCGATAATCTCGTCAATGCGGTTGAGAAACTCCGGACGCATGATTTCTTCAAGAGCCTTCATCACGCGGTCCTTGCTCATCTGAGACACGGTGCGGCCGAAGCCTGCAGGCGTGTTATTGGACTGCGAACCGGCGTTCGAGGTCATAACGATAACCGTGTTCTCGAAGCTGACAACGCGGCCCTGAGCGTCGGTCAGACGGCCGTCATCCAGAATCTGCAGCAGAGAATTGAGTACATCCGGATGCGCCTTCTCGATCTCGTCGAACAGAACGACAGAGTACGGACGGCGGCGGATCTTCTCGGTCAGCTGACCGGCTTCATCGTAGCCGACGTATCCCGGAGGGGAACCGATCAGGCGGGAAACCGTGTGCTTTTCCATATATTCGGACATATCAAGACGCACAAGCGCATCCGGCGAGTCGAACAGGTCGAGAGCAAGCTGCTTGACCAGCTCGGTCTTGCCGACGCCGGTCGGGCCGACGAACAGGAAGGATGCCGGCTTGCGCTTGGGACTGATTCCCGCGCGGTTGCGGCGGATGGACGCGCAGACCGCGTCTACGGCTTCGTCCTGACCGATAACGTGCGATTTCAGGCGGGATTCCATATCGCGCAGGCGTGCGGACTCCTGCGCCGCTACCTTGGATGCCGGAATGCCGGTCCAGATTTCAATAACCTCAGCCAGAAGCTGCTCGTCAACCTGCGGTGCAGGCTTGGTCAGCAGCTCGTGCAGCTGTGCCTCCACCTGCAGAATGCGGCTGCGGCAGGTGGCGATCTTGGCGTAGGTCTCCTCCTCCTCGGCGCGGGCAGAGGACTGGGTCAGCTCGTCAAGCTGTGCCTGCAGGCGCTCAAGCTCGTTCTGCAGCTCGGGAATCTCGGACAGCTGCGGAGAATCCAGATTGAGGCGCGAGCAGGCTTCGTCGATCAGGTCGATGGCCTTATCCGGCAGAAAACGGTCGGTGATATAGCGTTCGCTCATCTCAGCGGCACGGCGGCACATCTCATCGGAAACAGTAACGCCGTGGAAGGTCTCGTAGTACGAGCGGATACCCTTCAAAATCTCAGTGGTCTCGGCAACCGACGGCTCACCGATGTAGACCGGCTGGAAACGGCGCTCGAGCGCAGCGTCCTTCTCGATATACTTGCGGTACTCCTTGAGCGTAGTCGCGCCGATGACCTGAATGTCACCGCGGGCGAGGGCAGGCTTGAGGATGTTTGCGGCATTCATCGAGCCTTCGGAATCACCGGTGCCGACAATGTTGTGCACCTCATCGATGACAAGGATGATGTTGCCGATACGCTTTACTTCGTCGATCAGGCCCTTCATGCGGCTCTCAAACTGGCCGCGGAACTGCGTGCCCGCCACGAGAGCGGTCAGGTCGAGCAGATGGACCTCCTTGTTGCGCATCTTGAACGGAATGCGGCCCTCGTTGATGCGGACTGCCAGACCCTCGGCAACGGCGGTCTTGCCGACACCGGGTTCGCCGATCAGGCACGGGTTGTTCTTCTGGCGGCGGTTCAAAATCTGAATGACGCGGTCGGTCTCGCGGTCGCGGCCCACGATATGGTCAATGCGGCCTTCTGCGGCCTTTTGGGTCAGGTTTTCGCAGTAATTGTTCAGATATTTGCGCTTTTTGTCCTCCTTGCGGGAAGAACGGGTACGGGTCTCATCGTGAGAGCCGCCTGCGGGCTGTCCCGGCAGAGTACCGGCAGCAACCGGATCGGTCTCATGGGGTGCGTCGTCGTCCGTGCCGTCCGAACCGGCGGGAACCAGGTCGTTCAGGTCGGACAGGGAGCCGATCTCACCGGAGAGCGCTTCGAGGTCATCCTCGGTGATACCCATTTGCTCCATGATGTTATCGAGCGGCTTGACGCCCAGTTCGCGTGCACATTTGAGGCACAGACCCTCCTGGGTGGTCTTATCCGGTCCCTCGATTTTGGTGATGAACACCACCGCGATGTTTTTCTTGCACCGCGAGCACATTGGCATATTCATAGGTTAAACTCCTTTTAGGAATTGAGAATTGATAATGGAAAATGGAGAATTAAGGTGTTCTCCATTAAATGGCGATAGGTAAAACGTCCACAAGCTGTTTGAGCAGCAGCGTATGCTTGACGCGCTCCGGCGAGAGATAGCCGAGCGATGTGTAGGTGATCGGGAACAGCCACTGCAGCACGATCAGCAGGATGCAGACGAATGCGACGCCGGTTACAAAGCCGATGAGTGCGCCGCCTGCGGAATCGAGTGCGCTGAGCGGAGTACGCCGAACAATGAGCTTGAGGCTGCGGCCGAAAATCCAGATGAGCCGTCCGAACAGCACGCTGAACAGCACTACCAGCATGGAGAACGCGATGCTCTCCGACATGCCGACAGCCGCTTCGGTGACGCTCTGCCGCAGACCGTCCAGCACGCCTTCGGCGGTTTTAAGTGCGGCCTGTTTTTCAAACAGCTGACCGACTGCCGGCACGACCACCCACTGCGCGATATACGGTGCGGTATACTTGGCGGCGGCGACCGACGCGGCGATCATGCCGATGCGGCCGAGCACGCCGTACAGCGCACCGACCAGTCCGCGTCGGGCACCGAGCCACACGTTGGCCAGCAGCACGGCAATGAGGATCAGGTCAGGCGCGTTGAGCAGCTGCGCCGCTGTGGAAATCATATCGTTGATATCAGTTATCTGCATGCACTTCCTCGGATCGTTCGGAATGCGCGGTAAAGATACGCGCGTTGCGGTTGTAGAGCAGGAAAACCGTACCGTCATCGGTCATGAGCACACGGCGTGCGCCGACAGCGTCATCATTGTGCCACTGCGGCTCGGCGGAGGTGTTGTAGACCGTAACGCCGGACGCAGACAGCACCGCCGTACCGGCGTTGGAGACGGCAAGCGCCGTCGGCTCCTCGGTCAGTGCGAACGGACCGTGCAGACTGCCGTTGCGGACGGTATAGAGGTCGCTGCGTGCATCGTTCAGGTAGGAGCGCACAGCGACAGCCATCGTACTGCCCTGAGAGGCAGTGGCGATCAGATCCTGCGAGCTGAGCTCGAGCAGCACATCGACCGTGCCTCTGCGGGTGACATGATACAGGCCGGTGTCGCACAGCGCGATCGCGGCGTTGTTCTCGGAATAAGTGAGCGTTACACCGAGCGCGTCAGTCAGTGCGGTGTCCGAAACCTGCTTGCCGGAGGACACATCAAAGAACAGCACATGGGATTCGAGCGTTACGCCGTTCTGCCGGAAGGCGAGAATGCCGAGCGTATTGCAGTCCGGCGAGAGCACAGCGGATACAATATAGTATTCCGAAGCGCGGTATTTGAAAACCTCTTTTCCTGCGGTGTCGTAAACGGCAGCGGCGGTACGGTAGCCGTGCTCATTGGTGGTGAGCACGAAACGGCCGCTGCGGCCGATCGAACCGTTCAGAATGGTGGATTCCAGCTCCAGCTCCGCGACAGCGCCTGCTGAGCCGACCAGTGCGGCTTTGACGCCGCCGCGGTCGTACACGAGCACATGATTCGTGCTGCTTTCCACCGCGGGATCGGAGTAGCCGAGCGAATAGCGCAGCGTGGTCATGCTGCCCGCGCGGGACAGGAACAGCGCGTCACTGTCCGCGTACGCCAGACCGGATTCAAACAGCGCACCGTCGCTGAAGGTCTCGTTTTCGTAGTTGATGGTGGTGATATCGCCGTCATGCGAGCGAATACCGGCCGCAATATAGCTGCCGAGCGTGCGCAGCGAGGTCGGCGTAAAAATACGGTAGTTGGCGATCAGGAACAGGGCTGTTCCCAGCACCAGAGCCCAGCCGCAGAGCATGCGGACCAGAGCGGTCGTGCGGATACGCGCGTCCTTGCTGTCGAGCAGGCGCTGACGGCGCTCCCGCCTGGAGAGCGGAAAGCGGATGATATTCTGCTTTGGGTTCTGTTCGCTCATGAAATCCCGCCTCCTTATTGTAGCGTGTTTAATGGGTGAAAATGTGAATAAAACTTGAAATCTGTCAGTCCGACAGGCGGAATCTGTCCAGTTCGGGTGTATCGTCGTACCACAGGCGGTTCATGAACAGACCGCAGGCAGGCAGGGTCGGTCCGGCCTGCTCTCTGTCGCACGCGAGCAGTACGTCGCGCACCTGCTCGGGCGCTAGCTTGCCGCCGCCGACATACGTCAGCGTGCCTGCAATCGCGCGGACCATGTTGTACAGGAAGCCGTCGCCGCAGACGCGGATGCGGATGAGGTCATCCACCGGCTCCACCTCGCACCAGAAAATAGTACGAACCGTGCTCTTGACCGGTGTGCCCTGACTTCTCACGGATGCAAAGTCCTGCTTGCCGACAAAATACTGTGCGCCTTCCTGCATTTTTGTAATATCCAGCGGATAATTGTACCGATACGCGTACCGCGCGTGGAACGGGTCCCGCAGGGTGGAAGGAAACAGATAATAGGCGTATTCCTTTTTGGTGCAGTTGAAGCGCGCATCGAAGTCCTTGGGAACCTCGACTGCGCCGGAAACCGCAATATCCTCGGGCAGAAAGCTGCTCAGCGCATACGGCAGACGGTCCATCGGGATCGTGCAGTCTGCGTGGAAGTTTGCCACATACCGGCGGGCATGAACGCCGGAATCCGTGCGTCCGACACCGGAAACATGAACTTTTTGCTTCAGCAGATGAAAAATCGCGTCCTCCATACTCTCCTGAATCGAAGGACCGTTTTTCTGAATCTGCCAGCCGTTATAGTGGGTGCCGTCGTAAGACAGCACTACTGCAATATTTTTCATCATTTCAGTTACTCTTAGTGGGTCGTGAATGGAGAATTGAGAATGGAAAAATGGAAAATGAAGGTGCGGTGCAAAAGCGCCGATTATAATAAATCGCACTTTATGCGATACCGCAATTCTCCATTATCAATTTTCAATTATCAAAGGCCAAAATGCTTGAGTATAATAACAACTGCGAACAAAACCGCAACCCACAATAAAGCGCAAACATCTACGCGGGCGATCTTCAGCTGGCGCATGCGGGTACGGCCAACATCGCCGCGGTACAGTCGGCACTCCATGGCGGTTGCGAGTTCGTCTGCACGGCGGAACGCCGAGATGAACAGCGGCACGAGAATCGGGATCATGGCCTTGGCACGCTGAATCAGGTTGCCGGAGTCAAAATCTGCACCGCGCGCCTTCTGTGCCGAGATAATCTTCTCGGTCTCTTCGATAAGGGTTGGGATAAAGCGCAGTGCGATCGACATCATCATGGACAGCTCATGCACCGGCGCGTGCAGCTTTTTGAGCGGAGAAAGCAGACGCTCGAGTCCGTCGGTCAGCTGAATCGGTGAGGTGGTGTAGGTGAGCATGGATGTTGCGATGATGAGCAGCATCAGGCGCAGTACCATGAAAATGGCCAGCTTAACGCCTTCCACACTGATGTGCAGGAAGTGCCACTGGAAAATGTAGGTGCCTGGTGTATAGAACAGGTTGAGCACCGCTGTGAAGATAACGATGAACAGGATCGGCTTGAGGCCGCGCAGCACCATTTTGGGCGAAATACGCGAAATACCGATGACAACGGCAAGAAATGCGATGATCAGCGCATAGGAAACCGGGCCTTGCGCGAGAAACAGCAGCACGATGAATGCCACCGTCAGCACGATCTTTACGCGCGGGTCAAGACGATGCACCGCGCTGTTGCCCGGAAAAAACTGACCGAGGGTAATGTCCTTCAGCATTCGTGAGCAGCCTCCTTCCACTTGCAGGCACGCAGGGCATCCATTGCCTGCGCTACGGTGTAGACCGAGGTATCAACATCGTGACCGCGCTTTTTCAGCTCAAGCATGACCTTGGTGATCATCGGGATGTCCAGTCCTGCGGCAATGATCTCGTCCGCGTGCGAGAAAACCTCGCGCGGCGTGTCGCAGAACAGCACCTTGGCGTGATTCATCACAAGCAGACGGTCGGCAACCTGTGCGATATCCTCCATCGAGTGGGACACGATGAGTATGGTCGCGCCGGACTGCTTGTGGTAGCTGCGGACCAGCTCAAAAATCTCGTCACGGCCCGCCGGATCGAGGCCCGCGGTCGGCTCATCGAGCACGAGCACATCCGGCCGCATCGCGATAACGCCTGCGATGGCAACACGGCGCTTCTGACCGCCGGACAGCGCAAACGGAGACTGGTCGGCAAGCTCGGGTGCAAGGCCGACTGCCGCCATGGATTCGCGCACGCGCTCGTCAATCTCGGCCTGCGGCAGCTTCATGTTGGTCGGGCCGTAGGCGATATCCTTTGCGATGGTCTCCTCGAACAGCTGGTATTCCGGATACTGGAACACCAGACCGACGCGGAAGCGCGTTTCGCGGCTGCACTTGCCCTTGGCATCCCAGATGGACTTGCCATCGAGCAGGACCTCGCCTTCGGACGGCTGTAGCAGACCGTTCAAGTGCTGAATGAGCGTAGACTTGCCCGAACCGGTGTGACCGATCACACCGAGAATTTCGCCTTTTTCGATTTTCAGGTCAACATGGTCAAGCGCAACACGCTCAAAGGGGGTGCCTGCGCCGTAAACGTGCGTCAAGCCCCTCGTTTCAAGTATGGTTGACATAAGATTCTCCTTCGGATAATCAATTCAAATATTCTTGTTCGAGAATATCTGCACATTCCTCGATCGAAAGTGCGTCGATCGGCAGCTTTTCGCCGTCCTGCTGATCGAGGTCGTACAGGACTTCGATGGTCTGCGGTACGGTCAGGGAAGCCGCGCGCAGCTTGTCCACCTGCGTGAAGATCTCGCGCGGAGTGCCGTCCATCAGCACGTTGCCCTTGTGCATGACAACCACACGCTGCGCCTGTACGGCCTCGTCCATGTGGTGGGTGATAAGGATAACGGTGATGCCGAATTTGCGGTTCAGCTCACGGACAACATTCATGACCTCACGGCGGCCCTGTGGGTCGAGCATGGCGGTCGGCTCATCGAGTACAACGCAGCGCGGCATCATGGCGATAACGCCTGCGATTGCGATTCGCTGCTTCTGTCCGCCGGACAGACGGTGCGGCGCCTGTGCACGGTATTCGTACATGCCGACGGCACGCAGTGCATCGTCAACGCGCTTGCGGATTTCCTCGGGCGGCACGCCCATGTTCTCCAGCGCGAATGCGACATCTTCTTCAACAACGGTGGCGACAAGCTGGTTGTCCGGATTCTGGAATACCATCGAGACGGTTTTACGCACATCGTAGGTGTTGTTTTCGTCGCGGGTGTCCATCATGTCAACGTAGCATACGCCGCCGGTCGGCAGACGGATCGCATTGAAGCAGCCGGCGAGCGTACTCTTGCCCGAGCCATTGTGACCGAGCACCGCGACGAACTCGCCGCGCCGGATGGAAAGATTTACGCCCTTTAGCACAGGAACGGAAAGCTGTCCGTCCTCGGCCGGGTAGGCGTACTGCAGGTTTTCGGTTTTGATGATTTCACTCATTTATTTTCGTCCTTCGGTAGATTTCAAAGGGTTGATGGTACAATATGCACCGGATAAATAAAATATCGTAGGGCGGGTGCTGTGATTTACTCCTCGGCGATAAAGCGTGCCGATGAGCCGCACGGCAGCACCAGACCGGTCGATTCAACCGGCAGGCCGAGCTCCTGCGCCTCAATCTTGCCGGCGGCGCGCTTGCCGGCGGTGATGCCGAGCAGATAGCTCATCACAGACGGCGCAAGGCCGGTGGAATAGCTGGAAATGAGCACGAACAGCGGCTTGTCGCTCAGCACGCCCATGGTCAGGTCTATGAAGTCGGCAACGTCCTCCTCGATCTTCCACGTCTCGCCGGACGGACCACGGCCGTAGCTCGGCGGGTCCATAATAATCGCATCGTACTTGCGTCCGCGGCGGATCTCGCGCTGCACGAACTTTTTGCAGTCGTCCACGATCCAGCGAATCGGGCGGTCGCTCAGACCGGAGGACGCGGCGTTCTCCTTGGCCCACTGCACCATGCCCTTGGATGCGTCAACGTGGCAGACGGACGCGCCGGCGTTTGCCGCCGCAAGCGTAGCGCCGCCGGTGTACGCGAACAGGTTGAGCACGCTGATCGGGCGGCCTGCGTGACGGATCATCTTGTCGATAAAATCCCAGTTGGCAGCCTGTTCGGGGAACAGACCGGTATGCTTGAAGCTCATCGGCTTGAGCTGGAACGTCAAATCACCGTAGTGGATAGCCCACTGCTCGGGCAGCTTGCGGATTTCCCACTTGCCGCCGCCTGCGTTCGAGCGATGATAGATGGCGTTTGGCTTGTTCCAAACCTTACAGTCCTTGTCGCGCGGCCAGATAGCCTGCGGGTCGGGGCGCTGCAGAATCTGATTGCCCCATCGTTCAATTTTTTCACCGCCGCCGCAGTCGAGCACGGCGTAGTCCTTCCAATGATCTGCGATCCACATAAATATTCTCCATTACATTATATATAAGTAGTTGTTTACACAATAATTCAGTATCTATTCTACCACCAAATATGCACTAACGCAATGAAAAGCGATTAGAAATAAAAGGTGTCAAGACAGCGTATTTTGGCGAATACAGCAAAACGGCTGCACCGTAAGGTACAGCCGTTCGAGCGGGAAAAGCAGTCAGAACCGTTCGCAGAAGCCTTCGCCGCCGTTTGCAAGCGACTTGAGAGCCGTCGCGCGGCGTTCCTCGGGTTCGTCTGAGATACATACCGCATCGGTCAGCACCTGCCGCGCCTGATACGGCAGATCAAAGAACTGCTCCATTGCCCGCGGACTGTGGCCCATTTCCTGCATAAAATCAAAGGGAATCTCGCCGGAGACCTGTTTTTTCCTGTCCTGCACCATAATTGCACGCTCCTTTCGATTGCAGTATCTCCGAAGTTCGTGCTATAATACCATTATAAAAATTAGTAATTAGGAAGTAGTAATTGAGGGGAGAAGTTCACTTTCCATTCTCCATTCTCAATTTTCCACTATTGAGGGGTTTTTATGGATTTGCAGAAGAATAAGACGTATCGTTGTCAGATTACGGATTACACGGCGGACGGCACGGGGTTTGCGAAGATCGAAGGCCGGGCGGTATTTGTGCCGCGTACGGCAGTTGGCGATCAGTGTGATGTCCGCATTGTCAAGGTGACGAAAAATGTGGCGTTCGGCAGGGTAGAGAAGATTATCGTGCCGTCGGGACAGCGCATTGCGCCTGCATGTCCGGTGGCGGACAAGTGCGGCGGCTGCTGTTATCAGCACATCACCTACGGGGAAGAACTGCGTGCAAAGGAGAAAAAGGTGCGTGATGCGCTGACGCGCATTGGCGGTCAGGACGGCGCAAAGCTGCTCGGCATTACGGGTGCGCCGACGACTGAGCATTACCGCAATAAGGCGCAGTATCCGGTCGGACGGGACAAAGAGGGCAGCATCGTTACTGGCTTTTACCGTCCGCGCAGCCACGACATTGTGCCGGTGGACAGGTGTTTGATCCAGTCCGAGACGGCAGATAAGATTGCCGCTGTGGTGCGTGAATGGATGACGGAATTTTCGGTCAAGCCGTACGATTATGCGAGCAAGCGCGGCACGATTCGCCATATTTATGTTCGTGTGGGCGAAAAAAGCGGCGAAAGCCAGCTGACGCTCATTTCCGCGACCAAGAAAATGCCCGGGCTGGACGTGCTGGTCGAGCGTTTGCGCGCGGCAGCACCGTCGCTGACGGGTATTCTGCTCAACCACAACCAGCGCGATGACAACGTGATTCTGGGTGACCGGACGGATGTTCTCTGGGGTGAGCCGATGCTGGAGGACCGCCTGTGCGGGCACACGTTTTTGCTCTCGCCCGAGGCGTTTTATCAGGTCAATCACGCGCAGGCCGAGCGTCTGTATGCGTGCGCGGTGGACTACGCCGGTCTGACCGGCGAGGAGACCGTGCTTGACCTCTACTGCGGTGCGGGTACGATCACGCTGGCGCTGGCCGAGCACGCAAAGACTGCCATTGGCGTGGAAATCGTGCCGGAGGCCATCGAAAATGCCAAGCGCAACGCGCTCCGCAACGGCATGGAGAACACAGAGTTCTTTTGTGCGGATGCGGGTCAGGCGGCGCAGCGGTTGGCTAAGCGCGGCATTGATGTGTTGGTGGTCGATCCGCCGCGCAAGGGTCTGGACGCGACTGCACGCGACGCGATCCTTAAAATGCAACCGCCTAAGGTCGTGTACGTTTCGTGCGACCCGGCAACGCTTGCGCGCGATGTGGCGGAGCTGTGCGGCGCAGGCTACACGCTTGAGAAAGCACAGGCGTTCGATCTGTTCCCGAGAACTTTTCATGTGGAGACGGTTGTCTTGCTTTCCAAGGGTGAGGTCGACTCGAAAAAGATTCGGGTTGAGTTCTCTTTGGAAGATATGGATATGTCCGAATTTCAGGATGGGGCAACCTATCCGCAGATCAAGGAGTATGTGTTGGAGCATACCGGGTTAAAGGTGTCCAACCTCTATATCTCACAGATTAAACGAAAATGTGGGATTGGGGTTGGTAAGAACTATAATCTGCCGAAGTCCGAGGATTCCAGACAGCCCCAGTGTCCGCCGGAAAAAGAGAAAGCAATCCGAGAAGCATTCAAATATTTTGGGATGATCTAACATCCCGCAAAATGGAGGTTTCTTATGGATAGATTGATTTCTTGTGAGTTTAACATGGATACCGCTTGTGTGGAACTGAAATTTTTAGATGGCAGCATGATTGCCATTGATACCATCGCCGTGGAGAATGAAGTAACCGACAATATGTATGAACGGTCTGAGTTGGACTGGTTGATCTATAACGCTCCGGCTGAGTATGCAGACTTGATACTCAACGGCGATCCTGTGAAGTATCTAAAAACTGTGACGGTATATAAGCCGTTTGAAAATTAATTGAAGTACACAGAAGGGGCAAGCAACATAGTGTTGTTTGCCTCGTCCGTGTACTTTGCTTAATCTCATCGGTGAGACTTAGCACAAATCGGAAGTTCGATTCAAAGATCTGCCAAAAACTCAATATCACAATAACTCGAAACTGCATTCAGCAAATTGTTTTCCTTTGCATATTTCAAACAACCAACCATGTAGATGGAATCTTTAGCTCGTGATAGTGCTACATTTAACCGTCGAGCATCTGCGAGAAATCTATAGGAGCCATGTGTGCGAGTGAGAGAAAAAATAACAATATCGCTTTCTTTTCCCTGAAAACCGTCCACTGTATCCACTCTAATACTTACATATCTTGAATTTAGTGAGCGTATTATTTTCCTTAGCTTGTTGACTTGGCTTCTATAAGGTGCGATCACAGCAATCGACTGTTCTCTGTTTGATTCTGTATCTAACTGACAGATTAGTGATGACACAATGGCACATTCATCAAGATTATAAATTTGCTGTTTATCATCATCTGTTGTCACTGGCCAGCACTGACTTGGGTTATAGTCTAACCACATTACTTTTCCAAGATTTTCAGATGTGCGGCCATTTATCAGCTTCCCAGAATAAAACAGTTCTCCAACAAGTGCCCCGATCTTCTTTGCCATGCGATATTGGGTATCAAGCAATGTGACGCATTTAGACAAAGAGAACAGTCGATCAATATAGATATATTTTTGCAGATGGCAATTTTCTATGTTACGGATAATATCAAGTTCTTCAGAACAGAATACAGGCGGCAGTTGTTTGGGGTCACCAACGAGAATGGCTTTTTTTGACACCGTCAAAGGCATGAGAATTTCAGGCAAAGTCGCTTTACAAACCTCATCAATGATAACAACATCGAACATTTCTGCCGAGGCGTCGTATGAATATGCGCCTACTCGGTTGCAGGTCATACCTACAATATTTGAAGATAAGGTTAATGCTTTCTCCAAACTTCTATCTTCATATTTGGAAATTGTTTCAATAATGAGCTCGGCAAGTTCTTCGTTCTCTAAATTCTTCTGAAGCCAATTAGCATATCCTTTTATAATTGTTTCAGGAGAATACTCTTCCGAAAAACTGTCCTGCTCCTTATCTCTGATTCGCACAATACGAATTGTGTCACTATACTCGGTAAGGCGAGAAATAAGATTGTTCACTGCAATATGAGTTTCAGAGCAAATCAAGATTCGAACATTTGGGTTTGCTCGATATAGCTGGAGACATATTTCCGCAATCACCTGTGTCTTACCCGTTCCAGGGGGACCTTGTATTAATGACAAAACATTGTCACTTAATGCAAGCGACACAGCTCGCTTTTGAGATTCGTTTAGTTCAAGATTGTATTCCACCGTATCGTTTTTAGATGAAGGAGCCGCTGTAGGGTCAATAAATTCGAGAAGCAAACTTGGATTCAAAACAGCAGCATATCGTATTTGTTCCAAAACATTACTTTGCCTGTTGATTTTGATTTTTTCGCCCACATCATCTACTTGTAGAGACCGCTCAGTTAAAAACTTTTTCCATTGTTGCAAATGTTCAGTCCAATATTCATTATTCATGTTCGCATTTCACCTCGGTAATGCTAAAGAATAGCACCGGCGCAAAGAAATCAACACTTATATCAGGCAGGATATGATTAAGAATAGCTGCAATTACTTGACGGTTTTTAACTAAGACTGTGCCGTCAGTCGTGTGCGATAGCAGTATTTCCGGTATCTCAACTGTATAGGTACAATCGTGGCAAGCGCCAATAATTGCAACAATTCCATCGGACAAATATAATTTGCTCGATGCCAAATCTGCACGGAGCGCTTGGCTATTTACCAATTTCTGTATTGCTGTGGCTTTAACATCATCTGAAAAGATCCATAAAAGCTCAGATATTTCTTGTGCAGAACTGACACCTCGTAGAACGAGTTTGAATATCGCTTGTTCAACGACACCGAAGCGGCGTGAATTCAGTGTAAAATCGAATTTCACTTCCATATAGTTCTACCTCTTTTTCTTTTTCTGTATAAAAGCTATAGCGAGATCGATGCCTGAGATATCTCCTTGATATTCGCTTATTTGGCGCTTGTGTTGTTGGTTGACCTGTAATAATTGCTTTTCACAAGCCGCATTAACGGCGTTTAGCTTGTTTTGTAATACAGCTAAATGTTGTTCTGCCTGCAGTAATTCACAACGAACTTCATCTTGGCGCTCTTTTGCCTTTATTACATCTTTTGATTCCGAAAAAATACGTGCGACAAAAGAACGAGTATCTTGTTCTTTCAACTTTTTTACTCGCTGTTCAGCTTCGACCATACTTTGTTTTTTCTTTGATATAGCTTTTTCTGCTGTCAGTATCTGCCCAGCAAGTACAGTCTCTTGATGATAACGCTCACTCAAGACCTGTGCATTTTGCTCTTTCAAGCATAAGTTAACATCTTCTATTTTCCTAAGAAGTTCCGTGCGTCTTTGCGTTAATACCCTAATTTCATCGGAAGTATGGCCATCTTTTGGCGATAGCAGAAACACTCTATTCTTTTTGAACAAATCGAGCACTTTGTTCTTTCGATTAAACCACTGTTGCCGTTGTTCAAATAGATTCGTTTTCTTGCTATTTAACTGCCCGATGGCTTCATAAACCGACTTTCCTTCGGCCTGTAATTGCTCCCAACGGTCGCTATCGTTCGATCGTTCGCTTTTCATTGTTCGAATTTCAGCACTGATATGCTTCTGACGAGCATATTTTTGATCCAACAATTCTGTAACTGAAGCAAGTTCTACAAATATCTCTGCCAAAGGTTTTGCCCAAATACTCCTAATACAGATGGCTTTGTCTAACATTACTGCGTTCAACTGATTCAGCTCCGCCTTAATGGCGGAGAGCTGATTATTTAGCGGCTTTTTTGACTCGTTTATCGTCCTACGTTCTCTAAAAAGGTCTTGACTGAGGCTTTTCTTTTGCTGAATCAGCCATGCAATGTACTGAATCAGTGGCAGATACTCTGCTCGCTCTTGAAGTAGTTTTTTTAATCTAATCAACGCCGATTTAGTCTGTGGGGATATATCTTTACATTCAAAGATAACTAAATTCACTTTTTCAAGTAGTGTTTTAGGATTATCGGAAGCATCGCAGGACAAGTCTGCGCCCGTTATACTGATTAGCGCAATAACATCATCTATTCTTACTTGTAGCGAAAGTGATTCCTGTCGTTGCTCCAATATCGAGATTTCTTCACCGATCAGCCTCATCTGTTCGGTTAGAAAATCACCGTATTCATAGAGCAACTGCGATTCGAGTATCATTTTGCTCTTGATCAAATAAAGAAGTTCTTTCTTCAAGTGAAGATCTACATAATCAAGAAAAAGTGTTTGCAATTCGCCCAATGCATAGCTGTCCTGAGACAACTCATGTAAATATTCTTGTTTCCGCAACTCGAATTGCCGGTCTTTTTCTACTTTAGCAGCTTCAATTTCGTTGCGGCATCGTTGAACTGCCATCTCATGCTCAATTCGGTACGAATCAATATGATCTCGCAGCTCATCTGATGCTTTGCGAAGCGCACGATTTATGAAAAAACGATGCGGCAATAGATTATTCCACATACTCATACCTTAACACCCCTTGCATCGCCAACGCTTCCTCAAAAGATAAATACTGTCTCTCTAAAGTCAACTCATCTTTTTGCATTTCAACATAAAGTCGGTTTACGAAAGGTTTCACCAAGTGTGCAGAACCGGCATCCTCCATTAGTTCTTCAAGCATTGTGTTTAAATGCTCATTTGCAGCATTACGGTTTTTGAGCCGGTCAAGTATTTCATTATGCAGTGTAGTATTGTGGGTTAACTGTGCTTCAAGAGAAGAAATTTCAAGCTGATAAAAATTGAAAGTGCCTACGTACTGAGCATAAGCATTGGAAACATATGTCTCCATCGAATCTTTAAACTGTTCATACAATGCTTGCCGTTGTGCTTCAAAACAAGATTCCAGCTTAGCCAAGCGGGCGGAATGCTGCTCTGCGAGGCTCTCCAACGCACGACGCTTGGATATTTCAATATTTTCAAGACTTGCATCCAACTGAGCGTGGACACTTTTGATTGCCTTTTTGCGAAGGTTGTATTCCTTCAAATCAGAAATTAAATTATAGCACGGTAGGAGATTCTTAAAAGACAGCTTGAACTCAGAAAGTTCCGACATTGCATCCGCAAAACAATACATGGTATCACATCCAGTAAGCTCAACCTGCGAATTAATATCAGCAATACACTGGTTAAATGCCTTTTGTGCATCTTTATTTGCTGTACCAATTATGAGGGTTGCTCCATATCCGATAACTAAGCCACCAATCGCAGAGCCGATCACTGTTCCCAAGGGTCCTAAAACAGAGCCGATAGAAGCTCCGGCAGCGGCAGCAGTCTGAACAGATAGGCAAGAACCAGCAATCTGAGCACCCACCCAAGAGCCGCCAAAGCCAGCAAAAGAAGAAAATGTATTATTGACGGTATTACATAGTAAATCATCAGCATCAATAGTATGCATAACAAACATTCTATAAAGGTCTTTTGCAAAATCCACAGTGGTATTTGCTATTGCCATAGCTGGGACAGCACCAATAGAATTCTCGACAATTTCTTTGCCAACAGCTTTTCCCAATAGTTGAACTGATCCAGCAATCGCACCGCCACGAATAC